>Ga0210059_1009677_pt1 | contig 15012 bp, 9 predicted proteins | sample Ectturendosymbi2_FD_188042 | JGI IMG/M metagenome (GOLD analysis project Ga0210059, IMG submission 188042) | Ecteinascidia turbinata endosymbiont from Florida, USA - Sample 2 (SPAdes) (version 2) | ecosystem: Host-associated > Tunicates > Ascidians > Unclassified | place: Key West, Florida...
GTGACCTGGTTCCCGCGGGCACCATGTTGGTGACCCATGGTTTAGGTTTAGTATGTTACTAGCAAGTGTAGTGCAGCCTAGGGCACTCTTGTCATGTGTCAATGTCATGTTACAGGCGACGGGCAAATATGTTTTCAAAAGGGAAGGCCCCCTGGCGGACCTATAGCAAAAGCCACTGCCTTAAGACTGCATGACTGTTTTTAGTGTACAAAGGGCAATGAACTGAAAACTTGCTGTTACTTTGCATTTGAGATTACTTTATAGGTAACAAAAACCGCCTTGAGCCGGCTGAAGTGTCTATTTTACCGTCAAGATGCTGGTGGCAACAGATCGACTGGAGCTATTATGCCGCCAGTTGAACATTCGGTCTCGTGGCATTACGCAATTCGAATAAAAAGGTCAGTTTATGCATCAAGTCTTGTATGCCATTGCTTTTCGGTCGACTCTCACCTTGGTGACTTCCCTTTTTTTATTTTTTCAAAAATTTAGGGTTAGCGTTAGGGTTACGGTTTAGGTTTAGCGTTAGGGTTATGGTTTAGGGTTAGCGTTACGGTTAACATTAGGGTTAGCGTTAGGTTAGGGCTACAGTTAGGGTTAAGATTAGGTTTAGGGTTTATCTTTTATGTCTACTTTGCTTCTGCCAAGCCTGTTGGCGCTACCATCTTGGCGGCAAAATAGACACTGCCTACTTTATATTACAGGCCACAGGCCAGTCCGGGCTAGAAAATAAGTTGTAGTTTAACATAAACGGGCCAGGCCGGGCGGTTTCTTGTTAGCTCCGGGCAGGTCGTGCTGCAAAAGTGCTGGCCCGTGCCATCTCTACTGTCAGCCATGTCATCAAGTTGGAACAGGATTTTGGATCAGTTTCTCCTAAATGCAAAGGGAAATGTGGTCGTAAGGAGAAAGTTGCTCCAAGAGACAATGGTTACTTGCTCCGGCAAAGTAGAAAAATCCCCACAAAACGAACGACGCATTGAATGTGGATTTGAAGTAGAAGGGAATACAATCAGTTCCTCTATAGTTCGCAGACGTCTCATCGCAATTGGGGAAAGCCAGAACCAACGAAAAAACAGCTTTTAACCAAAGTAATGAAAAAACGATATAAGTTGGACATACTAAAAATCAGTTTGTTAAGCACTCCGAGAAAAAGATGCTTTGGGGATGCTTTAGTTCTGAGCGGAACCTATTGACTACCACGGACCGCATAAATCGTGTACTGTATTATCGCTGGCGAGCCGCAAAAAACAATTGATTTTAACCTAAAATTCTACCTATATTTAACTATAAGGTGTAGAGGCTTCCTTGACATGCTAAGTGCTTGCTTATCATAGAAGTTTGTTTTGTCGCGATGTTGTTCTCTAACTTGGGAAACGAAAACTCTGATGCGGGCCATATCAAATGTACATTGTTCATACGGGCTGCATTTGGCCCGCTGGCTGCAGGTTTCCCACCCCTACTTTAGTTACTACGGTGTCGGAAGCCTTCAGCCAATCGAAGAATGATGTGCTCGCCACAATATATTGAAGTTCTTCGAAGAAAAGTTGTAGCAGAGCTGGAAATGAGAAATCCTAATAGTTCCAGAATCTTTCAGCAGGATCTTGCCCCTGTAACGAATCGAAAGTGATGAAAAATTTAATGCCAGAGAATAATATATCGATACTTGATTGGTCCGGGAATTCGCCGGACGTATACTTAATTGAGATTTGTGGGCACATGCAGAAGTCGACTTCGTGCTATAGACTGCACGACTGTGGAAAAGCTCATTCAGGCGCCCAATCTCACGTCCGGTACAAGGCTACGAAGGTTGTCAGTGACTGTTCAAAACTAGCAGACTCTCTGCCAAACCACGTTTTATTGCTGCTTAAAAATAAACGAAGTCATATTCGTTACTAATGTGCCTGCATGTAAAGTTTTGTAACCAACTACCAGGTAAAATAAAAATGAATCTTTGTTGGGCATATATTCGTTACTGTTTAATTGATTTGCACAAGGGTGTACACCGCGGACAGGACCTGTTTTGGATGAGACAGTTGTGCAAACTAAAAAGACTTTCTATTTCATTGGACTGTCAGAGCGTTTTTCTTCAATATAAACAATTTACACCTAAGAAAGCCTTGGTGTTGAGCATTGTGTCAGAACGTTAAATTAATCGAAGTTAACCTCAGAATAATTTTAGGAAGGATGCATAGAATACTTTTGTCCGGGCCTAATAAATTTATCTCTCTTTTTCCACTGATGGGAAACCATGCTTCGAAACTGGGAATTGGTGATTTCCCGACACCGGGAAAAATTCTGATTAGGTTTGAACTTTCAATATTTGAAAACGTTTAACTGGCATAATTTTGGTAATGACAATGATATTGCTATGTATTTATGCGTGGGAACATCTTGTTCGAGAACACTGTCTAAAAAATCTAACGTTTTAAAGAAATTCGCTATCTCGCGGATTACGAATATCATTTCCACTAAGTAAAGGCAAATTTCTTAAAATACTTGCTTTTACTTTCACCGATTTCTAAATAGAAGAAAAGTAGATCTGACCCTGAAAGGAGTGCGCAACGAAACAATCTATTACGGTCACTTGCGTTTTCGAGATGAACTTGAAGTAGTTTACGCCAAGCTTTGTGGTCTCATTGCTGCACAAGCAAAAATGCTGACGCAGTTGTTAGAAAGCACGCGTGAAATCCAGAAACGTTCTCACTTAAGGCGAAAAAAACAACTGACAAACCTTAAATTCTCCTGTACCTGCGTTACTGTGCTTCGTATCAATCGTATGGGTTAGCAAATTGATACTTTTGTATAGATTTGTAAGCGACGTGCTATATAAACGCAACTATTCGAGCTATGTTATCAATGCTACCCTCCGAAACGTTTGGTGCACATTTTTTGCTCTTGGATACTTACAGTGCGTTTACACTTTTCGAAAGTGTCGCATTTATCGCAGTCCGAAAAGTTTCTGAAAACCGCATTAGAAGTTTCTGAAATACGTGCCACAATAAGCATCTGAAGAAGTTTTTAGCATTTCCAGAAATTCCAAAAAACATTTTCAATTGCTAAAAGTAGCGCGGTTCCATTTGTTGTGGGAACCTAAGTTCTCTTTCATGTCAATGCACACGTTTTTGTTTTCCTAATGTTGTGCTGCTGCCATTAAAATGACCTTTACACCGTATCCGACTGTTCACAGCAGAGGTGTCTGTCTCTTGTTCTGACGATTTGTTTTATTTATCCCAGCCGTAGACCAGCACTGACGTGATTCACACAACACCGAATCACCAATTATGCCCACCTGCGTGGGTAGCCTTTCGCAGCAAACTTGTTATTCCTCATCTCCATTGATCTTGTCATTGCTTGGTTGACTTCCTTCAGCCTCAGCTGTTGGTGACAATAGGCTCTGGCCGTGACGAACAGTAGTGAATACAGTCTGGAATATTTCTTTTTACGTGTAGAGAAATGTATCTACACGCTTCACTGACGATGGTGAATGGTCAGCAACTACCTAGAAAAACAGTTCCGCTCAGGCAATTTCAGTGTCTAATGGCTATGCCCTGTTAATAGCCTAAGCTATGTTCTAAGAGTAAAGGGAAGTTTTGCTGTAATTTTTAAGGAATTTTTTTGTGAATTACTCGTTTAAAATCTACAGTTGTTGGTGTCACAAACTGATAAATGCTGCAGACAGGGCGAAAGAACTGAAATTTGAAATTTACCATTCGTCCGTATGTTTACATCTAGCTTTTTATGAGCACAGAAGCAAGCCTGAAGTGTATCTTACACCGGTCGGTCGTTTCATTCCTGATCTTAGCTTCGACATCGCAGGACAACAGGCATAATGTCAAATCTTCAAATGCGTAGTGGGTAACGAAATGGTGACGGATTATTTATGCATTTTCGTGATTCGAATCACGAAGTAACACGAATTCAGCGAAGTAAAACCAACAACATCATAGAGCAGAAATTAAGGTGAATCACAAACGGTTGGTGAAAAATCATTTGGGTAAAGTTCTCAGCCAGCCCTACTGCTAGCACAAATCAATTTTCAACTGAAGACGTTTCGCATGCAGTAAAAGAAAATAAGAAAATGCATCGAATCAAGGTCAGATAAAATAAGTAATCAAAACAACGACAAAAAACAGAGGGAGAAAAGAATGCCTATGTACAGGGGTGGGGTGAGCAACTACAGAGGTAAGAGGTATAAGAGAAAAAGGGGCATCAAAACAATATTACAGAAAAGTGACAAGCATATGAAACGAAAATCAACAGGAATTTTGGCAAGGTAACAGGACGTTTTTATGTTGTTTTCCAAATGGATAAAGCAAGAGAGATTTCAAATTTTCAGGAATTTCCGACCAAATTTTCGGACCAATATACCTTAAAGAAAACTGATACAGAGAGACGTTTTCGTTCTGGGTAAATGGTATTTTTGCAAAGAAGCAAGTCTTGTTTGATATTTGTGGACTGATGCAATCTCAGAAAAGTAGCTATCAAAGTGATTAGGTACTTCATCATTACCAAAAGAGTACATAAATTTAGCAACTGACAATTTAAATAAGTCTGGTGCATTTAAAATTTTGTGCTGAGAATAGAGCATAGTTGTTATAGTTTTATCATATTTAAAGGTTCATACAGTTTTATTCTGCATCTAATTAGAGGGAGAAAATAGATGTATGATTTTTTTAGTGTAATTTCCCACACCAGAACTGGTTGTTTCCAGAAAATTTTGCAAAATTGTAAGGTATCTGGTAATCTGGTCGAGATTGTTTAGCTAAGCGCAAGAGCTCTTCTTGCTGCAAGTCGAACTGTGATGGCTGGCGTAATGCAACTGATGTCTTAAGGTCGTTTGCTTTCTTAGTTAAGTTGAAAGCGACCCTGTGATTTGGCTTTATCTAATCCCTTTTCTGAAACCTTCCCTGAAGCGTAGGGATGCATTGCAAGAAGTGGTTCACAACAAATCCGTAGGAAAGAAAGATTTTTTACAATAAAGGATTTCCACATGTTCGCAGCGTTTTTCCCAAAAAACAAGAATGTCCTTTAATTGGTTCTACCTCATTAATAATAAGTGTTACTATTCAAGATTCCTGGCAGAGATGAAATGATGAGATTGATGTTTCCAGCTCCTCAAGGCAAAAGAAAAATAAATTGACTAACTGTTGCTGAAATTATATTTCTATAAAACAAAGTCTAGAAAAAATAGCCTTCAGTTATAATGTCAACTTTTGGGAGGCACTGTTGTTTTGTCGCGCAGTTGTTGCATGCCTGCTACGTTTTAAAGTGGATTTCTCATCAAGTTTACGAAAAGTTTTATTCGTTGCGTCACCCTGTCACGTGAGAATCATGTTTGACAGTTCTTCAAAGCGTGGAAATGCCGCTTGGAGGATAAAAATAAGCTACACTTCTTAGATTTTTAAACCTCGTAACCCACTCATTCACCAGTGCAAAATGTTTACTAAAAGTCGCATATCACGTAACAAATTTGCTATGGGCATCTGGATGAAGTTTGTCCGATTCGATTTAACAATCACAAGCAGTGGATAGATTTATGACCTTTAGTTTTTTAGTTACGATAGGCTTAGAAAGAAACTTTTTAATTTTTCGCCGCACAGCTCATTTCACAAAGTCCAGTTATAACAACAGACTCGAAACATTTCTAATCGACTTCGAAATCGTGGTCTAATGAGTTGATTAAATTTTTCTTCTCATATCTAGAAATTTTATCCACTAATTTCTCATACACTGCCCATAATGAGTAAACTCATTGTAACGAATCCACCAATACCATTTTTCTGCAGTTTTTAAAGTACAAATTCCTTGCACACATCAATTAACACCGAGTGCGAGAATGGATAAGCCGAAAATACTGTTTTTCAAGTCATTGCTATGAGCCGACTAGGAAGCGCACGCAGCCTACTAAATTTGGTGACAAGTACTCAACAAACTGTACCACTCAGCCTGTACATTTTCAGTCATTCAAACAAACATTGACTGTGAACGTAGTGACGTGGTCATTCATGATGTGAAGAAATCGGGCACTACATTTTTATGTCTAAAATATGACATTTCTAATTTTTATGTCATTTTAAACGGCAAGCTCCGAGTTCGCTAAACCATTAGTTTAAATCAGACCTGCACAACATACGGCCCGCGGGCCACATGCGGCCCACGAGAGCTTTTCTTGCAGCCCGCGAGAGCTTTCTCAGTTGCAGAAAGTGTTGCAAAAGCTCGACTTCAGATAATTAATTGTCGTTTCAGACTTTCCTCTACACTGCAACGAAATAGACTTTGGTGACCCACGGCGAATTTATGTTGACCAATTTGGCCCTTCAAGCTTTCTGAGTTGTGCAGGCCTGGTTTAAATGATTGCTTCTGGTTATAGTAAACCTCGGTTAATCCGGATTCGATTTGAGCGACGATTTTATCCGGTTTAGGCGAAGATCCGAATTAACCGAAGATGGCTGTTTCTAGCTTGACGTCATTTAAGCACTGAGATATCGGTGAAAATCACTTGAATTAAACGCATTTACGACTCAGCAGCAGACTTTCGCAAAAGCAAAACGAATGTATTGATGTATTTACAATGGTAGGCGTACATCAGACTAGTAACCGCCATATCCAGGCAGTTATAAACAATCTTAAGTTCATAATTTTAATTACCCTACTTGGCTGCGAAGTAGTCTGGGATTTTGGACTGACGCAGAGATTTCTTCGACTGGTCCATAAGTAGTCACTCTATTCGGAAGGCTATGTCCTACAGACATCTTACCGCGTACAATACACTCAGTGATAATGCTTTGCACATGCACACTCAAATACACTCAGTCATAATGCTTTGCACATGCACACTCAAAACTGATCAATAGACTGAAACCGTAGTGCGGCGGCGTGCCTGGAGCGTACGTTCAATGTGAATGCCATGCCCATATGTGACCCAATAATCATCTCTACGATTAGTTGAATGTTGTGTGGGGTTGCGGCCGTTGTTATCATAATTCTAAACGTTCGTTGGTGATTGTGAGCATCCTAGTGTTGCGTCTGAAAGCTTCCGAATCTTTCCTAGAGACCAGTCAGTGCACTCAAAGAACACAACAGCGTGGAAGTGCAGAAAAATCTGGATTATTAGATGTGAAAAGAGCAAATTTTATCCAGTATTGGCAAAGATCCGGATAAAAAATCCAGATAAATCGAAGATTTTTATAAAGAAAAACATTAGAAATCATTCGTACCACCAGTTTATCCGGTTTTGGCGAAGATGCGGATTAACCGAATCCGGATTAACCGAGGTTTACTGTATCTGAAAAGCTTTCAGACTTGCTGGAGAAATAGGAAACATCTTTCCTTTGTGAATTTCCCTTTGTGTGTTCAAAGATAAGCAGGAAAGTTTGTCTCCAAAAAAGTTGTGTACTGTGTGCCTGGTCATGAAGGTGCAATAAGCGCAATCATGCTAGGTCCAGTGCCGTAGCAACCAACTCTGGCCTCTCCAAAAAATGTTCACTGGGACCCCCTAATAATGATTTATAAAAAACGTTTTCGACGTTATGCTACATCTCGACGCCGAATGGCCTTCAAAACAAAATATCCTAATTGCAGACACAATTTTGGCAGAACCAGGCCCGTAGCCAGGTTTTAAGATTTAGGGGGGAATTACATTTTTAGGGGATAAAGATTTTTGTTTTTATCATATGTTCAAAACAAATGTTCCTGAGCACAATAAAATTTTGAGAGACACAAAAAAGAATTGGGGGTAACTGTCCCCACATGCCTGCGGGCCTGAGCAGAACCGTTGCCAGAAAGTCTTCCATTGGGGTCCTTCATGTTGTGCAGGGGGGCTAGACATTCTGAAAATTTATATTTAATTCACAGCATGAACAGCATTTGCAGATTGTGCAAATTAATTATATTTTCCCGCAAATACCCATAGTAGGCTCGCATTTTCCAACTAAAAATTTTTGAACGAGCTTAACAAAAGGAATTGGGTCATAAATCATTGTCGTTTAATTGACGGCGATTTTAGAGATGTCGTAGTAAAATACAAATGTAAAAAAATTGCAGGAAATCAAAATCAATCCTATCGTTTAGTTATGAAAACATTATTATCAAAGCAGCAAACATAAGGCCGGTCAAAGCATGTGCGTCGCGATGAACGTTTTCCTTCATTAGCGCAAGTTCATAAACTTTACCATGAGCTTAAGTGAAATATGCTTAGAAAGCGTGCGCATTGGGCTTTGTTCTGGCCGAAATACGCATGCATAAACTTAGCTAATGTCTGGATTTGTTAATCTCCTGGTGCATGGCACATGTTTAGATTAATAACATTTTTGCATTTGTTTCAAATCGCCTATAAATGTTGACAAATATAGACTAAGGCCTACGTGGACGCAACGGTTAATTAACATCCATAATCCACTAACTGCAATACTCTGTTTTGGGACAACTTAGCAATGATTGCTAAATAGATTCTTCTAACTACACAATTAACCAGTGGCGTACGCAGAAAATGTTCACGAGGGGGGTTTCATTCAGTGGCAGATGGTGGTCATTTGTATTTGGTGTGCGCTGTTTGTGACGTCACAATTGGACGTCATATTCATGTTTTCAAGCGAAGTTTGTTGACATAATAGGCATATTCTTCTACACACACTCCCCTTATTTTTGTAAAAAAATCAAGCCTTATACATTCGCCTTATAATAAAGTTTTTGTAAAATATCAAGCTCAAGGGGGGGGGGTTAGCCCCAAAACCTCCCCCTTGCGTACGCCCTTGCAATTAACTCTATCTGGCTGTCTAAACAGCAGGTTGCGCAAATGTGTAACTTTGGTCGGAGGCCTAAGCACCAAAGGTATCTTGCTGCTATGCAGTACAAAATAAGAGAAGACTATCTGGGCTAGACATGGTACATTTTTTAACAATGATCATAATCACTGCACAAAACATGTTGATCAAGTGGAAGTCTGACTTCTGGACCTCTACAACTAGGCATGTAGGCAGGGCCGGATAAATGAACGCGAGGCCCATTAGGGAAAGTCGTGACCGCAAGTCCCCAGAAACGCTTAGCGCAACTGCGCAGTTCGCTCATGACCGATCCTTTGCCTGCAGAGGCAGGTTGCGAAACTTGCTAGCGGATTGTTGTACTCCTGGGCTTTGCTGCGTAACAATTACACTGCAATAAATCTTCAAATGCTCACTTCAAGTTACGATAGTAGGCGTTTTTCCGCATGTGACCAGGGCTCCCACTCAGGGCCGTTGCCAGTGGTGCCCGTCCCCCCAATTGAAAATATGTGCTCCATCATTTCATGTTTGGTTTTGCTGCATGTATCCAATATTGTATTTTAAGAATGTGTCCCCCCTTCTGGTTTTTACCCCCTTGCTGCGAAATCCTGGCGACGGACCTGCTCCCACTGAGTTTTTTTTCACTCAGATCTGTCTTTTTAGTCGATCTGGGTGTCTAGGTATAATTATGAAAAATTCCGTTAAATCTGTCCTTCTGAAGTGGTAAATTCATCAACAACTTCAATGTGTTCACTAGTATAGAGACTTTTCCTTACAGTGTTTACATGCGTACATCAGGTGAGAAAGAATGCATATCCGATGAAGTAGAACGTGTTCAGTCGGTTGCATATTCTCAAATAAAATCATTGTCAGGGTTATATACAGTGGTGTGTTTAAGGGAAGGCAAGCGAGGCACTTGCCTCGCGTCCCCCCTTTTTAGGGACCCCCATCAAGGTATTTCGCGCGTAAATATTCCTCATTTTTGGTGAAAAATGTATTATCCGCTCGTATAGTATTTTCCGAACCACATCGTAATTCAGTAGTCTGCCTTCCAAGGGGTCCCCAAACTACAATGTGTCAGTAGGTTACTCTGCTTTCAAAGGGGCCCCTAACAACAACTGTATGTGCAGGCCCTCTGCTTGGCAAGAAGCTCAACAGCAGCTGCGTTGTGTAAGTACTCTGTTTTCAAGGGGACCACAACAGCAACTGTAATGTGTAAGTCCTACGCTTTCAAAGAGGCCCACAATAGCAAGTGTAATGTGTAAGTAGGCTTACTACGCTTTCAAAGGGGCCCCCAATATCAACTGTAATGTGTAAAGTGCCTTGCTTTCAAAGAGGCCCAACAGCAACTGTAATGTATAAGTAGGCTACTTTGCTTTCAAAGGGGCCCAAAGTAACTGTAATGTATAAGCGCTTTTCTTTCAAAGGGCCCCCCAACTTCACTGATTTCTAGTGTTTCGTATTTCAATTTGGGGGTAGAAGCTTTCTTTGGGGAGCTAAGTGGTGACGGGACTGAATGTTGGGCTCCTGTGACAGCGTGGGTCCCCCAATTGGGGGTATGGAGTGCGGCTGATACGGCTCTGGCTAGGTCCAAAATAAAAAAGGTTTATGTTCAAGATGCACAATTTTATTACCAAAAAACTGACTTTTTCAAAGGAAATCTGTGCAGCATTCCCTTTTAAATTTCTTAGATTTTACAAACCACTTTTGTTCACCTCAGAGAAAAGCAGTATTTCTGGAATCTTGAGTATGATGAAAGAATATTTGTTTTTAAGGGTTCATTTCAGCAAAATTACAATTTCATATGCGAAAAAGAGTGATGAATGATAAGAGTTAAGATATTCTCCTGGTCATAGGAACAGAGAAACATTGATGTTCACGTTAGCTATTTGTCTGAGTCAGAGTCAGTGATCACAACTTACGAGTTAGCTCATGAAAAATAGAAAGCGCGTATACTTGCACAAACGGTGTGTTTGCTGCAGACCCCTGGGGCTAGGACCTGTGCCCTGAACATTTAAAAGAGAAAAACTGTCCTTTAGGAGGCTCGATTGTTTTCCACTGTTTTATCGTCGACTTCATTCTAAGGAGCTTTCTATTTACAAACAATGAAATTGTTATCCTGACCACTAAGAAAGATTTCTTGCATCGTGCTTTGTTGTTCTTATTTATGAGTCATAAAGCCTAACTTTTGCTGCAACAAATAATTCAGTGAACTTCATAAGGCTAATAGCGCAAGGCCAAGTAACCTCGCGAAATATTACCACCGAGCAGAACTTTCTGTTTTGATCACTTCACAGTTGAAAATCGAATTGATGCCATAATAAAATCACGGCGATTCGAAGACAGTCTAACTGCATATAGTTCCTTATTCGAACCGTGCGTTGTCAGAAGCATAATTTACCTATAGCAAGTGTTTTTCAGGTTCTGCAAGCCTGCTATACACGTGGGCTCGCCCGTAAATATTCAAGTGCTGTGTATTTATGTCACAAAGCTTTCGTTGTGGTTTGCACACGTTCAGAGTGTTTAAAACACAATTTCGAAGTCCACGCTGCAAAGATTGGTTTACATAATTGCATTACTTTCAGGAATAAAATTGTAACAGACTCCAGTAAATTATCATATTTTGTGGCCATGTGTCACAATACATACACTAGGCCACGAAGAGGAGGCAGGCGAATGAAAGTCTCACACATTACTGCGCAAAAGAGAATCATTTTCAGAAATTTGTTCCTTCAATATCGTGGCCACAAACAGGATGCTTGATAAATGGACATGATAAAATGCTTTATGAGATGGCATTCCTTCACATGAGCAATGTGCAATAAATTTATATAAAGTTGACCAGGAGCAGGCATAGAACACAAATTTACCACCAAAATTTTGTGCTTCTTCGAGTATTAAGTGACTCAACTTTCGGTGCTTTTCAGCTCCTTTCTATTCTAAGTACTCTTATTACAGTTCCTTTAACATTGTTGGTTATTACAACCAACCGCTTATTACATGCAGATTTCTTGGGGCAAAATTTTCCGATTTATTCTCTTCTATGAAAACCCAGACGAATGCACCCAGCCACCGTTATATCCATGTTTGATTCCTTATGCAGACAAATTGTTCTTTTCCGTGTACAAATAAATAATGACCTATTATGAATGAGAGTACAGGTATGGCAAATGGCATTGAGTTAATCTCCTAGTCTATTTTCGTCCAAAGTAACGTCGAGTCCAAAATAACAAAATGACAACCTCCCGTGAAGAAAGAATAGTTGGTTACTGTATCTGCACTGTTCTGTGCAAACAGACTGTTTCAGAACTGCAGTGATTGTAGTTTAAAGCAGTTTGTTGCTGCGGCCGGAGTAGTGCTTTACTGTATTTTTTACATTTTTATCTCATACAGGCTGTTAAGTTGCAATTTTAGGAAAACCAGTTATTACAACCACCGCTTAATACATCCAAAATTGGTTGGCCCGAGGTGGATGTATTAACCGAATTGTACTGTATTGCTTTTCTGAAACAAGAAAAACATTCAACGACAGTTTGAGTTTTCTTTGGCAAAATATTCGTAAAATTAAACTCTGGCAAGCAGTAATTTCATCTCCGTCATTCTCAGCCGTCATGTTTACCACGAACAACCGGGACTCAACCTAAAGTCAAGTGTGGTAACTGGGAAGTACGAAGAGCATGCGTGTGTTTTAAACCGCTGAAGAGTTCGGCATTTAAAGAAACTTCCCTGCACTAACATTCGTCTGCATTATAACCAGGGATGTAGTGCTAACAAAAGAGGAGTGGGAACGCATCAAGAAAATAGCCATTTTAAAACAGCTTCCAACTCATTTTAAAGCAAAACGCGAAAAAGGTGTGGGAACGCCGTTCCCACGCGTTCCCGCCCCACTACACCCCCCGTTATAACATGACGCGAAGCTGCACCACAGTATACAGCACTTCACTGCTTTTCGCTTAGCTATAGTTTTAATCAGCCGAATGTGTGCTGTTGCATAAAAATAAAAGGTTGTGACTGAGTGAGGCTTCCAACAGTCCATCCAAGCCAGACCGTTTTGTGTCTGTAGGTCAAAAATCTGTCGAGGTTTTGTAATATGTTACTAACCACCAAGCTGGCAAAACTTTATGATTACCAAGTCAACAATTACCAAAACCACCAAAGTGCAGAGCTTCACGATTTGATTTATCTCTATAAAGATTTGTTCGCGCAGTTTATTAGGTTAATATGTCTATATCGATATTTCATAGTCGTTTGTATCCTTTTCCTCATCAGCACGTTCCAGCTACTCATATGCGTACTCGGTATTGTCACGAACAATGGTTAGAAATTGTCGTCTTAACGCTGCAACATCGAATTATACCATCGCGAGTTCCTGTTACGCTAGCAGAACTTAGTCATACTTTTGTTGCAGGCAGAATTCGTCAGCTCAGAGAATATCCTTAGACCAGTGGTTCTCAAACTTTTTGAGATCGCGAACCACCTGATGTTTTTTTAATGTTGGAGTGTACACCCTTGGTTTCAGAAGAACGTAATTTGCTCAAAATGTACTTAAGATTAATATAGCAAATAAACGAATTAGCAACATTAGCAGAACACACGAACGAATTATAACACAGAAACGAATTAACAAAGCTTTTCGAATATGACAGGAAAGCTGCTCGCGTACCGCCTGAAAAGCCCTCGCGTACCATTAGTGGTACTCGTACCACAGTTTGAGAACCACTGCCTTAGACAGTCAGCTTTCGTGTTTATATAAATTTCGCGCAACCGGGGGGGGGAAGTTCGACGTGATGCGCACTTACAGTATTCAGTTCTTCTAGTGTCACTGAACCCTGCGGCTAGACCCTGAACATTTAAATGAGAAAAAACTGTTCTTTTGGAAATATGATTGTTTTCCACTGTTTTATCGTCGACTGCATTCTAAAGAGCTTTCTATTTACAAATATTGATGTTGTTGTCTTGACGACTGAGTTGAGTTGATTTTATTTGGCGATAATTAATCTTCAGCTAGAAAAAACACAAATTAGTGCAAGGACGCCAGTGCATTGAAGGAACCGGAAGGTTATCAAGTCGATGCCCCTCAACAGTTAAATTAGCTTTGTTACTGTCCAGTTTCAACTCGTGGTGTTGCATATATGTGGGAAGGAGCTGCTAGATGATCAACACAGTTGCGCAGGGGGTACTGGGCCGCAACCGGTCTCTCTCGGTGGATGGGTTGCTCAGATCCGCAAGGACCTGGGCGTGGCAGAGAAAGTATAAACCCAGCCAAAATGAAACTCTGCCCGGGTTGTCATAACCCTTCCGCATCTAGCAAGCTCTACAAATTGTTTGCAGTGTTTTTTGCATTTGGATGATGGTTGATTTGGTACTCTTGGGATCCAATCTGTAGAGATGTTGCCTTCGAATTTCTTTGTTCGCCAGAAGTGATATGTGGGAATACTGGGAAAGACGTGCTGTTCCTGCAAAGGAAAAGAACACCAGCAGCAACGAGAAAACCAAATCACAAAAATACACAAACAAGCAACAAAACAAGAAAACCAAATCATAAATACACAAACAAACAAAACAATTAAAACCTAGGTAAGCAGACACAACATAGTTGCGTTAATAATGGGAGTATGTACAATAGGGTTAAAAGTATGGAATAAAGATGGCTATGGGTGGAGGGAATATGTTCAAAGGGAAATGTGCAATTTGAAAAAGAAGTGGGCTATAGGCATGATGAAATGGTATGCAGTTGACATAAAGAACTCCATGTTTCAGCACCATACTATCTGTCATCATAGGCAGAGATAAATACATCTCTGTACTGTTTTTTAAATGTGAGCTGGGAGCTGTCATGAAGAGAGGGATCAATCTTGTCCCAGATCTTAAGGGCCTAGATGCCTCAAAGACCTTTTTCCGTATTTGGTGTGGGCCATTTGCCAAAAATATGCACTCCTAGTTGCACTGCACGTTGCATTACAGTGTACTTGATTTACAGGGGTGAAAAAGTGGTTGAAGTTGTCAGGAAGATTGCCAGAGTGAAATTTGTGCATAGTATTACCTAATTCAAGGCTATAAATGTCATCCAGCTTAAGAAGGTTGAGCTTTTTATATAGCGGTGTTATCTTTGTCCTAAAAGAGCTGTATGTCATTGTTCTAATTATCTTGTTGTGTGATAGATTTAATTGGTTTAAGGTTGTTATGCCGACACCACCCCAAGCACCAATAGCAAATTGTAGATGACTATAAACAAAACTGAAGTAAAGTGATTCTA
>Ga0210059_1009678_pt1 | contig 15011 bp, 11 predicted proteins | sample Ectturendosymbi2_FD_188042 | JGI IMG/M metagenome (GOLD analysis project Ga0210059, IMG submission 188042) | Ecteinascidia turbinata endosymbiont from Florida, USA - Sample 2 (SPAdes) (version 2) | ecosystem: Host-associated > Tunicates > Ascidians > Unclassified | place: Key West, Florida...
GGTAGATTGTTCATTTTGCCAGATACACCTTGCGCTTGAGAATTCAGTAGAAACGCCATATAAATTTCACTGTTAACAAAGAACGCTCTCTTCAGTACTAGCAAATTTCCTCTCGAATGTGCTCAATTCTCGTGTTAGTGCTGTACTGCATATTTGCACTCTACCACGACCGCAACACGGTTGACTGAACACGATGACGTCATAAAATCACTGCTCAGAGGGGCCCTGCGCATAGGTCTTGCATTGAGACCCGCGCCCAAGTCTTGCATTGGGCCCCGCATCTGCTAGGGCCGGCCCTGCCCCTAGGGGTACATGTACCCCAGGTTGGGAACCTCTGCTCTAGAGCCACATTTAATAAACTCTGAAGCAAGTCATATGTTTGTCGAAAAAAGCAAAATTATGTGTAAATGTGGCAAAAGGGACCCCTCAACAACTTAAATGTGTAGACAAAGAACACTTTAAAATCAAATGACTTCAAACAATTTGCAATGTGAAATACACTTTCACACAGAAGCAAATTCCCAGACAAAATAAAAAATTTAATTTTCAGCGAATGAAGTTTTTGTATACATCATGTGCAGAAACAGGCCCCCCGTTCGGAGAGTTAGCCTCGGACACCTAAATCCTAATATTCACCCTTGCATTTCACACAAAGGAGCGCGGGGCCCCCAATAGCGCGGGGCCTGTAGCAACTGCTACATTTGCTACCATTGTTAATCCGGCACTAAATCAAGGTAAACCATTGCAAACGAATCAGAAGTGTTACACATAAACGTTTTCACATTATCAATATTTCACCTTTAGCTAAGCAACATTGCATACTAAAAGTAACTTGTTTGTTGCTGAATGCAAAAATTAACGGATAAAGCTCGTTTCATATGGTTCAGTATGGGGCAAGGTTTGAAAAAGGAGGACGAGTAAACGTTCGGCCAGACTTATTACAAACACTTAGAATGCCGGACAATCCGATGTAAAGCCGGACAAACGGCCACCCACCAGTCCTGTCAACCACGCTCTAAGCCCCCTAAATTGAATTATGAAGCACTATAAATCGATGGAGTTTTCATCAGGTTTCAGAATGTCAAGCCCCCCTGAACAAACGTAAAGCCCCCCTACTGAAAACTTTCTGTCGGCTGTTCTGGTAACAGCGCAACTATCTCTTCCTGCTTTCCTTACTTGTGCCGCGCACTTTTTCCATGTGTTCGGTTCGTTCATCCAACTTGAGGATTTGTGCATCGTCGTCGATGAACCTCGAATCATTACTGTCAGTATGATGCAACTCGGTAGCACAATTGCAGAGCTGGAGAAAGTTCACTTTCGCGTTGGTTGTAAGAAGTCATTTCACTTATGTTGTGCTCTTATCGCGTCGCTGAACACGTAACGCCAATTTTGGAAATGTTTGTTAAAACGATTTAACAAGAGATTGGCCAAGTCATGATAAGTGCCTTGCAAATTCTTTTGATTTTGAATTACTACATATTTGGGAATTCCCCATGAATCACGTTGGGGAGGCTTGAGCCCCCAAAGCCCCTTGAGCAGTACACGCTCCCGTTGTGTGTTAGTGATGCGTGCCAAGTAGAGCAGTAGAAGTGAAGCTGAGTAAGTTGGATGTTATCAGGGAAATCAGGAATTTGATAGTGTGGCATTCTCCAGCTGCACATCGGTGAAACGGTAAAGAAAATCTTTTAACTCTGTACTCCTCACTGGCCTTGCCGCAGTTTCTCAGTTAAAACAGTGAGGATGCATGCACTTACACATCCATCTGCAGGCTCTGATTTATCAGATGTACGTGCGACAGTTTTAGCTGAATGAGGGCGGCAGTGGACAATAGATTGATACCATTTGTTATGCATGTACTTGCGCGCTTCTGGGTTGATAAGCACAATAAAGTTGACAACTCGCTGGATATTACTCCCCCTACGAAAAGATATTTCTAAAGATAGATACGCAGTGACTATTACAAAATATGTTTACTGTTTTATGACCTATGTCAGCGTTGGAGATTGACGGTTTATTGCCTACTTGCATTGTTACTGTGTTTGCAGTTAGACCAAATTTAATTCCAGCAGCCAGCAGAGCATCGTGATACTAGATCTGCAGCGCATATTTTTTGGACAACATTATCGTTGTTGATAACGTTCCAAGATTGCATCGTGATGATAAAATATTAATCATTCACAAGACACTTTGCGATCTTCCTTTGTCTCCCGTGAGCCAGCCAGATGTTTGAAAGCATGATCCGTCTAAAATATTAATGTCAATCTATCTTCACTTTTTCAGAATCCCTCTTCTTGCTGCAAAAAGGCCAGCACATATACTAATTTTACGACGCTTTTCATGTGTTGGCACCTTTCTCTAATGACATAAATATATATTTTTTGCTGTAAATGTACTGCTGTGCCTTTTCGAACGGGGTGAAGAAGAGTTGTTGGAAAACAATTTACTGTGACAAAGCCGAAGATCGCAATTGAACTAAAAATCCTTTAACTGGCAATTTGTTCATTGTTGGGTTTCACGCAATTTCGTCAGAGCGATACGATCTCGTCGTATGTAACTAGCAGTTTTGAGCTCTGTCTCCACTGACGACGCAGACGCAGCTGTAGAACTCTGTCAGATTTGTTCTGGGGAAAAGTATGTTTTACGTTCTATTTTTCGATACAGATAGTTCAATATAGCGAGTAATGAATCGGAAGGTACACTTTTAAGGTCTGTAGCATTATAATGCTAGGTAGGATGTACTAGCATCCGTTTAACAATTTTACATCTACAGCATGTTTGGAAGTCATAAGAATTTAATAAATGAACCCATTACCTTTATCCTTAAAAATCGGCAAAAGATTTTACGGTGGCTTGGAGTTTTTTCTCTTTATACCTCGTATATTCCATAGTTGCAGACGTAACCCAAAAACGATATATTCTGAAGTTGTTTATTTTTCTTCAAAAACGGAGCCATAGCTATTACATATTTGGTTGAAACAATCGCGCGTATGGAGCAATTTTTTACAGTTTTATGAAATCCCATATCAAACTTTCAGAAACGGTTTTAATGTTACACGTTTTTGCGTATGCTGCGAAACGCACATGTTTTTGTTTCAGTTCTGTTTTCTGACTGTGTAGTACAGGCCAGGATTTCCTATATAGGCTTTCGAGGTTATAGCCTAGGGAGGCAGAGTTTCCGAGGGTGGCAAAATGGTTTTCAAAAACTTTTTTGAGTTGCTTAGCTCAGGCACTTTGCAGCACTCATTCTAGAGTTACTTGCCTATCTGTTTTACCTGTTTCAGTGCAAATTTCTATAGCCTACGGGCGGCCAGCTCTAGAAATCCGGCCCTATGAAGCAAACGTGGGCTTACATTGATTAACTTATATGGTCTCATTCTACCGACAAGATATGCAAAAAGGTTGTTGATGATTTTATAAAACCTAACCCCATTAAGTTTTATTTAATACCAAGAGCAATTTTCCTGGTGGAATTTGTAGAATGTGCTATTGCAGAAGCGAAAAATTAAAAAAGCAGTAATTGTGGTTCAATGTCTATGGAAAGAAATCCTTTCTCAGCAAAGAACCAGACACTTCAAGATCTTGCAGAGTATGTATTTCGCCTACGATGTAGGCATCATCAGCTATTATTCAAATAGAATCAATTGTGGTTCACATTTTCTGTGCACACAACAACGGCAGGATTTGCCAGGCTGTAGTAATTCTTGAAAAACTTTTAGTTTGGAACTCTACAGGTTGGTATTCATATTTTACGTTTGTACCACTAACCACATTGACGTGGTTGGCGCAAAAGCGGAAAGCCCGAATTTAAATCACACTCCTGTTTGAGGAATGCAACGACGTACATCTCTCGACACTTGTGGTATTTAGCGATGACGGCTATTTTTGACTTCGGGAATCCGCTTTTGCTTCATCGCTTCACGCTGTTTGTCGCTGCATGTGACAAAAACTTTTGTGGACTTAAAGCTAGGCATAGTTTTTGTTTGCTTTGGTCTTCAGCGAGAATCAATAGCACTTCAGGCACAGCGTCGTGTATCCGGGGACAGACAGCGTTCGCTTGTCAAGCGATGTAAGGACAGCTCCCTGGTTGCTGTTCAACAGCACGGATAAGTTGGTGGGAGGGCGCCTTGTTTGTGTGGGTAAAAGTTCGGACATGCCCACAGACAGCGCTCAAGTTATAGCACGCACTGTCTGGTCACAAGCCACACAGCGCTAAGTTTAAAGGAGCAAGATGAAGATAGTGCGACGAGTTGAGCAGTCTCGTCGGCCGTGTCGAAGAGATGCAAACTGTTTGTTTGTTGCTGCAGACGAAAAAACAAGATGAGCAAGATCTCGAGGATCAATTGGCTGTAAAATATCTGTCCTAAAAACATTTCAAAACTGTTGCCGCACTAGAACGTTTAATTAAAAACAGCAGAGGGCAAGAATGATGTGTGTTAACCTATTATTTGCTCATAAGGTTGTAATCCGAACATTGTGAACAGCATAACCATAGGGAAACGAAAAGTTTTGGGAGGGCAAACAGAGCAACAAAACCTCAAGCTTAAGCACTACTTTTTGGTGAAAATTTTCAAATCTCTCCAACCAACAACTACAAAAGAATTCTTGAAATACACTTAATTGTCTCATAATTTCATTATTAGACTCTTTAGCACTTCTGCTTCCCGCGTACACTTGTCTTACTTATCAAAAAGTTTGCCTGAATTATTTTTCAAGCTTGGCATGTGGCGAGTTTTACAGAGCGCGCTTGCAAAGTCAGAAAAGTAATCAAGATGCTAAAAGTCGTAAATTTTTTTGACGATTTGCCATATTTAAAAAGTTTTCTGATTTTTACCAATTTTTGGCCAACTTATCACATGCTTCTTTATTTTCGCGAAGGGGAAGGAATTGCTCACCCTCCATTTAGCTTCCCGTGACTTTGTTGAAGAAACATGCTATTTCTAAAAGTAAAACCCAAATTGTAATAATTTCGGCAATTACTGGTATCAGCAAGAAAAATCTTATCTCAAGCAATGAATGGCTTTGTGTGAAAAGGTAAAACATCGACCTAGCCAGTGATGTCACTCTTTTGTGATGAAATTGCCTAAGGGCTTCCAAAGTAGCATACAGAAACTATAGTTTTGTTGCAACCTGATTAACTTCATTCCCTACTCCATCAGTAAGATCTTACACGTTTTTTTTGCTATAGAATTATTCAACTGTTAACAGTTTTTGCAAGTTTCTTGAAAAATTTCAAAGTAATTCTTACTATACTGTGTGTCTATGCGTTGAATTATCATTTAAAACACTGATGACACAACAGTACAAAGCGCGTAGATTTCGTAATTTCTTAAAAATACCATCCTGGGTTTTCTTGCACTTCCTTGAACCAGTCAGATCAGTAGGATGTTGCGCCATATAGTCCGCTAAGCGTACTAAGAGATGTTGCAGTAAAAGCTATGATTGACAACACCTCACGTGAAGCTCTTTGTTGCTCCAAACCTCAGCAATGAGCGTTAAGCTGAAAAGCATCAAAGGTCGACTTTCAATTTTATACTAATTTGGATATTCATGAACTTTCAAGGCCTGTGAACTTTCAAGGCCCTACCTCTACATTCGGTTGAAAGCCACCAGAAGCAGGAAAACAGATCGACATCGAGGTTGCAATTTACTACCAGTACCAAGTGAGCACCAATTGACCGTAATAGAGCTGACCAATAACACATTTGTCAAACATTATCATATTGAACAAGATCCCTGTTTTATAAACATCACAGAAAGACGTACTGATGAAATCTTTCTCGCTTAAATAAGATTCTACAGCATGTCGCATCTTGTTGAGCGTTTGGAATTCGAGTAGATTAACAGCCGTACTGACTGATTGATTGATTCCTATTGGTTGATTACTGCAAAAGGACTTTTTTCGATCGATGTTATTTCGATGCAATATTTAACTTTTTGCGCATGACTGACTGTGTTACACTAAGAAGATATCACGCAGGAAGCCAAGGAGATTGGTACTGTTAACTTGTCGAAAAAGTGTTGGTTCTCATTGTAATGCTGGAGCGTGAATCAAGCTTGTTTAAAAGAACACTATTCTCTAGCAAAACTACAATTTTTTAGACACGTTCGCCAATTGGATAGCAACATTCAATCGTGGAGTCTGTACAGCTTAGTATCCCAAATTTTTTGAAAAAATCTTCAGTGTTTTCAAATGTTTAGCAAAACAAAAATTGCTGCTTGCATATTGCTCTGGGAAAAAAACGTACTAATGCATAAAAATGCTCCACTTTATGGCAATTTTGCTGCAAATCTTCCCACATTTGATCCACTACAATCATGTGAGAGATCAGCGTGTGCCAAGAGCCATTCATTTGGTACCATATTAATTAAGAAAAGAAACGTCGCTTTCATTCCAAGCATTGGCATATTTTTTGCAGCCTTTGAACCTTTATACTAAAAAAAACTTCTGCTATTTTTATCAAAAGTCTCCACAATGGCTGGAATCCGAGCCACCAGTCATACAAATCTTGAACTGAACTGTATGCAAAATTCACAATTTTGCAAATATATACGATCATATTTCAAAGCACAAGGCATAGTTTCTCAGTACCAGTAGTCAATATTGCATGAGGTCTTGCAAGATTTTCGAAACAAACCCTGCTGAACTTGTATGAAAATCCCCACGAATGGTTCGTGACGGCAATACAGCAGAGGTTTACACGAGATGTTGACCCATGTTTACCGCAATGTTCAGCAGAAAGTTTTAAGGTTAAGAGTAAGGTTTGTAAGCTTGTCTTCGTCATACAAAAGGGTCTTGGAAAATTTTCTTTTAGTTCAAGTACACCCGCTTAAGTTAAGTGGTACTTGATCAGTTTCAAACTTTTAAATCTGAAAATGACATGCGGCTTGTGCAATTGTCCTAGATGGAAATTTTCAGAGTTTTTTTTAAATCTTGCAGGTAATTTTCTTGATATTAATCTCAAATGAAACAACTGTTTTGTTCCGTCCACCAAAAAATTTCAAGTGGAAAATGTTTATGCAAACACTGTAGGCTGGAATATATCGAAAGTGAAAATTTTCTGAGAGGTCCGACGAAATTTCACAAGCATAAGTGCGGAACATCATTGCTAACACAAGAGTTGTGGAGTGTTCAAATTCAGAGAAGTACGTGCAACGTCAACTTTTGGTGAGACTGCCAAAAGACATAAACATTTCGAATGATAAAAGCCTAAAGTTCTGAACAAAAAAAACTCATTGACATTCAGCTCTACTGACAAGATTTTGCGCATTTTGTTGTAATGACAAGCAGTGGCGTACGCAGAAAATTTCCGAGGGGGGAGGAATTTTCGTCACAATCGTGTGACGTCACAAATCAACTTTAGGGGAAGTGCCGAAGGCACGACCATTCTCGGGGATCCGGGGGCATGCACCAGGGAAAATTTTGCAAAATTACACCTAAAAATACGCATTTTTGTGTATTCTGGAAGCAAGTTTTAGTATAATGCTTTTACGAGACTTATTAGCCGGTGAGACAGAAAGCTGAGCTTTTGTTGTCTGAGGTTCATGAAATAAACCTATATGCGTGCTTGGATGTTAAAAGTTTTAGACATGTATCGCATATCGAAGACGCTTACTGAAGTTCGTGGGCTCAAATCTCACGCCAGCCGAAGCTTTTTTCTGGTGTTCATTGTTACCTGCGTTAAGTTACTTAACAGCCACGTGTGAAGCAATTTTGTCAGTGAAAGAATGAAATCGTAAAATGAAAATCAAGCAGAGGAAACGTACACAGTAGTCATAAAAGATTTGCGTAGTGCGTATATCACTGACCAGAAAACAAAGTCAGTTTATTTTAAATTGAGGCCCTTGCCCCCCCTTAGTTACGCCACTTCCGAATACTGTTTATACATTTTTTATTTTTAGGGTCTGAGGGGGGCATGGCACAGTGGCCCTCCCTCCGTACGCTAGTGATGACAAGCTACTTTCCAATTCAGTTTTCACATTCATTATGTTCGAAAGTTACATAGGTGAGCTCTGTCTTTCTACGTTACGGTGAAGTTTTAATAAAAATTACTGCCACTGCATTTAGAAACGGCAGTCTGTCATCAAAATATCTTACGATTGTGGTAGGCGCAGGCAAAAAGACAACTGAGGCCACTGCTGTTGAAAAAAGCAATCAGGCCTGCAGATAGGAGCTTTGAAATTTCGCCTAGTATAACATTACTTTGTACGGTAATAATCATATGCAGATACGGAAACTCAGATGAGGCGGTAAAACCAACTGCTTGGGAAGGGTAAAAATCAGTCAAAGGCAAGTTTTGTACCGATCGAAATTTTCTTCTGAGCGTGATCGTCACACAAAACTTAAAATTGCTATTTGCTGTTGACAGAGAAGAAATCCCGTCTCCGTCGTACCACCATATTAAAAATTTTTTAATAAATTTGTTCATGAACGTTTGCCTACAGCTTTTTGGTTCTGGGCTGTCATTTCCGAAATGAGCCTGAGCAATCCTCTTGTGGCTTGAACAGTTAATCATTTGCATAAACGTTCAGTTTTCAGAAATATAGGAAAATGTATGAAAAACTTGTAGAATATTCCCTACTCTCTTGTTTCTATTTGAACAACTTTTTATGCTTGTGAGGGCCTAAGTAAACCTGCTAAACGTTTTTGTTCTCTGGCAGCTTCCCACTTAAAACTACATGCAACTATATTTCATTCAAAACTCGTAGTAGCTGCAACATTTTGGGAAGTCCCACACAAGTAAACAAACTGTTCTAGTTTGAACGATTTGGTACAAGCTTTCGCAATGTGACCAACTTTTTGTCTGCGTGGGAAGTCACTTAACGTAATAAAATTGAGCTCTTTGATTGAAAATCGTTCCACACGCCGTTGCATTTTATTAATTATTTGTTTGTTCAGTTGTTAAAAATAGGTCAGGCCAAGGTGCAATGCTTATTCATGCTGCTTGCAACAAGCTTGACTGCTTTTCATGGCATCTCGGCGAAACGTGTTCACGGCTTCCGTTATCACTTAAACAAGGCTTGTAGCGAATGATTCCCACGAAGGGACTTGTTGCGGCAACTAAGTTCGAATTTTAAAGCAAGCTTGGAGTATTTGCTGAGATGGTCGCAACAAGCCGCAGTCGCAAGAACGCGGTAAGTACCTATAAGTTGTTAAGCCTTTTTCCAATCAGACTGCGTACCACACTGAACGCTTCGGTGGTATTTACCAGCACCACACGCATCTCTAGCTGCTCGCACCGCGTTCTCCTACAAAGCCATTACGCAGCGCTTTTGCAAGCAGAGGCTTTTGTACAATGGTTGCTTGTATTGGGTGTGACTGTTTCTAATGACATTGCACTGGGAAGTTGTGACAATTGCATGACGTTTTGAGCAGCATTACGGCCATAAGCAGCAATACCGAATGTTTATATACGAATAGAATCGGTTGCAGAACATTACTTTCCGCTGTGTCCGAGAAAAAGTCAGTTATGTAATTACTTCGTAGTCGCAATCAGGGCGTCCCTGGCCTTCAGTACCAAAGGGTTTTCATTCAAAGGATGAAAAACTTTTTACCTCTTGGGACTTACGTCCCTTAACCATTGCAACGAGTAAAAATCTAAGATGATGAGCTGCAATGAAATTCTTTTGGAACAATTAGTAGGATTTTGAACTGGGATTATCCCGTGTTGTCTGAACATCTCAAATTTCCGGTTCCATGAAACACGCTTGTTCTGTGCCTGGCCAGAATATCCATCGCAAAGCAGAACTCGCGACAGAGCGTACAGTGGGTTAACAATTGTTGAGCTATTCAAACCTGCTTTGTCGGTCAGTGAAAAGCGTACTTACTTAAGAAGCCGGGAGTGGCCTCCACCTCGATACCGGCCAAATTTGCTATACCCTTGAGCAGGTTTGCCAGATGAAAATGAAAAAAAAAGCCAAGCAGTGCTAAACAGAGGCCACGAAAAGGCCAAACCGAATGTTTAAAGGCCAGAAAAAAGCCAAACTGCATTTGCGGTATTGTCATTCCTTTGTCACAAAAAACATTTAAATTACAAGAATATCAAAAATGTTTTTCTTCGAAATTAAGATTAAGCCTTGCTTGGCATTGTACTGGAGCTCATTATTGATGCTACTCTGACTTTTCATGGTTTGTGAGATTGCACACCATGGGTAAAATGGTGCGACCGCTTGCATACTGATCCATCGGCAGCTTCCTGAACCCACACGGAAGTCATCTCCCATTCACTCTTGTAGTTACGACCAAAATCATTGCAGCCTTTCCACTTCTCGACGTCACTGTCGCAGAGACGCAGACCTGTCTGCAGGGGTTGAGCTTGCTCAACGCCTACAACACAATACACGCTACACAGTGCAGCGAGTGCACGCATTTCCAGTGATTATACAAAATATTACTAATATCAGAACGTGGGCGTCGATCACAAAAATTTTGCAAATGTGTTGCCGCAAAAAAATGGTATAATAGTATTTGCCTTCATAGGAATCTAATTCAGCGAAAAAGGGCCAAAAAAGAGCCAAAATAACTTTTTAAGGCCAACCTACTTGAGATGAAGTCAAAAAAGGCCACAAAGCCAACCAAAATTTTTTAGGCCAACCAACTTCAATCGAGGCCACATTTCTGAAATTTGGCCTAAGACGGCCAATCTGGCAACCCTGTCCTTGAGCAGCGCAAAGACCAGCGCTTGTGACTGTAAGCGCTTTACTTCGTGTCCATTGACAGTAAACGTTGGACGACGAATAAATGACACTTGAACCCCAACCGCCAAGCAGCGCATGGACGTGACGCCACGCTAAAAGGATCAAATACTGAGAAGTTTGCACGTGCATACTGTGCGATTCGTTAAAGCCTCATAAGTACTTTTCACGGGAAGCCGCAAAGCTGCATCCTCGAAACATCGGCTGTTTTTCGCACATGTTGGAAGTACAACCACGGCTTCGTGGTCTTTGGCGCGTGCTGCATTATTTTACTGACAGTTCCGCATTTGTGCATAAAAAAATAAGTTTAGCTGCGTAGATTGTGCAGTACAACAAAAAACTTTTTTGTGGAGAAAGTTGGTTCACTGTAAATGTAGCATTTTTTATCAAGGCGGTTGAAGTTTTGCATCAAACCGAAGTGCAAAATACTTTGAACAATGAAAAGTTTTACGCAAATGACGTGCCTAATTTTTCTCGGAACGTTTGGGAAAACCCAGGAAATGCACCTTGCATGTATAAAAGCTAAGCGCATACTATATCCATTTCCAAAAGAGTGCTGCCGCGATTACCTGGGGATTTTCCCAAAATCAATCCTTTGAAGCAATGGTTCTTAACCTGGGTTCGATCGAAGCCCTAGGGTTCGACGGAGTCGTATCAGGGGTTCGACGAAGGTCATCTGAAACATGACTGAAAGCGTGGGACTACTGCATAATTAAATATAAACTGTTCAGTGATTTCATTTCCGTGACCCACTTTTACTTTCTGTTATATTGGACAAAAACGGATTTCGACATCAGCTTGGAAAACTACGTAAGGATTCGGCGTGTTTGTAAAAGTTTAGAACCACAGCTTTAAAACCTCCTGCCGTCTTCTCGTGATTTAGGTATAATTTAGCGTGAAAATTATTTCAGATTGCAGTTCGAAAAAGAACCTATTTTGTAAATGGGAAAGCGATTTGGATTTTTGATGTATTGCTTATGTGTTTGTGACGTTTCACAACTTCAACAGAGCTTTTACTTTTCGTTTCATATTTTGCAGCCTTCGACAGAGGCTGATCACAGAACCGGCATGGTCTGCACTTCAGGCGGCAGGAGACATATACTCGGCCTAGCCCAGGCTATTCGTGAGAAGGCCTTTCAGTCGACCACACCACTGTCGGAGAAGAATCACAATTTGAGCGCACGCCATGGAAAGCGCGAGCACGTCAGCGATCCACAGTTGCAGGTGATTGCGCATGTACTGACATACCTGACTGCCTCGACCTGACGGAATAGAGTAGGTACACGGGTGATTGGCAGTGGTAGGTAATTTTTGAGAAAACGCACGTCAGTAGACACCGCTGTACTGAGTGATGTGTAAACGAAGAAGCATTTGCGTTGCGTTTGTATCAAGAAACGTCTACATACTGTGTTATTCCTTAGTTCGTTTATGATATTATGATGCAACGAGTTGAAACCTGACAAAGTATAGTAACAGCGTTTGTCTTTCACGGCAAAGATTTTAAAAGCTGCGGCAAGGGTGTGTTGCGTTTAAAAATTAGTTTCGTAATACTGTGTTATTGTCGTCGAAATTAGCAAAGCATGCAGTGAGCATTGGCGGCATATTCTTGTTAAAAGCGTTTCAAACCTAACATGAACGTGCAACATAATTGACAATAAACATGCTAAGCAATGCATAAACACGAAATTTATGGTTGAAAATAAAACTGTACCTTCCTCACGCAAATCAACAAAAAATCATCGTTTAGCTTTGCACGGAACCAGTACACTCGCTGCTGCCTGACATTTTTGAAAGGGCATGGTGCAAAGGGATAATAGGGAGATGAAAATCCGATGCACTTTACTTGTCTTCATGGTTTCCGGAGGATTATTTTCAAGAGATGAAGGGGAGATTTGGCGAAATTGAAACAAAGACTCACAGAAATCAAATATAGGAAAAACACTTTATGAGGTCTGCTGATCTATCACTTACGTCAAAAACCTTTTCTTACAGAAATTGTCAAGAAACCTATGCAGACGTAAAAAATTGATTAGTTTACTAGAGCCTTGTTGCAAATTGTCACAAAGATGTTTTCCGATGAGGAAAAGCTTGCTCTGTCCTTGCCTGCTGAGTGTGAGCATGACAGTCGTGCATTTGTTTGAGACCTTTAGATAATTTCGATGAGTTTTTATGACCAAAATGTTAATTCTGAGTGTAGCAATGCAGATTTTGTACGAAACCTTTCATCAGATTTCGTGGACCGAAACAATAGGGCGGTGGTTCTGCCGTTTTGTAAACCGAAGTGATATCGGAAGAATTCACCTTCATACAACGAGTTTCAGATAAGACAGAACGCAAACTGAAACCACATCGCAATGTTTATGTGCTTATAACGACGGAAAAAGCAAAGGTGACAGAAACATTTCAGGTTTCATTTACAATAATTTCCCTGCAGTCGGTCGTTGACAGGCATATTTTCGTGTTGGAGCCTTAAAAGCTTTAAAATACGTTTCTGGGATGTCCAAGCGAAAAGAGATGGTTGACTCATATTACCATAGGCAGTTGATGCGTCATACCCAAACAAAAACTATTTCACGTTTAGAGACCCAGGTAGTTGTTGGGAAATGCTTTTCAGAACGTATTAATTTACCCAACAATTGTTAATCGCTCTTTCCATTCTTAAACACTGGTGTCATTACGCTTGCCAAACAATGCGCGCATTCCAAGCGATTGTGATTGCTGATCGGCAAACATAATAGTAAGTCGGGATGGATTCGAATAGTTACATTCCTTTCACTGAAAGGTAGTGGTTGGGCGATCTCAATCATAGCGTTGCAGGTGATGAGCGAGGAAAGCGAGCATATAGGAAATAAGTATGGGTTTGTCAAAAATATATTCCACCAACTGTGACGTTTCTTGATTAGGTTTGTCAAAATACTTGGCTGATATGCAGCATTCATGGGGCGTGTCCCCGATGCCAATACTTGTGAGAAGATTGTGTTTGTAGCCATAAGTTTCCAACTTTTCAGTTTTCGCTTTAGCTAAGTGCAGCAGGCGCGGGCACAAGCAGTCAAAAGATGTGACGAGTAGAAGAAAACACTTTTCAAATTCAGCGCGAAATCCAATTAGGCGGCAATTTGCACTGGCTCTTTTGGTCTACTACCACTACAAAATTGGAGCTTTACACCACACTTGCCAATACATCTCTACTTTCTGCCGTGACTGCGGAACAAAGTGTACTACAAGCAAAAGATTTGCACAAGCATGGTATGGTTTATTCATGCATTTTTGTGACTCAAATCACGAAATAACACGAATGCAGCAAGGGCAAATACAATAACATCAAAGATAACAAATTGATTTCATGGTGATGAAAATATAAATACATCAGGAATTTCAGGTTTCGCAGTTTACTCTTTAATCGACATGTTGAATCACAAAGAGTTGGCGACAGACCACCTGGGTGAAATTCTCAGCCAGCCTTGTTGCTAGCACAAACCAAATTTTAATTGCAAACGTTTTACAAATAGTAATAATAGTAATAAAAAAGCATCAAATCAATGCCAGGTAAAATAAGCAAACAAACAACAATAAAAGAGTGGGGGAAAAGCATGCCTATGTACAGGGGGTGGGATGAGCAGCTGTAGAGGTAGATAGGAGGGAAAAGTGGCAACAATACAATATTACAGAATGTGAAAAGCATAAAATGAAGATCAGCAGAAATTCTGGCAAGATAGCAGGACGTTTTTATATTGTTTTCCAAAGGTATAAGGCGAAGAAAATTTCAAATTTTCAGGAATTTTAGACCAAAGTTTCGGACCAATGCACTTTAAAGAAAGCTGACCCAGAGACGTTTTCATTTTGGGTAAATAATTTTTTTGCAAAGAAGCTAGTCTTGTTTGATATTTGTGGACTGATGCAATCTCAGCAAAGTAATTGTCAAAGCGACTAGGTAATCCACCACTATAAAAGGAGTACATGAATTTGGCAACTGACATTTAAATTAGCCTGGTATTTCTAAAATTTTGTGCTGGAATCGAGTACAGCTGTCTTAGTTTTGTTATATTCAAGGGTTCTTACAGTTTTGTTCTGCAATCTAATTAAAAGGGAGTAATGCCGCAACAGGAAAACACAACGCAACCGGGAACACAACGCATATTAGACACTAGAATAGACAGACATGGAGTCTTAAAAAGTTAGGAATGGATAGAATGACTTACTTAGCGTTAATATAACCGCCGTCGGAGTTGTACAATACCAAGTCTAACGGCGATTGTTTTCCTTTGGTAAAGTTACTTAAGTTTTGGTGGTTTGCACCTTTGGCATGTTATCTTCATTGA
>Ga0210059_1009679_pt1 | contig 15010 bp, 13 predicted proteins | sample Ectturendosymbi2_FD_188042 | JGI IMG/M metagenome (GOLD analysis project Ga0210059, IMG submission 188042) | Ecteinascidia turbinata endosymbiont from Florida, USA - Sample 2 (SPAdes) (version 2) | ecosystem: Host-associated > Tunicates > Ascidians > Unclassified | place: Key West, Florida...
CTCCAGCCCGCCCGGCCCGCCGGCCCTTCGTTTAGTGTCATCCGAGTTTCACAACAGTTCGGGGACAAAAATATAGGTTTCAACAGTTGTGAATGTATAAAATTTTTAAACATCGCAAACTTCCATGTATTCCATGTTTGGGAGAAACGCATATTAAGTTGCAATGATACAACAATTTCCTCAACTATTTTTCCTTTTTTTGATTTTGCAACACAACTTTTTTCCACTCCTGTTACGCCATCAAACCTCTACAACCAAGCTCCGCTATTTACGGATCTCCGCTATCTACAGGCAACCCTGAAACTAACCTTAATTAATTGCACAAACAGTTAGTTACTGAGTTAGTCAGCTACTAATGACCTGTGTATCAATCTCGGTGCAATTCCCAAGTGCGGGCAAGCTTGTGAACTAGACAGTTGTATACATCACTGAGTGCTATTGTTTAGTCATAATTCTTAATTGACGGGTCATTCCATGCCAAATAAATAAATGGGTTACACCAAGTGTTTTGTATTTCAATGAAATTCAACACACTTGTAGATATCACTGAAAAAGGAAGAATGCAAAAAAAATTTTTGAAAAACACCCATTATTTATGGACTTATGATCACTTTTAAAAACATCATTTTTCATTTTGCTCGTTACACTTCAGTGAACATGCTTAAATTTTTATTAAATTTCTAATTTCTCAGCCTCTGATGACATGAGATGGCTGAAAATTGTTAGACAGACATTTTAAAACCTAAAGAATTCAAAAAACACCTTAAAAATTGCGAAGTGAAATGCTTTTAATGATAATGGAGCATTCAATTTGCTTCACACATTTTTCGGAGGCCCGACTTTGAACATCTATAAAAAAATAGGTATAGAATTTAAAAGTTGAAATTCACATATTTTATTCTTATACCAATACTCTTTTATGCCAAATAAAAAAATTCAATTAAATTTGACGCCTACTATGAAAAAAAACTGTTTTATTAATTGTTACTTTTGCACCTTTTTCAAAACTATTCATTGAATCAGGTTGCTCTAGGGCAAACAACATATCACAAACTCAATTAAAAAATGCATGAACACACTGAAATTGATTCAAACACACCAGCCAGTCTTTCATTTAAGAAAAAATCAGTCTTTCATTTATGAAAAAATCAATTTAAGAAAAAAATGTGCAAATTTATGCTTTACTGAGCACACATTTTTAAGCAAATTATGGCTGAGTGAGAGCACTAAGCCTCAAGCAGGATAATAATTTTACATAGTCTATATAGAAATCTTCCACCTTAAATGTGACTTTACTGCAATACATAATGCTTCACTGTGCAGCACTTGTCAATAACTGCAATTTTTTTTTAGCAAAACACTGTACTATAAATAAACATTCAAGGATGAACACAAAATCCATGTAGCATCAAAGCATAACTACAAGTCTGTTTAATCGTTCATGTCAGAAAACATTGACTGTATCATTTTTAAATCTTTTTCTGAAATTCTGTATTGTTGTCCACTTGAAGTTGAAAACATGCCAATGCTGAGCAGAATGTGGGTGTATGGTACATAGCACAGATCTTCCCTAGACAGCCAGAAAAAAGATCTTGCAGGGCCATGCGGGTGCATGAATTTTACTTCTGCATCATGTTCTTCATCATTCACTGACATTACCATTCCAATTCACCAGTTTCTGTCATAGAGACAGGCCACATAGCTGTGAGGAGTTGGTCTGGTAGTAACATTTTGCTGCTCAAAATTAAACACAAGACAAGGTCGTAATGATCCTGGCATGAGACTTTCTTGATGCCAAACTTTTTTGTCACCTAATGGAATGAAATGGTGAAAATTCCTGCATGGTATGTCTTTTTCAGCTATCTGGTGATGCTGGTTCATGGCAATGCGAATTGGTTCCATGGTTTCTTTGAAAATAAATATAAAATTAATGCCATGCTTGTTTTCCCTGCAAAACTCAATTAATTGGACTAATGTTAATATCTCTGCTTTGGTAGCTGTTTGCTGAATGGTCCCTCCAATCCCATCACAGGGAGATTTGCCATGACTAGTGGCAAAAAATACCCATTCTACTGCTACATTGAAGTCTGTTGTATGATGGCATAAATTTATAAAGTTTTTTTCTATTTTTGTAATGGGCTGCACAATGCACATCCATCTGAAAAGTATGCTATTTTTGTCAAGCCATGTATTTTCTTTTTGACATGTTCAATGCATTCCTTTTGTATCTGGTGAACCAATGACACATCATGATCCATATCATCAGAAATAATGCAAAAGGAATGACATTTGAAGGTGGTCATTGACATGATGATGTACACAAACAGGATGCATTGTGGCCTGCGATGTATTCCAGTGATAGGAATGGATCTCATCTTGAATTGTGAAGGCAAAGTTTTCTGCAAAATCCAACAATAGAATGGTAGTGTTTGCTGAAATGTTATCGTTCAGTTGTCGTAGATAGCTGGATAGTGATTTGGCAATGTAAGAATGTGACGTAAGCTTTTCCAAGTTATCAAATAATACCGAAACAAATTCTTGCACTGGTGTTGTCATTTGTGCAAGAGTTGACCAGTCAGTTGTAATCCATTGCTTGTATGTTATTTCAGTGTCATCATCATATTCACCTATAATGTCAAATAGGTAATCTTTCAGTTTCAGAATGTCTGATGATAGGCACTCACTGCATCGATGTATCATCCAACCTCTGTTCTCTGTAGAGCACACTAAGAGTTTCATCATATCCTTGTAGTCTTCTTTGGTGTTTGGAGCATTTGTGAGCAGCTTGGTGTTTTGATGAATGGTACAAACACACACAGCATGTGTACCACTAGCTCCAGCCAGGACACACCATTTAGGTCTTAAGCTGCAGAAAGAAGAGAAACCTATTTGGGTTGATGGATATCTGGTCTTGAATGCACTGAACAGTTCCTTCAAATTGCATAAAACTAAATGTTTTTGTTTATGTACATTTTTACCTAAGCTGACGCTGTCTTTTTTCCAGGTAACATCCTGGTAAACTCTTCATCCTGATAAAAGTTTATTACAAGTTCTTTAATTTCTTCACTTAAAGCTCTACCTTTGCTCTTCTCTGGTCTTGGTAAAATTCGTTGCTCCTTTTCATTTTTCTTGCCTTTTTAACTTGATATTTGGTAACCCCGAAATGTTGTGCAGCTCTTTGTCCTAACCAAGTATCAGGGATCAAAGTAAGAAGCTGCAATTTGGTGATTCTGTCTGCTGACTGTATCTTCTCGCTGATGGCTTCGCAAAGTCGATCTGAATGTTCAATCTTTTGTTTGTTATCTTTCTTTTCTTTATTATCTTTTCTTTATTATCTATTATCTTCTTTTTCATCTTGCATTTCACGTATCTGAACTGATGCTTTTTCCTGCTCCTCATAGCCAAGAAGTACATTAGCACTTTTGAAAATTTTGCGGCAAGCTTCAGCAGCTTGCGTCTGCTTACTTTTACCATGTCGTTTTAAAGGTGATACCGAGCACAGTTCCAATGATGTGTTTATTAAGGCAGCGTCCATGGTTGAATGGGTGGGAGATTATGCCTCACTCTCCGTAGATGATGGTGTACTGGTGGTGTCATCATCAGCACTCAAGTCTTGTAGCAAGCGCCAACATGCTCAGCAGATCTTCTGACCTGGAATCAAAGTTTTTCAACTGCTTAAAGCCGATTTGTTCGCTTGAAGCAGAGAAATGCTCACCAAACCTGTTTTCACAGTTTTTTTATGTTTTGCAAATGGATCACAACACTTCTTCCACTGCAAATTGTATTTTGACAGGTACAACATGTGGTGATGTTTGCAGATACTCTTATCTCATTTTTTGCCATTGATGTTTTGCGACAGATTACTTCAACATCCTCATCTGCAAGCTCAGCAATGTCCACAAACCCTACGCTTTCAGAAAAGTAAATTTTATGGCAAGTCTCCTCCATTTTCTTCTAATATCACATTTCAGTAATGAACTCATAACAAATGTTGTATTTCAATTTTATGTTACTAACAAGACCATCTGAAAAATGAAATGAGGAAATAGTGATATATTTCAATAAGTCTCATGGCAGTGTTGGCCCTCACTGCTAAAGGGGAAGTGGTAATAACTTTCTGTAGACTACGAAACACACGTGCTAGTTGTCATCTTAAGTGCATTACTATTGAGTATTGGCATTGCACATAATATACGCATTGTGATATCATAGAGTAAATATTACAAAATAGGGCAAAAGTACCAATTAAGAAAACATAGTTTTTTTCATAGTAAGCATCAAATTTAATCGAGTTTTTTTATTTGGCATGAAGGAGTATTGGTATAAGGATAAAATATGTGAGTTTCAACTTTGAACTTTTACACCCTTTTTTTATAGATGCTTAAAGTTGGGCCGCCGAAAAGTGTTTGAAGCAACTTGAATGCATTGTTATCATATGAAGCAGTTGTCTTAGCACTTTTTAAGGTAGTTTTTTGGATTGCTTGGGTCTTAAAATGTCTGTCTAGCAATTTTCATCGATCTCATATAATCAGAAGCTGAGAAATAAAGAATTTAATAAAAAATTAGACATGTTCACTGAAGCGTAACGAGTAAAAATGTATTGTTTTAAAGTGATCATAACTCCATTAATAATGGGAGTTTTTCAAAATTTTTTTTTTGCATTCTCCATTTTTTAGTGAGATCTACAAGTGTGCCAAATTTCATTAAAATGCAAAACGCTTGGTGTAATTTTTGAAAAAAATTTGCTCATTTGGCATGGAATGACCCTGACGATAGTTGGTGCTATGAGCCAGTTCAGAGAGCCTTGTTTTTCAGCACTCTTAGCAAATAGTGATGGATGATGCATCTCAGGGTCTAGAGCAGGAGCTGCTAAATTAACCACCAGCTCTAGCTAAATATTAAAAACAGCTCCGGCTCTGAAAATGACTGGCTCTGGGGCTTCGGGCTCCAGCTATGCAGCCCTACTTTGTTAGGTATTGGTAGTATGAGTATTTAGCTTATATTAAGCTGTAATATGTCATAATATGATGTTGAAAAAGGCAACAATCTGATGTTAACGCAGCTGACCCCAGTGGCAACACTGCATGGAATCCAGACTGGTCTACGCCTAGGCCCTAGGCTGAATTGCAATCAAAGCACAATAATAATGCAGTGGTGTTGGCAGAAATGTGACTATTGTTTGCCTTTTTCTTTAGAACTGGAAGTCAGATTGGTTTGTGGCAATCTTGTCATGAGTGGTGAAGATCCTGATGGTGTCAAACTTGCCAACGCCAATGGTACTGCTTCACCTGCACAAATTGAGCAGTGGAAAAGGTATAAAAAAGTTGCGGTGTCTTGTAAAAGATGGATATCCGTCAGCAGCGGATCTTGGTTGCGGATATAAAATGATGTAACTGGAGTTGTGAAACAAAAACCAATATTTTGCAGTGAGTAATGACACCACAACGGTAGTAAAAATAATAGTTTGCTAGTAGCCTACAGTTACTTTCAGCTTCCATCCCCTTAACAACAAGATAATTGCATTCATGATAACAAGCTCTAGTGGGTCCGAAAATTAGGTTTCAACAATTGTGAAAATATAAAAAATGAAAACATTAAAACTTTTTAGCATTATGTGTTCAGGAAAAAATTATAGGCAGTATCTATTTTGCCACCAAGATGGCAGCAGCAAAAGGCCTGGTAGAAACGAAGTAGATGTAACTAAAAGATAACCTAAAACCTAACCTTAACCCTAACCTAATGCTAAGCTAACCTAACACTAAGCTAACCCTAACCTAACAACACTAACCCCAAACGTAACCCCTAAGCGGAGCCTGTAAAAAATGCAAAGAAAAATAAAACGAAAGTCAGCAAGGTGAGAGTCAAACTGAAAACCATTGGCATAGCAGCCATAACCGTTACACCATGAGCAGGATGCCATTCTCCTGACAAAGTGACCTTTTTCTTGGAATTGCGTCATGCCACGAGACCGAATCTTCGACTGGTAGCACAATAGCTCTAGCCGATGAGTTGCCATCAGAATCTTGGTGGTAAAATAGACACTACAAAATTATATTAAATAGCAATGACAAATATTTCTTTCTACTGTATTGGTACCTTTATTCATTGTGTAATGAGGTATTTTTCCACTCTGGTTACGATATCACACATCCGTTAACGATATCCGTGCTGATGGACATCCGTTCTTTACTTTACATTGTTACGTACCAAAATTACTTGTGTCAAGAGATTAAGGCATTTTAAAACTTTATATCTGTGTCCTGCAATCTGCAAAGTCTTAGAACTATCAACACTTGCTCTGTCTTTGTGCTATAAGCTTTCTTCATAACTAGCCAACAGTACGGTTTTGGTTGACTGCCAAAAATATTGATCCCATCAAGGCTTTTTGCAGCATAGGACAATATTTTATAGGTTTAAGTAGCAAAACTATTGCAGAAGTACAACTCATTTCTTTTTGAGGTCCATGAAAGGCTGAGGTAAATTTCAGCCATAAGCAATCGTACTAGAAGAAATTTTTGCAACTGCTAATTTATCCAATAGATTTTAGTTGAAAGTGCATGAAAGACTATGTTTTGTTGATTTGATTAGCTCTTGACCATTATCGGTTGGAGAGTTATGGCCAAATCGATCCATGGTTTTCAAGGTCCCATTTAGAGTAGCCTTAACTAATAACTTGCATGTATTCTATTGCAAGCACATGCACAAGGTTTGTTAATGTTGTCTACAGTAGTTCAAGACAGTTGTTCTAAGTCACATCCGAGTGTGTAAGCACAGTGTTTTAGATGTAACTTTCCAAAACAAGACACTAAGTCTTTACTTCATGCCATAACTTCTTCAGAAATGGTGTTGCTTGAAATTATGTAAAGACTTTTTAGCCATTGATAGAATAGCTTTTTGAGACGTAGTCAAGCTGCTCCACTCTACAGAATGAGGGCATCCTGTGTCAGTGTCTTTGTGGCGAAAAACATTCATACATGCCATGTTACATGGGTTGAACTTACTTTGTACAATGTACACCTTGGTTGCCTAAAATTCATGTATTACAATAAACTGCAATATCTTCTAGTCTGGGCGTTTAGACAGAACAGAGGTTTAATCCTATTTTAAACTATACAGTCCTGTCACAAGTTAAACACCTTTTTTGCTACTTTAAACTAAACCTCTTTTCTGTGACTGTAGATTTCACAACCTAAGGGCTGGGTTTTTCTTTGTTTATTTGTTGGTCATAGAGAGAAATGTTTTTGGAATGTCTGAAAAAAATTTAGTCATTTTGGTCAGAATGTCTAAAAATATAGGCTAATTAACCCTGTTACAGTGAGTTGTAAAACAACTGTGAGACAAATCACAGAAATGTCTCAGTGACCAAAATGTCTCAGCAAAAAGGATGTAGCAGTATCTCAAAAAAACACATGGCTAGTTTTGGTGTTGTAAGGTAAGCTCTATTTGAAGGGGGTTGATAAAATAATTTTTGAAATTTCTTCTTGGGGGTTAATAGAATTAAAAGCAAGTTTACTACATGGGGTCATTCTCTGTCAAGTGTCCCACCCAGTCAGCCCACCATCTCAGATTTTCCTCAAATTTAATAAGCAGATAGAACTTCTCATGCTGATTCCGAAAAACTAATTTTTTTAAAAATTGGTTAAGGTTTTGTGAAGTTATGGACCTTACAAAATGACTACTTTTTGAAGCGTAACGACTAGCAAGAAAATAATCAACTAAATTTAAAACCAAATCATTCTCACTGTAATCATTTAATTGTTGCAGAAGCTTGACAAAAGGTTGTCTCGAGTATCCTTTCTTTAATAATGAAGAAAAATTTCTCAAAAATCCATGCGCATACCCCAATTTTGGGGTAAAGAAAATGGGTAGTCATAAAAATCACTCATGCGTGATATAAATTTTGAATGGTAATAGCTCGGCGAGCACACATGCTATTGGCATGTGCAAATATGACTTTTTGGTGGTAAATTTCGCATTGTGTGGCAATCTGATTTCTACTCCAAATGGTGAACAGTACAGTAACACTAATTTTCGTTACAAGGTAAAGTTTCATGAAAAGTGGTGAATTTATTAAAGGAAAAACACTTTGCTAGTTAACTTCCTGATTATTCCTTAGAAATAAAAAAAGAATCTGTTCTTTAATGTGATGTCAACTTCTAGAAATCTTTGCCAAACATTTTTGAGTACTACAACTGAGGATAGCTGGAACAATCTTTAGTGAAACAAATTTTGTTCATGTAAACAATCAACTCAAAATCAGTGTAGAATCTATGTAATTTGAATAAACATTTTCTGAGGCATAATGCCAGTCTAATCTTTTTTGGTAACTTTGATCTCATATTTATTACGAACACTTGGCAGTATGCATGCTGTGTATACCCACTTGCCAAAATTTACTTCAGCAAATACAACCAAGTACAACCTGAATAAGCAAGCAAGCTAACAGTTGGTGTCGAAATCTCACATTATGCACTAGGTTTATTCCGAAAATCAGCAACCCATGCTTGTGGCCTGTGAACAATCTCTCGTACAGAGCAGCTTTTGCTAGTTCTGAATTTATGATATTCATTGTGGTGGTAAATACTTCATCGCTAGCTTTGCATTAAACTAGTGAGCACAATTTTTAAAGTTTTGCAGATCTGTTTGCCGACAAACAGGAAACCAAGTAACTAATGATCTACAGTATTTGAAGTGTTTCTGTTCTGGTTAAAAAAACCAACAACTTGTTTGACAACTACGTTTTGGTTCAGCTCCCTAGTTTAGACTTACTGATTTCATTTGGCTATACTTTTATGATCAGTGCGTGTGGTACTGGGCAAACCACAGCCCTGGATGGCTCTTGAATGTTTCTGAAAATTTTCCATGGAGTTAAAATCAACGACTAGCCAACATTAAACTAATACATGTGTTGTACAGCACACAATTAAAATCTGTAGGTTTTGTGTAAGCTTTCCAGGAATGAACTGACTGGGCTCTGCTGTCATCTTTTTACAATGATTCAAATTTGCACATATCTATATTCAAGTAAGTACTCTCCACAATGGGGTTAGGAAAGAATCGATTGGCAACAATTTTAAGCAGTGAATTTATCGGCAAGTGTTGAAAAGCAATGACAATGACGCACCAAACATTAACTAGGAAAATGAGCAAAAAACAAACGTGGAATACCATATTTCGATAAAAAATTGGGAAAATCTTGTTTTTTCAGTTGATCATTGTCAAACATTAAGAAAATGCAGAGGGAGAAAGTTATTGTAAGTACAAATGGTTATTGTAAGTACAAATGGTGCACGAAAAGTGTAACAATGCCCTGCTAAAGTATTTGCTTCAAAAGTAACCCACAAATACAGTAAGCTTGCCCAGCACTGTTAGGTCACGTGGCCTTAATGTTTTAAAAATTGTATTTCATGCAGCATTCAAGATTCCCTTAAGAAATTTTTGAAGACTAATGATCACCCTGACATCAAGTTGATATCGAGAGTAGCAGGACTGGATATTTCTATGCGGAAGCAAGACAGTCAAGTAGTCTGTGTGACTTTGGTGGTTTTGGACTATGCAACAATGGAGGTAACCATTCTTAAATGCATTTTGTGTGTGGTGGTCATTGTTGCAGCGGGTAATAACATGCGGCTATTTCTGTGAAATGTTATGATAGTGCTAGGATTGCAAACACAGGAATCACTCTACTTGATAAAATCCATTCCTGAGCTAAGAATGGGCACATGACAGGTAAAAAATTCTGTTGTTTAAACTTTCTTGAATGGTTTATGTGGGCATGTGAAATCGTTAACCATATATCGTGATTGAATGGCTGCTGTGAACACATTTCTACATTGTTTAGCTTGCAGTCGAGGATTCAAAGCAAATTGTTAACCATCATACTTTATAAACTATTCAAGTACTTTTCTAGTGCACTGGCTGACATGTTTTTCAAAAGTTATCCCTTGCTGCTATTTTATCATGAACTGTGCGTTTTTTTTCAAAAGTCCAGTTAAAATGGACGGCTGGCCTGTTGAAGCAACTGCTACCACAGTTTTGTTCTTTTCCTTTTGATATGATACCAAAAACTACTATTTTCTTTCAGCGAGATTTTGCGATGAAACAACTGTAAGTTTTCAACTACAGAATGTTATTTTCGTGTGGTAACTTTGATGGCAACGCTTGAAAATATTGTGAATTATACAAATATGTCGGTGGTCTTGAGTGTTGTTAAAACTAGTGTTTTTTAGATTTTATTCTGACCTTTTTCAAAGCCAGTGTGCCAGAGTTAATTATTTTTTCATTTCTTACTAACCATCACCATACACTGTTCAGAACGATGGTTAATGAGGCAAGTAGTTATATATATGTAACGTTAAATCTAGATTTCCAAGTGATTATTTTCCAACGCAACCGTCTTATGTGGTGAGGAATAATTCAGTCTAGCAGCCCTTCTAAATGGATAAGACAGCGCTTAACGAACAGCTAGTTACAACTGGACTGAAACGTGGTTTTTATCACCTCAAATCTGTTGACTGCGAAAGATCAGATCTGTTTTGGTTGCCAATGAAAAAAATGGGTAGCTTGGTTTTGCTGCTAGTTAGACGTGTCTTCAGGCGTTATAAGTAGGGCAAGTTTTTGCAGTATTTTTTACACCTTCCTAAATACTTACTCAGAATTTATGTAGTACGATGTTTTAAGCTGGTTCCATGAATTTTATATTGAGACTTTTGCTTTTTTACATGCAACGTTTTGCTGCAACTTCTATCAAGTATTTCGCAAAGCGCAATAGTGTGATTTAAGAAGTGTGCTTTAGAACTATTTCAGTGTAGTTCTGTTCTCCTTGATAACCGATCCGAACTGAACAGTGACCTAAAAGCATTTGCAATTGTAGAAATGACCCGGTCAAACATAAGTCCACAACTGCACGCCAACCTGTTAAATTGCCAAGCAGCTTCATGCACTGTAGAACGAAGTTTCAGCATGCTACGCAAACTTTTGGCAAAAGATCCATTTCTGCCCAGATAATGTGTGAAAACATTTAGCATTATATTAAACAAATTGCTTTAAGAGCAAATCACTGTCGTTTAAAATGCTTGTGCGCAAATACAACATTTTACTGCAATTTTTGTTAAAATCAATGGTGACAGCTGCGGGTTTGAGACCGAAGAAGTGCGGAGCGGGTGCGGGTTGGAAGTGTGCGGGGCGGGAGCGGACAAAAAATTGCAACTCACGCAGGACTCTATTAGCTACGTTTTGTTGACCAAACCCTCCTTGCATTATCTTTCATCTCTTCAGCATCATGTGGACATCCGTCACACCGAGGGATTATGATGAACAGAAGGCTGTTGTAGTGGCGAATCATCATTACCAGGGTTGCTGATGAAACACGAAGTATGCTATACACCAGAAGTGGGCAATTAGCGGCCTGCCGGTCACATGTGGCCGCCACAGCGTTTTAAGCGGCCCGCAGAAGCATCCAAGAAAAATCTTCAAATCTGAAATTTGTTGAGAAGTGTGAGGTGGCGCTTGTCTGGTTGGATTGCTTGCGCTTGATAAAGTGTATTTGCACATGAACAATTACTATAAGACCTTATCTGTGCATCATTATTGGTTTTGTTTTATTTATTTTACGATGGAATTAGAACGTACGACGCTTCGCTAAACGCGACCTTGTGAAAGTAGCCCACACGTCAAATTAATTCCCCATTATTGCTATACACGAATGCATCTTAGAGGCTTAGGTAACCTGTGGTGAAGTGCGGATTACAATCGAGTAAATACGGTATGCAGTTTTCTCATTTTTGATAATGTAGCCTAAATATGTTTCTTTTAAAACAATAATTGTTCAGCAAAATGTTTGAACAAATCCAACAAGACATCTTTACCATTGAATCATAGATGTTTGCCCACTGAATGAAAGGAAAATATTCGGATTTCAAGACAGATTGCGATAGTTTACCAGCAATATCGCGCTGGGAAGAACACTAATGATAGTCGTCACTTTACAAATCTTAATATCTGAGTAGTTTATCAAAGTAATACGAACCGTTTCTAAGAAGCTGTATATACGGGAAATCACCATTATCCCAAGTCATTCGACAGAAAATGCATTTCAGCCATTTGTTTTACAGCAAACGTACCCAGCAATATACGTAATTACGGGTAAATACTAATCAACTTTCCAAAAATCGTCATCGCGCAGCAACACTTACGTGTTTAGTTGAATCGTTTGGTACGCAAAAAAAACTCCTCCAATCAAAGTTTGCAAAAGTGTTATTGTTTTGGTTTCAGCTTTACAGTTCAAAGTAAGCGAAGTTTTTATTTTGACAATGTTCATTTACGAATGTTGTTTTAACACGATAGTAGCCACAGGTGCACACCTGTAGGCGTTTGGTGCAGTGTTGTAAAAACACAAGCTATTGCAAACCATTCGACGTTTACAGCAAATGTTCGTTCATGTTTATAGCACATGTACCCAGCAATGCCAGATGCAGCTCACATCAACTAAGTGTCAAGTAAAGCCACAATTTTCAAACCAGAGTAAAGTTTCGCACACACCTAAACAAGTCAGTAAGGGTACCGCAGCGGGTATAACTGTTCTGAGCTTCTGACCATACGCAGACAGAGACGTGTGGTGTAACGATGTTTCATTGTCATTTCAAAATAAGCACGAAGTAGATTCGTTTCACGTTTTTGACATAGCATAAGACATGTAGCAGGACATGTTTCTTTCACTTGTTCTCGCAAAATCAAACTGAACGTCGGTAAGTTTTGAACTCGACTGCAAGCAATAGTTTGTGACTTCAGCACAGCTAAGGCCTTAGCGGTTTGGAGTACCACGGGAATATGCGCACTTTATCTGTCACAACGATTGTCGCAAAAAGCCGATCCACATCCGTAAGAAGTAGCAGCTCGCCAACTTTATTACGAAATGCGAGGCCAAAACACAAGGGCACATGTATCTCGCTGCCAGATTCTCATGTTGCAGGACGGTCGTTTTCAGTTCAGTATGAAAATCAACTTATTGACTTGCTCAGCACACGACAGCCACCCTTTTTTGTAAAGAAAATCTGAAATGCCAGCAAAATTCGAAATACTTTCTGCAACACTGTTTCTTATGATAGAGTAGAAAATTTATTTGCTTAAATGTTTGTAAATGCAACATCTCGCACAGCACCGCTTTTTCCACATCTAACAGGTACGGGCAAGCCTGATTCGTTCACAGCCAGGTTTGAACTTAAGCTTGCTGACGTCATTAGATCATCCGTTAGATTTTCGTTGGACACTCATCCAATCATCCGTTTGACATTAGATCATTAAATGACATCCGCTGTAGCAAATGGCGGCCATTCTGATGCCACCGGACGTGACGTCACCCGCCGAAATCCATATATAACCAACTCAGGCAGCAATGGTCTTTTTTTAATTTAATGCAGACAGCTTCCACGGAAACCCCTGTAAGCAGAAGTAACGGTTTATATTGTATGTGGTTATCGCTATCTAGATGTCACAAGTGGGTTGTGTGCCGCTTGATTCCTGTGCCTATGCGAGTTGAGCAACAGGTTTAACTGACTAAATCATCGTAAACGTGGCATTGTAAAGCTTGTTCCTTACTTTGGTCATCACTGGTGTTGTGGCTGAGAGACAGCACGCTTCCACTCATCAGTATTAAACCTCGGTCCACCTTTTAAAAACGCGCCTGTTGTTTAATGTTACCTTCATACGGTTTTGTTTGCTTTTGCAGGTTATTTATGAAGACAGCCAACTTGAGACCACTACTATTCCATACGTTTCTGGTTTCCTTGGTTTTCGAGAAGCTGAACTGTACAAAAAAAGGATCGACAGACTGAGAAATCGTCCAGATGTGTTTCCGCAAGCAAGTTTATCGAAAAAGTTGTTTAAGTAATCCTGCAAAACGTTCGACTTTTTTGTTGTTGTACCTCATCACAAAATTTATTTGCTGAGTTCTTTTCGCATTTGCTTAATGCAGAGGTTATCCAACCCAGTGCGTGAATCTGGTGAACGTGGTTATTGACCGTAGAAAACCACTTTGTAAAAGTTTTTCGTACAAGCTTGCCAAAAACGATCAAGACAAGCTCGACAAACTTCAAGTTATGTTGGGTGATGTGACACAAATTCGTTCCATTTCAAGGATGACAGTATAAAGGCCCAACTTATTTGCTGATGGGTAGACCTTTCCATCCTTAACGTATTCGGAGGGTTTAGTCTTATGAAATATGATTGCATGTTTCAGCGCACAAAGTTTTAGCCCTTGTTGCCTTAGTTCTGTAAGGTAACCATTAACCAAGTTTTGAATGCTGTCATGATGGCTAGAATGATAATTTTCGTTCAGATAATTGTATGTGGGCTGAATAGTTGTTCACTCGAAATCAACTGTTGCACTTTAATATATAGAGCAAGTGTGGGGACAATTAGCTTTTACAAGGGGCCACACGAGGAACCCTAGTTGTGTTATCGGGCCGTTTACCGTGACGCAATTCCCTTTTCCCGTTGACGCAGGCTGTCACAATCTTTACGTGGAATGCACATGTTCGTCCTCTGTGATACGACGAAATTTTTCCGTAATTACTACCTGAAAATGAAGTGAAGAGTATGAAACATCATCGTATGTTTTGCGAACCGGGTTGTCAAATACACGTGTGTAGCCTACCGTTTTCTTGGGATCATCTCCATTTTTCTAGAATGTACAGTTTTCATCCCATAGCTAGGAGCAGGCGGCAGAGGTGGGATTTTTGTGAGAAGTTCAAAGTGTGACACTGTGCGAGAATGTCCGCAGCCGTGAAATTCGTAAACTCTTGAATGTTGAGTCACTTCTCCGAATAGATAGATACCAGCTACGTTGGTTCGGCCATGTGTCCAGAAAGTCCCACGAAACATTGGCGAGGCAAGTCCTGCTGGCTAAACCCACGGGAAAGCGGCCCAGAGGTCGTCAAAGCATCAGGAGGTGTGACTACATCTCCGACCTTGCTTGGTCCCGTCTTGGCATGGAACCAGCAGGACTATTTGT
>Ga0210059_1009680_pt1 | contig 15010 bp, 13 predicted proteins | sample Ectturendosymbi2_FD_188042 | JGI IMG/M metagenome (GOLD analysis project Ga0210059, IMG submission 188042) | Ecteinascidia turbinata endosymbiont from Florida, USA - Sample 2 (SPAdes) (version 2) | ecosystem: Host-associated > Tunicates > Ascidians > Unclassified | place: Key West, Florida...
CATGTGCACACTCACAGAGGATGCCACACCCCATGTGCACAAGGAGGAGCGGAAATGTTCGACACCGGGGCGGAGCCGGATAAGCCGGACCGATGCTGTTCTTGGAAGGTCATTCCGGGCGGGTGTGTGACTGTGTAGGGGTTAAAGTGCGGAGTCTCGTAGGATTGTCCGTCCACTCCACGTTCGTTGGTGGTCCGCCCACTGCACCGCACGTATGTTGTTGTTGTCAGACATGCTGATGGGTTGTTGCGCTGCGGGTACAAATGGGCGTCTCGATTTCAGGCGCAGAGCATTTGTAACTCCCTGGTCAAGTGAGCGTTGAATGGAGCAGGTGTCTAGGCTGCATTGCACGGCATTCTAGAGAGAGTGTTGCTCGCAACATTACGACGAACCTCGCCAGGTTGGATGCTTGCGAGAATGGGAAGGTTGTCCGCTGGTGTAGGACGCAGGTATCCGATCACAATTCGCAATGTGTCGTTGATGACTGCGGCACCAGACTGGAGTGCAGTGCTCTGCAGTTTAATGCACCAGTACTAAAGGGGCTATGTGCAACATTGTTGCTCCAGCAACGCAACCGGAGCCAGCAAGCAGCCCCAAGATCGCGACGCGTGATGCTAGCTCCTTGCGATGCGACTCAAGGTGTTTCCGTTACGTGAGTAACCTGTCCAACGGTACTGCGAGGTATCAGGGTTCGGGGTAGCAGGGCAGGATTTCATTGCTGCAGTTGACTTTTAGTCATGATGCCATTTGTTGTCGTAGGTTTCTGTGAGATCGCCAAACAAAGCTCCAGCCTACTTTTTTGCTGAAAGGCTAACCTCGATGTCCAGTGTCAGCAGAGTGACTTGGTATGAGGTCGACCTCCCGTGTCAAAAGCCCGCCTGCTCCTGTTGGATCAATGGGTGGGTGGTTGTTTCGACATGAGTGTTGCTAACTCTCGAGGATTTCAAAGGGACACACAGCAGAGATGTAGGGATTTAGTTCTTTGGATTTCAAAGTGTTTTTCCAGCTTTGAGATCGCAACTATTAGTGCTCTTCTCCAGATCTTTGGAATTTTGAGTTGGTGCATGCAGGAAGTGAGGAAATCGCAAAACCATGATTTATGATCGGGCGCGGCGTGGAGTATAAACTCCAGGAAGATGAAATCCAGACTCGGAGACTTTCCTGGCCTCAGTCGCGTGAGGGCGGCAGCAAGATCATCTGGCCTAAAAGGGTCGGCAATACTGTGTCCCTCAGGTGTTGGAACCTTCCGCAGGCTGGACAGCAGCTTGATGAGCTTGGTGGACTCCCGCCCCCGGTCGCGTGTGCCCTATTCTTTACGATTTGCGACGCGAAGACGGGCACAGCGAGAGGAACTTCCAGAATTACCAGTAAGTTTTTTGATGGTGCCCTACGCCTTGCGGCTAGAGTTCAAGCAGTCGATGGAATTGACAGCTTCTTTCCATCACTCCTGCTTCTGTTCGAGCTGGGAAAGGAGGGACGAATCGACTCTATCAGAGTCAGTCCCCACTGAGGCTCGAATGTAGGAGCGTTAAAGGGTCTCGCACACTTTGTCCCAACATTCCACATTGTTTTTGCGACGGCCACGTGGGATACATTGTTTGGCTGCAGATAACAGGCTCTTGTAAAATCCCTAGCATGCCTTCTCGATGCTTGTAGTGTCCTAGGGTGGCAATGCCTCAACAGATTTACTTGTTAGAAAGCAAAAGCGTTTTCAATGAAGCTTGTGAAAGTTCAAACGCTTCACCTGATCGCTGTGGGCTTGAACTTTGAGTCTCGGTGACGTTATGAGAGAGGGCCAGTGTTATGACCGAAGAAACTTTCCTAGAAAACATTTGTCTGCCAGTCAGTTGTCCTGGCCGACACTCACGAAGGCCAAATCCGGATTGGTGCCGACGTTTCATCGGTGAAAGGAGAAACTGACTACTCCCTTTACGTCATACATCAGTTCAAGGTTCTTGGCCGTTGCCCAAGAGTTCAGAATCTCACCATCAGGAGATGTTTTGCTGTAAATCCAGTTTACATGTTGGCAGTTGTTGTCGCCAACATACAGACTGGGGTGTTGGAACGTCGGGATGACTTTAGGTGTGAGTTGCGAAGGTGGGGTGTTTCAGACTTTGATGATCTTATATCGTGCGACGTCCACGCACCACTGTCTCTGATTGTTCTGGAGACTAGTGGACCTGTAACCATTCCAACAGCTCGTGCCGCGTTAAAAGAACGGAATGTTTGTGTGCTTTAGAACTGCTGACGACAAAAACATCACAAGATGTAAGCAGGGCAATTACCTATGTCTTTAGCGTTGTCATTTATACTCTCAGCCCACTGAAATCAAAATTGTGTTGGTTCTAATGGCAAATAAATCAAGTTTTGTTTTGTATAATTTCGTTAATAAATTGGCTTTGTGGTTCCTCCAAACTCAGTGATATAGACCAGACCGTAATCTTCGAGACCGAGACCTGGTAAAAACGTCGAGACCGAGAATACATAAAAAATTCCGAGACTAGAGACTTGAAATTCGAGACCGAGACTCGAGACTTCACAATTTGTGGATTTTGCCAAAACTTTTGAAAAAAATATCGTCATCTTTCTAAGCTGAATTTTTTCAAATTGGTGGCATTGTTTAACACGTGTTTCGGTTGTTTGTTAGATACAAATACAACAAACATAAATTCATTGATTTATAGAAGATTTACTAAGCTAATTCTTTGTGATATGCAAAGTCTTGAGACCTGAGCTTTCGAGATCAAGATGAGATGAGACCGAAAATCTTCGAGACAGAGACCATCTCTCAAAAATGAGTCTCGAGACGAGACTCCAGACGGAGATCAAGCCTCGAGACTCCATCACTGTCCAAACTGTTGCTTGGTTCACGTTTGCAGTTCTGGGTGGGTCACACTCGTTGAGTTATTTCATGACATTTCTCTGTCAACCAACGTATGAACATTGCTGGCGCTTACTTGATAAACGTTCATGACATTTCAGCAACTGCGGTTATCGTGCAATAATCTTGAATATGCTGTCTTCCAAGCTGCTGAAAGTTTCAGTTGAAAAGCGAGCAAAATAAATTTTGAATCATCATAAAAGTGTCTAAGAACTATTCCAGCTTGATATGACTCATAACTTATATTTGAAATTGTTGAGTTTTTAGCAACCCCTAGTGAGTAGTACAGATCACTTTATCAGTCTTCGGAGCTTTTGCTAATTTTTTACATTAACATTCTTAAATCAACGTCTGCCTGTTATGTAAGCCAGTGCTCCTCAACACGTTTCCGCAGAACCCTAGAGTTCTGCAAAATATGTAGTGGGGTTCCGTGAGGGTTCCTTGTTTTTTAGGGGAAATGATTTCTTGATTCAGTGTGTTGATCCAACATTATGAAGTTTTTTGGATCACTGTGGCGCATTCAGACTCCAGGTAGACCAGTTGGTTGTATAGGAGGATGAGTGCAGGGTTGCCAGGTAGTCATAAGCAAAAAAGGCCAGATCAACCCTTTAAAAAAGCCAAATAGCACTAAAAAATCCAACTACAAGAAAAATACACAACAACACCTTCAAAATACCCAAACGCTCTTTTAAGAGGCAATATATGGATATTTTATGCATAAAAAGAATAAAGCTAACTCCATTAATCAACTTCTACAAACCTTTGGTCTTGGTGAAGAGTAACCTGTAAGTGCAAACCCTATAGATTGAACAACAAAACAAAAAAGTTATGAACTCTTGTGCAGATTTGCCAATAAAACGTAGCATTCTGTGTGCAGAAACACTGTCTAGAAAACGGCTAATGCCCAGAAATATGCCAAAACCAACTTTAAATCTACCAAGTCGGTATAAAAAATCTAACTGGTCCAAAAAAGTGAAAAAAAGCCAAATGTCCTTTGGCCTTTTTTCAAAAATAAGAAAAGCCAAAGGAGTTGAAAAAAAGCCAAAAATTACACATTTGGCCAAAAATGCCCAACTGGCAACCCTGGTTGAGTGCAATTAACAGCTGAAAAGAAATATTGATAGTTTTTGCGTCACTTTTTCATTGTGTGCAAATAAGAAGAATGTTATTGTTGCATCTTAGTTATGCGATGTTTCCCATGTGTAGTTCACAGTATTAGACTGAATGAAAAGCAGTGGTGACACTTCTAGTGTATTTCCACTAGATCTAGTGTTTTTCATTTCATCTGGTGTACTAGTGTTTTTTATGCCTATGCCGTGTTTTTTATGAGTGAGCTGAATGTAATTAATTGCAAAGTTTTGTGCAATTGTGACTGTTTTTGAGACGTTTTGATTTAGTGCAATCGTAATTTGCTAAAAATTGTACGTAATGAAATCTTAAAGTACCCAAGACAATATAATATGTTTTGAGTTATATCGCTGTGAAGTCACTTGGTCATCTGTTAAAAGTTTCAGTAACCTGTACAAACAAACACAAACGTTAGTACTATCTCCTTTAGTACTATTTTGTCTCTTGTTTCCAATGAGTTGCGTAATGTCTATGGTAGGCATTGCAACGCATTTGCTGGGCATTTTCACTGTGTTTACAGTAAGTTTGCTTTTGTAATCTAGTGTTTTTTTATGAATCTCGTGTTTTTTCATCATGAAATCTAGTACTTTTCCGCAACAACAAAGTGGCAACACTGGTAGAAAGTAGACTCAGCCAGGGTTGGAAGTCCAGATGAAATTTGAATTTTTTTGGCCAGTTACATTTTTAATGTCGATTTGGCAAGTTTTAAGATGATTTTGGCAGATTTCTACACACTATTGTCTGGACACAGAATGACGAATTTTCATTGGAAACTCTGCAAGAGAATTTATAATTTTTTGTTGTTTGATGCTTATTGCTTTGCAGTTTCAGTTACTCTTCAGAAAAACGAAAAGTTTCGAGAAGTTCATATGGCGTGACTTTTATTCTTTTTATGTATAAAATATGTATGTATTGTACATCAATAGCGCGTTTACATGTTTTAAAGGTGTCGTTGTATATTTATCGTGTATTTGGCTTTTTATGGTGCTATATGGCTTTTTTAAGGGTTGTTTGTTTGCTTATGACAACCTGGCAACCCTGGAATCAGCCTGAGTTTAGTAGAGAGTATACTGAGTCACAGACTAAAGCTGCTGTTCAACCTTTGTGGGAATAAAGTACAAACATTGTGAAGCCCAACTTTTTACTATTTAGTCAAGACAGATGAAGCAAAATAGCAGATTTTCTTATCCAAAGCAAATTAATAACAACAGCGAAGGTGTGGACGGTAATGAACAATATATTTTTCAAATGTAAAATAGGCACTTCCTCCGAAGCTGGCCAAATGTAATTCAATTGCTAAAGTTAGAAAATAGGACAACACACATTTGAGATACGAGTTCTTTTTGCCGGATGACCATATTCTGAATGTAGCAGATACATTCCAGAACCAAAAGAACAGCCGAGTCGTTAAATTTCATGCTTTTTAACTTCCGTAATGCTTGTTTTTTTGTTGAAGTGTCTAACAACGAAATATTTGAATTTCTTACAAATAATTCGTGTATTTCGATTTTTTAATGAGGATTCCATGACAAACACGAAAGTATATCAGGGGTTCCACGATGACAAAAAGGTGGAAGAACATTGATTTAAGCTCTTTTTCATGAATCTGAGATAACCTCTTCAGGTAAAGCAAATCTGATATTGAAGGTGCAATGTGCTTTAAGTTTTTTTATTTAACATTATTTCTAATTGGATCTTGAAAAGTTCTTGTGCTAACTTTATTACTGTACATTTCGAATGTCATTTGGATTTTGAAAACTTGCCTTGAGTAACGCGTTAGTGGCGTGAAACCAAAATCTACCCTTGAATGTTTGTTTCAAAACGCTTTTCTCATTCAAAACACAACAGATTGCAGACACAAACGTTTCAAAGAAAAGTAGTTGGTTTTTATGAAGATCTTTTGTTCATGTAGCTTTTCTTTTGTCGAAGGCGTCTCAGTGATGTCACCAAAAGATGGCCTGCTGGTATTATTGAAACTGAGTACTTCTGCAAGATGAGCCTTTCATTCAAAACGTAGGCATCTCTTGAGCCAGAAACGTCACAATAGGCTCTTTTTCTCATTATGCGTTAGACATAATCGCTACACGGAAATTTCCACTATGTCTCCCAGATTGGGCACTATATGCAGCTACTGAATGCATTTTGAGGCAAAAAGGCAGTTTTTGTTGCCATGAAACGAAATCTGATGCTGGCTTAATGTGAGTAATGACTTTATCGTTGTGTTTTCATGCGCTGAGCCTCGAATATTTAAGCTTTCACACAAAAAGAGCCGCAGCCATCACGCTGATTGTAGCGCACAGTCTATTGTTAAAAGTTGATATTTCATCGTTTTTATGTCGAAAATGCAGTTCCATTTCTTCCTCGTAGAAATTTGTAGAAAATTTTCGCTAATAATACTTTTATATCCAAACATTTGACTGGCAGGTTTGGAAATATGTGTGTGCAACGGAATTTGATGCGCAAAATGTAAATAAGGAAAGACTTTCCCGCCGCTGCAGGTAAACATGTTTCACTTAGCAAGCATTATGAAAGTGCCTTGTGTAAACGTCTCCATGGAAACAATATTTTTTTCAGGGCCGGCCTTAAGCCGATGCAGCTGCCTTGGGTCCCGCGCCTCTGGAACCCCGCTGTATGGTGTTTGTGGAGATTGTTCATTTTTTCCACATACATCCTGCGCTTGAGAATTCAGTAGAAACGCCTTACAAATTTCATTATTAACAAAGAACGCTCTCGTCAGAACTAGCAAATTTCCTCTCGAACGTTAGCAAACGTGCTCAATTCTAGTGTTAGTGCTGCACTGTATATATGCGCTCTAACACGATCGTAACCCGGTTGACTGAACACGATGACGTCAACAAATCACTGCTCAGAGGGGCCCCGCGCTCAGGTCTTGCATTGGGTCCCGCACCTGCTAGAGCCGGCCCTGCTTATAGCGTTTCAACTTTATGATGTTCTCAGATTTTACTCTACTGTAGTTATTTATGAACTTATCATTATATCATCCCAAAATTTAAACAACCAAATATTTCAAAATTTAGGAGCATAGAGTGCATGAATATCCTTCTGTGTTAACCTCAACACCTAAAGCTGAATTATTTTGCAGTTGCAAACGCTGAAAATGTATAGGTGAAAAGAAAGCTAAAATTTGCTAATTATAAAGTCCAAATTTTACGTTTTTAGGTCAAAAAATTGGTTGCACTAATTATTATTAATCTGAAATGTACATACAGTAATCAAACCGTGGAATATTGTAAAGCAAGCTCGTGAGTGAACTGATCAGCTGCGTGGAAATCTTCTGCTACGGTTGTTTCCCTGCTGCGTACGATAGCTTGCAAACAGCAATGCCGAATAACATGGGGCTTTCTAGGCCAGGGGTGGGCAATTAGCGGCCCGTGGGCCACAAGTGGCCCGCTGCAGCGTTTCAGTAGCCCGCGGAAGCATTCAGAAAAAATCTTTAAATTTAAGATTTCCTCCAACTTAGTGCTGTGTCTAACTTGTCAGAGGCTTGCTTCTATTTCCGGTTGAGGTTTTGGCCCCTGGCTGAACACGGAATTCCAAAAGTTACCCCCGAGCAAAATTAATTGCCCGCCCCTGTTGTAGGCAGTACTGTGGAGCCGGATCTCAAGCAATTTTGGGTGATTAGGCTGGAGTCAAAAACCTTTAGATGGTAAAGCTGGAGCCGGAAATTTGGGTTCCGGTTCCAGAGCCCTGACTTGTGGGACAAGCAAGGTAACTTACTGCATGTGTTGCCTATGTGTAGATATTTTTTTCGTTCGCGTGAAGATCGAGGTTTCTCCATTTTACTTTAACCAATCCCGCCACACAGCAAGCACATAATTTCGCAACAACTCATCTATTCTTGTGCAGGCCCGTAGCCAAAGGTGGGCATTCGGGGGCAGTCCCCCAAGTTTTGTTGCCCCTAGAAAAATTTTTTTCAAACATATAGTAAAAGCAAAAATCTTGCCCCCCTACAATGTATTCTACCCCACCAAATCTTGAAACCTGGCTACAGGCCTGTGTTGGTGTAATAATACAGTTGCACAAATACAGTAATATAGTGTTTTTTAATTTTCACTGAACCAAGTCAGTTTCGACATGGAGGCACAAGTGCTTAGGTGTTGGAACCGGAGCTGACGCCAAAATCTTCAGGGCCGCGTAAAGTAAGTTCTTAGTAAATGCTGCCATTGATTAATGATGTTTTGCATTTCGTGCGTCGGGCGCCAAACGGGTTCCTAGCTGTTAGTTCCTCCGCACAATTTCATTTCTGTGAATGACAGAGAGGAGCTGCGGCAGTTCCATTGTGAGGAGAACTTTGGCAATGAAGTATAAATTATCTCCGATGTCTTCAGATGAAGTGAATGCAGTGTTTCAAGCTTGTGTCTTAATACTCATCACAGGAGTGCTGTTAAGTTATTCTGGCAGTTGACTTGACAAGCTGAGGAAGCAGTTTGTAATACCTGCATTTCATTTCATAAACAGTACAGTGGGTCTATTTCTTCGCAAATATTATGAGCATTGCGGATCAAGCTGTTCAGTTGCGTGTTTAGAATTGTTTTATTCTGAGTAAAAACAACTTTTTATTGCTTATTTTTCATGAGCAAACTGCTTATAGGTCAAAATCAGCAGACGTTAAAGTTTGTAGTTCCGGAATAGCTGTTAGTTTCAGTTATGAATGAGGGCGGAACAGACATGGTTGTTATTAAGCATTTTTGTTGTGTTTGGGGGTACGTTGAGACATAAGCGTAGCCAGGGAGAACAATTGGGCCATGCCCCAACAAAGTTTTGACATTTTGTGCGTTGAGAAAAGGTATCCCAAACAAACAAGGGTTTTTAGCCTAAAATCAAACATTTTGGCCCCACCAAATTTTTATGACCCCACGCAAATTTGTGTGCTGGCTACGCTACAGTGTTTACACCGAAACCGGGGAGATCTTAACGTTTGTAGTCTTTCGGATGCGAAACGTTTGTGGTTTTGGAGAACAGGACATGTCAGAACAAGAAACTGAATCTTCCTAAAATTTCTAGAATATTCCTATCGTTCATTATTCGCCGTTAAAATGCTTTGGGTTTTATTGAATCAATTTTTATCTGCGATGGAAACTTTTCATTTTCAAAACGCCGCATATCGCTTTACTTGAATAATTGTTATATTTATTTACCTAAGAGACTGCTGTATTTGTTTACTTAAGTAAATGTCATTTTTGTTTACTGGAGTGATTGTTTGATTTGTTTTCTCAAGTGGTTGGTGTACTTATTTATGATTGGTACTTTTGTTCATTTCAGTGATTGGTATATTTGTTGCCACAGTAGAAAACTGTTACCAGGAGTAAAATTACCGGCGAGTAATTTGTTCATCTGTTCTTCTGGAAACTTCAAAACTGAATGTGGATAATGCTGAACCACTTAATCAAGCCGGCCACAACGAAGAACTTGATTCTTCTGACTAAAAGTAAAGGAAACACGATTTCATCTTGACGCTGGACTGGCTGTACATAAAACGGATAGAGTGAAAACACGTTCAACTGTGCAACCTTGTAATGCTTCTATTTGAACAAGGAACCGCACAAGACTGCCAACCTTAGTTGACCATCGTGGCTTTTCAATCTCACCGAATAAGTGCTGATAATTTTGCTTTCATCGTTTTCATGTGGTTTTCAGTATATTCATATATAGTTTTGGGGAAAATGTAAGCCATGAACTTCGTGAAAACGATCCATGGGCGCTTCCAGGCGCTTTGTTTTGCTGTCATGACAGACCACTTTGTACCGCAGGTAGGCCACTCAGTGTTGAACCCGATGATAAAATATCAGACGATGTCACTGAAGGTCTCTAATGCGTGTGGCTTCGAACAGGCAACAGCCTACATTTCCCTTCTAACCTTGCAAAGTAGCATTACGAAACAACATTTACATTTCCATTTTCCATTTTGATTTCCATTACATTTCCATTTTACATTTTCCAGCCTACATTTCCCTTCTAACATTGCAAAGTAGCATTACGAAACAACATTTACATTTACATTTTCCATTTTCATTTCCATTACATTTCCATTTTACATTTTCCAGCCTACATTTCCCTTCTAACATTGCAAAGTAGTATTACGAAACAATTCCATCTCCCTGCCTTGTCTAAATGCCGACTGCACAATGACACGAAACAATTCACGTCTTTGAGCACTTTAAATTGATATTGCGTCGAACGTACGTGTTTCGGAATTTCCTCCTCTGGCAGTGCCGGCTCCAATGCCAGCAAAGCTGCCACAAGCTCATACACTGCCACGCACACGCAGAGCTGTTTTGTATAATTTCGCTTCATGGCAAGAGGACACAGTGTCCAAGCGTGATTGTTTTGTTTCGCAGTTTCGGCCAAAATTTTATCTGCTTTTTGCATGTACTAGTTTATCACTATATCGAATAAGTTTGGGTCTTCCTCAGCCTCAAACCAAGTAACGCGGGTTCGTTTCAACTTCAGCTACATTTCTAATAGGAATTTCTCGTAATGAAAGGTGCGACAGCTAACCTCAGAAATTGCGGTCGCATTATCTGAACAAATATCAGTCAAGCGTTGTATTTCGTAAATAGCTTTTTTAGAATTGAGCAATTGACCGCCATCTTTGATAGACAGCGCTCCACAGATGCAGTTGTGCAGCTGATTGTCAGCTTCGATTTGATAAATGTATGTACGTATGCATAAACAGGTCTCATTGCTGTGCGGCTGACACTTTCTGAATGTTCGTCAAGCTAAGTATCTTTTCAGAACCATGTTCCTAAGAACAAACATCGATTGTGATGTAATAAATGCACTGTAACCGACAGCAATGATAATTTGGTATCTTTCCTCGTGTGTTTCGACAATGAGATCAATACCACTATCTAAATAGTTAGTTGCGCTAGGCTACTAGTCCAACTAATTAAGTTTGACTCATTGCATTTTAGGTAGACCTCGATCGATAAGGGTTTTTGGGCCGATACCGATGTTGTTATTTTTCACTGCCGATGACCGATATTTTGCAACACCCAGACCACGGTTGAAACACAATACTTCATTGCGATGTAGAAGCGTATAACATGGAATTCTGCGCAAACCTGGGTAACTAAGATAGTCAAAAATCACGGCCTTGTTCGCAGGCAGCCATGTGCTTACCGCGCAAAACATGGGAGCAAATGTTACGTCATAGATCGGTTTACTGGGACAATTGCGGAGTGGTCTGAATATTGCACACTACTTTATGCAATCGGAGGGCTGCGCGTCACAAGGAACAGTACAGAAAATTTGCGTTAGTTAATCATAGACGAAGTAGCAGCTTGTGTTTCCGAACACTCCGTGCAGAAAACTAGCGTAGCGGCTTTTATGAGAAAATATTGCCGTTATACTGTATATCGGTGGAATTTTGCTGATATAATACGTTGGCACCATCGCAACCTTCCTCTGTTACCAGGTTCGACTCTTTTTTTGGGTGTCGCACAGTGGTCGATAATTCCGGTGGTTGAGGTCTCCACTTCTTGTGAGGATCTCTTTACATCACCATTTGTCAAATTTCTTATTCCAAATGAATTTACAACACAGTCAAGAAAAACAAAATGAGCAAAGATTATCGATGCGATTTTGTAGTGATAAACGCCAACACAACTTATTGCAATTATGTACATTTTCATTCAAATTAGCTGCTTCGTTCTGCAGCGGAAAGCTTAAAGGCTTAAAGCAAAAAACAATTTTCGGTACAGAGCGGGTTAACAAGTACTCTCGCGGTACCTGCTACGCAGGATAGTCAGCTCTCCCGCGTCACCAAAGTGTTTTAAAGTCCCCATAAACTTGGGCTACAACGTTGTTGCAACGTTTTCAAATTAGCACTTCGCTTTAACCACATATCTTTTAATCTATTTTGAACAAACGTTTTTATCGTCTCTTTTTTTTCGATTATATATCCACATTGGCGTTTTCGCCAACTTAGTGATGAAGTACACATACAACTTAATAAACACGGTATTATTCAAAATACTCAAACACAAACTATCAATGCTCCCGAGTGCAAATGCGACTTTGTTTCTCAACTAAAGTTCGTCACGACTTTGCAAGTTGCAGTTTTGAGTCCCTTCGAGTCCCCCAATTTAAATTTGCTTTAAAGCGTTTTTCGGACTGTAAAGCGTCCTTCGTTTCTGATTTCACTTTCATATTTTATTAGTATGTACAGTTGGTGTGCGCTTTCCTCACGGTCCGCTTCTTACTGGGAATGTTGCAGTTCATTGGAGGCAGACATCCCGCCTTCGGCGGTCTCGACCCATTCTTGCGTCATTCTAGCACGGGCGAGTTCCTTTAATTTGTTCCATTTGCGCGGGCCACGCACAGCGTGTTGTCCTTTCTTTTTGTTTTTTTGCTGCGTTTTTAGACGCACCAGCTCAGCAGAATTATTAGCGCGACTCCTACACACACTGCCACTATTATCACTGGTTTTCGAAGGATATCGGTTACTTGCTCGATGGCGCTTTTTCCTAATCCTGTCACGTCGTCGACGACTTTTCCGGGCAGTCCGGTCAGGTCCCGTAGTCCTGCAACTACTTGTTTGACATCAGGCAATAGGGTGAAGTTTATATTTTCTGGCGTGAGGTGAAGTATTACGTTCTCGGGCACATAGTAGGAGAAATTTGCGATTTTCTTGTTGAATTTCCGTTTCATTTTTCGTGTTAGGTTGACGGTTTGTTGATGCACTTTTTCGAACAGCTTCGCCAACTTCTCTGTTTCATTGTGGAAGCTTATCTATTCGACTTTTCCTTTCGCTACCATTTTCCGCAGTCGTGTCGCTACGTGCTTCAGAGTCACTTCTCCATTATGCCAGTGGAAATGGTAGGCTTCCGTTTGAAAAGCTACTTTTGTTTGCTGGCTCTGCAAAAAAGTCTCACTTACAGCTTTGAACATTTGCAAAGTTTGTGTCGCTTGCTGTGATCCTCCCCGGGCTACACCCAAGATCCTTTGCAAATTCATGGCGGTTTCTTGTTGCGTTACTGTTATTTCCTCCTGCTGTATCTTGCTCTGGAAGTCTTCCAGGTCGTTCCATAGAATCGCTCGTCTCATGAGTTGGTTCTGCTCCTCATTCAACCCCCGTAGGTTGCTGGAGAGGCGCTGCACTTCCCAGGAAAGGTCGTTCAGGCTTTGTTCGATTTTTGCTATTCGTTTATTATTTTCTTCTTGCATTCAACTCATTTTCCCCGAAAATTCCTTGCTCATTCCGACGAAACCACCAGCCTCGCTTCCCGCGAGTAGTAGATCGAAAAGAATCATCACTCCTTCAAACAACTGCCGCTTTCGTCGACCTGGAGCGGCGTTCTTATAGAATCGTACGGGGGCTTTGGGTATCACCGTTTGGTTATCGTAAGGGTCGAATCGTGCCTGGGGAAACCACATTTTCACTTTCACCCCTACCGCAGATCGAGTGCAACCGTTCTGTTGCGCATGCGCTAGGCATGCCTGTGTCAGCGCGCTCTCCGGGTACTTCTGGTACCAATACAGGTTTTGGAACTTCTCAGGTTGGTTATCCCCCGGTGTCCATCGGTTGTTATACATCACAATTATTTGAACCTTGGGTGGTTTCCCCATGTATCTCCACCAACGGTTTTGCTCCAAATCTGTCTCGACTTCTACTTGCACAGATCGTGGTAGAATCGGCTGGTGATAAAGACTTCCTGTTAACGTGCATGCGATCGGTGCGTGCGTTTTCCGGGGCATGTTCCACGCCTCACGTTCGTATAGTTGTCATTGTTGAAAGATCCTTTTGGAATATGTTGCAACAGGCGCGTTTGTCCATAGGTTTACTTTATTCCCCTCCTGTCTCCACCGCGCCGTTGCTTGCCCATTTTCCATATGAGTCAGATCTAATTCACAATCTACAGTTACGGTCGCGTATTTGTGGAAGAGAGTGGTTACCCCATAAAATATCTGCATATTATGCACGCCCAGTCCGTCGTGCTGGTCTTTTTCCGTTATCTTGACAACCGGTTCCGCGGGGGCTTGTGGGTCATTCCACATCTGATAGTGGTACATGTCTCTGATCGTATCAAGATTTTTTCTTGTCAATCGTACTTTGACGGCTGTGTTGTAGTCCGTACGTCGGTCCACCACAATTCTTTGTGTCAAGAGCGACTGAATTAAGTCACATCCATGATGATTATAGCAATACATTATGTTCCCGTAACTATTGAAAAATCCTCCAGAGGCGGGTTGACCACCCCATCCACTTGTCGCCCTACAACGTTGTGTTTTGCACAATTTCACATAGTTCTGCCCGTTGTATAGATTCACGCTCTGCCACACTTTCGTCAAACCCATCCATGCAGTCGGATCACGAAACAACGCTTTATACTCTTTAGTACGATCATCGATTATCCTTGAACATCCACAGTGAGCCTCGTAATCATCTATCTCGTCGTAATATCGCCCTCCTGTCACTACTTCCGCGTATGTGCCCACTTCGGCTTCGTAGACTCCCATGTTCGGGTGATGGAAGAAAGTCGTCTTTTTCCCTTGTAGATTTGGTGGTTCAACCACGTCCGCTGGATCGAAGGAGAACGTGGTTTGTTTCTCTCGGGGCAGGTAGGTGTAATTAGCGCCGGTCAGATTCGTCTCGAGGAACCCTAGGAGCCCACTACGGAGTTCTGCCGTCCCATTTAAGGGTATCGTAGTCTCTTGGCCACCGGTTGCGTCTTCTTCGAAGGTTAACACAACGAGGACCAGGGTTGCCATCTGTAGCTTTGTCAGTCGTCGGGGCTTCTTCATTCGTATCTTTGTTTTCTCTGGGGTGGCTTCATTGCTACTGCTTTCTTCGGCCGCCCGTACTTCATCCATAGTGAACTCGTGGGTACTGTGATAATGGTGCGTTCGTCGCGCTTGTGAGTTTGTCGGATGTAATCGGGGTGTTGGTTTTCGTTTCAAGACTTCGTTTTTCTCGGGTGTAATGCTACTCTGCGGCCCTGTCCATACCAGCCCCAACACCATGACCAGTAGTATAGA
>Ga0210059_1009682_pt1 | contig 15008 bp, 13 predicted proteins | sample Ectturendosymbi2_FD_188042 | JGI IMG/M metagenome (GOLD analysis project Ga0210059, IMG submission 188042) | Ecteinascidia turbinata endosymbiont from Florida, USA - Sample 2 (SPAdes) (version 2) | ecosystem: Host-associated > Tunicates > Ascidians > Unclassified | place: Key West, Florida...
CCAGTGTTTATTCTGGTACTTTTTTCAGATATGCATTTCGGCTCATCCCCTTCTTTAGAGCAGTGCTTCTCAACCTTTTTGATGTCGCGGCCCACTTTTCGCCGAGACTTTGATTTTGAGCCCACTTCACCAAAAATTTGTTTCAGAACTCATGACTAGGCGCAATTATGGCGATGAAACAATCAATTATTTATCCCAGAAAGGAAGATGCAGCAAAACGAAAGAGCGTTAAGACATGCGATGTAGTGAGTTATCATTGTGATACAAAAAAATGCAGTTTGCATCAACCAATAACTTTTTTCAAAAAATATTTAAGTTATTTCGGAACATTTCACGGCCCACCTGAAGGAGCTTCGCGGCCCACCGGTTGAGAAGTGCTGCTCTAGATGAAATGCGAATAGCAAAATATTTGAAAAGTAAACCACTTGCTGCGGCAACTAACTGTTTTGCTAGGAGAGGGTTCCTTTATAAAACGAACTTGTCAAAAACAATCTATGGTTCTTCATATTTCGAAACTACTTGTTCATTGATTTAACTAAAGTATGTTGCACACTGAAATGATTTTCCACTGCTGCAAAGAATCGTCCTTCTAGTGTCTGTCGTTTCAGGTTTTCTTTCACAATCATTTTGAATGTTTTATTATGTTTTATTGGACGTTTCCACCGATTGCTCTTCTTATTTCCTCGGCCATCAGTCGATTATCAGCTTCTCTTTCAAAGTAATCAATGACATCTTTGGCTTTGAGATCGGGTTTGCTCTGACGAATTTTAGTAAAGACTTGGTTCAGATAAATCACATCATCTCCTGAAAAAATAATTGTTTTTACTTCACAAGAGGATTTTGCGGAGATGAATCATGAGAAACCCTATAACGGTGTTTCAAACAAAAACGAAATTTAGTGTGCTGTACTACAATACCTTCTATGAAATCGGTACTAGGAGTGTTGTACTTGTAATGATCAGTGGTGGACACCATTAATTAAGAAGTTATCTTCGTTACCCGCTAATGCGTAAATACTACGGGTAACTTCGTTAACAGTTAAACCGTTGAATCGTGAGGAAACGGAAGTTAACTTTGAAGCGGTAAGGTTAAATTTAAATAAAACAACATACGCAAGTATTTGCGTGAAGTAGCTTGAACCAAATGCAGAACCATTCATTGTCCTGACGAAAGTCTATTGTTACACCCACCAAATGTCGGCAAACATAGGTACGTGTTACTCTCAACAATTGCGTCAAAGAAACAAAAATAGCTTTTACGCCGTTCTATACGACTAAGACATTCATCTATAGGCCTCAAAAACATGAGTTCAGTTTCTACGAAGCTTTGTTTTACGCCAAAGTATTTTTCTTTCAATAAACATGTACTGCTTTCTTTCACAAGCACAAAACCAGCAGAAATTGACACCCGTGTAGAGCTATCTGTTATTTTATGAACTTCAGGACTATATCGATTGTACACTGCTTTACACGTTTTCATCGTTTGACGCATCGTTAATAACTGCCAGAACCAAGCAAAACATGACCTACAGCTTTATACATAAGCACAAGTTTTTTGGTAAAGTCTTCAAATAATAGTGCTGCCATTAAAAGTTTCTTCATTAATTGCATCTATGGCCATTTTCAAGCAATTTAAAATAGTAACCTGATGAATTTGTTTTGTCATAGGTAACTTGAGTGTGAAAATGGTACTAATTATTTTTTCAATCTTGATATTTTTGCTAGCTTATCTTTAAGTAAAAAAGCCCGATTGGCTTCTCTGCACAATGCTTTGTGTTGGTTTGGTTACGGCGAAATCACCGTCGACATCCCATGCTACCCGTCGCCACATCAAATATGGAATCACGGATCTGATCAAGAAGAAGCAAAATACGCCAAATCAACTTGAAGCATATGACAAAAAAACAGTTTACCCTGCAAATTAACGAGCACAAAAGATCGAAATGCATGCTCAACCTGGGCTTTGACGGAGCAAAGTTAACGTACTGAGGGCAGGTGCGGCAGCCCAACAGTGCTTAAGTTAGGCTCATTGACAGTTAGTTCCTCACTTTTTGTGTTGAAATGCTGAATACAGCAATAAAAATTTTTTGAGGTGAATCGTCGTGCGATGAAATTTGGTTCAAGGGAATAAATATGCACATAAACTATCTCGCAAGATCGAGTGATGTCATTTATGAGGCCTTGCAGTTGATAGTTTTATTTATTGTCCAAACGAACAAAACTAGACCGTCTTGAACAAAGATCGGCATGTGTGGTTTTCCTGCAACTAGAGATGAGAAAACCATTGGTTGCTTATAAGGACAACAAAAAAATAAAATAAATATAAATTTGCTAATAATTTGGAAAAACAACATTTTTGCAAAGTGAATAAACCACAATGAAATAAAGAACACTTTAGACATCGGTCTTCTTTCAAGTGCCGTTTCAATTCCCGAAACAAAATGCTATTTTCTACATCTTTGGAATTATAGTGCTACCAATGCTGAAAAAGAATCAAGTAATTTTAACAGAAAAAGAAGTGAGCGCAATTTTCCCCTTAAAATGAATGAACAAACTGAAGCATCAAACGTTGTTCCAAGACAATGCTTCCCAACCTTTTTCAGCTTGCGACTCACTTTTATTGACAATTTGTTGTTGCAGTCACAATGAGATAATGCGGCGAAACGATAACAAATATATTACTATTTGAGAAAGACATGAAAAACAAACTGAAGGCATGCGGATATTAGTTGAAAATTGGCTGCAGCCAACAGATTTGGGAAGCGGTGATCTATATTATGAATCATTTGTATATCGAAATTACAAAAAACCGAAATATTTCAGTGCAGTGCATCATTTCTCATTGAAATAAGATTGTTACTTTTAGAGACATTTTATATCATTTTAATCTTCTGGAAACAAGCCAAGAGGTCCTTTTGCGTAGTACTTAACTGCAGCAAAAATATATCTTTTCATGCTTTTTAAATGGCAATTCTTCTGCCAATTCCGCCACATTTACCAGGAACACAACCGGTTTGAATGTCTCACTCTGTCTCATGTGGTTGCATACATTCAGTGAACTTATCTGAAAGGTACAAGTCTCTATCGACCTAATAAACCACAGGCCGCTTCAACGGGGTCTGCTGTTGTCTACTAATTGGAAGACCTCACTTCTATAATTAGAGAGTCAACCCTCTGCTGACAATGGCAGGAGATTAACTCTAAACTTTCCGTAAATATCTGACGAGGATGCTTTGCAGGAAACCTTCCATGAAAGCCACAGCAGATTCGGGTAGGCCGCGATAAACCTGCTGCGGGAGATTCTTTTAGTACCGCGGTAGGCCTGCAATTTCTAAATAGCCTCAAATTACTAATTTTCGTTTTTGAGAGTTTGTTTATTTACTAATTTCTTGTTAGCTTGTGTGTTTCAGGACAAAGGCTGCAATCACCAAAACAGGTTTATGAAAAGTTGTATAAACATTTATGCCAAGAAAACCCGCACCTAACGGAGCATACGTATGTACAAGCAACTACCCTGAACTTGTGAGAGGTTGCTAAATGTACTGAGTGAGTTGTGTGACGAACGGTTTGTGTGACGTTGAGCGAGATTTAGTTTGCAGATTTTGACATGCAGACATTATCGCCATTTCAAAAGCAAATAGCATTAAAGCCACAAGACCTAGAGCCGATACTGCAGAACACTTACCGTGATTGCATTGCTTCAGCTGCTGAGGCGTCAGATCAAAACGTGTCCCGAAACCTTGGATTAACGCTTCAGTGACTAGAATTTGAGTTCGTGATGCCAAAGTGGTCAGAAAGAATCTGCTGATAGCCTTCACTAAAAATAAATTGCAACGCAATCTATTATTCAAGTACCTACTTTCCACAGTGGAGGTAAACAAGGAATCGATGAGCAAATTTTTAATCGGAAATCAATTTCACGTAAAATTACGCACCTTCAGTCCTGAAAATTGCAAGCAAAGCTTACGGGTGAAAAGTTTGAAAGGTTAAAGCAAAAGCATAGAAAGCAGAAAAACTCGAAGCTAAAATGGATAAATCATAACAGAAGCTAAGAAATCAGAACACCTTAACTAACTGATTGACCTCAAGAACACAAGTTGCGACAAATAAAAACTGGGACTTGAAAAATTAGAATATCGTTTGCTCAGATAAATGATTTCAGTAGAACTTCGAAACTATCTGGTTGACGTCGATGGTGAAAAACTCCTCCGGCCTATTTATCCAACTCGTTGTCAAGTTACTAAGAACGTAGGAAGAACGCTAAAGAGATTTAGCAAACGATGGCAGCCAATCCCTAGAGCAGTGTGGTCCAGCTACCGGCCTGCGGGCCACATGTGGCCCGCAAACAGAATTTTTAAGGCGCGCGAGCTTTCTTAATATGGAATGTTGTGTGCATGTTACAGTAAGCAATTTTTATCAAAACAAGCATCTGTTAATTATAATGTACAGCATTATAGCGTTAGCGTATGCAGGGGTCGGCATTTTTTTATAAAAAAGAACTATTCTGCTTCATCTTGCAGCAGATGTGACCACTGAGGAGCCACAAAAAATTAATGGCGTTTTATTTTTCATGCGACTTCATAGAGGTATACGCGTAACTAACTTATTTGTAATAGTAATAATAATCAGATGTAATTCCAAGATTTTTCATATCCAGAGAGAGGCACTTTAGAGACAACAAAGATCTGGAGGTTGTCCACTTCTGGACTAGAGTGTAGAGAGCTTCTAGAGACTAGTCAACAAAGACAGGTTTCCCAAACTGAACGATTTCCCACCAAAAATGCGCTTGACATTTGGAAGCACATATGTGTATGAGAGTACATTTTCTACCATGAAGCAAGTCAAATCTAAAAGCGGCAGAAATCGAATGGCAGGGCAAATACCAGGCCGTGGTCTCCGACTTGCTACCACTAAAATATGATATTGTTAAGGGAATGATAGTATCAGGGAAGCCTCAACCACAGGCATCGCACTGACGAAGATTTGTAAAGTGTTTGTTGCTATTGCGTAATAATGTCAATGACACACTCACTTATTTTTCTTCTTCCTTTTTCAATTTTAAATCTTGTGGATTTCTTGTTTTATACATCATTTTGTTGGAATAAACCCGCGAGTTGTCACGTTTTTGTAATATGGCCCGAAGGTCAAAAGTAGTTGGAGCACGCTGCTCTAGAATATGAGTTTAAAATCTGCAAAATGAATTAATTACAAAAACACTGTCAAGGCTGTCGGGCAATTGGCATAAAAGGCAGAGCGGCACCGAAAGTCTGTGTAAAGCTTGCAAGGCTTGTGCAAGAATTTGCAGGATGGATTTTTTATGTACACCTCACCATTTCATGTTAATGTTTATGCACTAAGACACGACGATATCAAATAGGCAATTGTAATTAGTTTACCAATTTCCATCGCCCCACATAGTAGGTATTTGCCAGTGGTTTAAATTAAAAATAAAGCATACCTTTATGACTTTGTGCCCTTGATGAAATCTACGTTCTTAAATCATTTACAGTCTTTGTTTTTATAGGGGGGATGTGCGCGAAGCATATCACCCATATATATGCGGCGCGAACAAGCAACAATAGAGTGATCACGGCGCGTGATCTATATTGTTACTAGCTGCAGCAATGCTGCCACATTGTGAGCTTTGCGCGCTTGCCGCTCGGGCTCTCTGGTCGCAACGATGCACACAGCAAAAGTTAAAACCGGGCTCACATTTCTGTTCTTCTGCGTCGCTGTGTGCCTGAGCTGGATGAAGGGTTTGAAAAGTTACGGGGATATGTAACTCTCCATCCACTTGACGTGTATCGCGTGTGGGAGGGGTGTAGAGGTATGCAGTTGCAGAGTCATCTGATACGACATGATCGTCAACAAATGTTCTTGCATTGTATTTTTCCTCATCCTGCATTTGTTTAATAAAGCAATATATTATGCAAATTAAAACTTTACACAGAAAAATATTTTTTAGTTTAATAATAATCAGGCGGACCTGCGAACGTGTCCCCAACATTTTCGAGTTTCGTTGTCCTAGAGTCTAAAAGTCTAAGGTAAGGACAAAAATATTTTTTGAAGTTGACCATATCACGGACATTTCATTTGCAGGCCTTTCTTATCATCAGTGGTTTCATGTGTACAGGTGTTCAAATGTCAGGACTGTATAGACCCACGGGCTACAGTACTTGAGGTACTGCCCTATATGTCACATTTTCCCGCCTGTTGCTAACAGGCCGATTGCCAGCCTGCTAGATCTGACCGAGTCTGAGAGCGGGTGTCGGTGTGTTTAAAAGTGGTGCGTCATGTGAGCTTTGAGTATATATATTTAAAACTGTTGCGTTAGTTTGTCCATCCAGCCACTCTATTTGCAAAACATACTTACTGGTGCGTGTGCATACTGCAGCATGTGCTTTTTAGCACCAGAGTGGTGCCATACTGCACAAGACCCACGCTTGACATGTCAGGAAGATTTAACTATTAATGGTGTGTGCGTCTACTTTGTGAGTGAAGTTTGCAGCAGCGCAGGCTTAAAAGTTAATGTTACCAGTTCGTTTCTCCTGAAAGCTACATAATAGCTTCAGTCTTGATGAAGCAAGTGAAAAAATTTGGTAGTTGTTGTTCTAACGGTTGGAATCTGGGTTGGGGCAGGGGTTAGGTGTTAAAGAAACTTTCAAATTTAGTGCTTGAAGCTGTTGGGTTGTGGCCTGCGTGAATAGGCTATACAAGCCGTCAAACGCGGTTAGTTGAAACTTAAAAATATTTTGTTTTTATGAAAATGATATTCTGTAAGTAAACTACGTTAAGCAGAAAAAAATTACGTTTTGCAAAAAAAAAACGATGTTCTGCATGTAGATACATGGAGTTGGAAATGTATTTAAATTTTGAAATTGATATTCTGCAGGTGGTCCATATACGTAGAAAATTCTGTATTCTGTTTTAAAGGAAATTATTTGAAGTTTTAGACTAAAAATAACATTTCTTTGAAAAAAATGTTAGAATATACTTTGTAAAATGCGCGTTTCGCGGTTGCTAATTACCGATAAACCGATTGGTGAACTAATATTAGTGACAATGTACAGTTTTTTGACAAACAAGTAACGTTAACAAATGTTTATTCTTTTATGATACTATCAGGTTACCAAAAACTAGTCAGACTTAACAGAACCATTACCATTTTTGATGGACATTTTCGTTTCAATGGTTATGTTCTTATGATTGTGTTTTGGCAAATTTCGTACGTGATATCACGTTGATGTGGTATGGCCACCAGCCACTGTTGCATTTTCAGTGTTATCTAACTTACAATAGCAATTATTTTAAATTTTGTAAAATCGTATACATTTCTACTTCTGACAGACGTCAGGTGGGAGGCGATTAGGATAAAATAAAAACTGTGAGCACAAACTAAGAAATTTGGTAAACAAAATAATAGGTTGCATTAGAAACAAAGCAGAGGTTACTCGTAGAAGATTATATACACTTACAAGAAAGCTCCTGCAACAACGTTGTGAAACGTTTGTGTGGTGGTAAAAATGCGTCAAAAATCAAGAGTGGAGATCGAGAAAAAATGGGTTCGCTTCACCATGAGTCAACCTGTTTGTACTGTATATTTGTGTGCATGAGTTTCACTGCTCTTCAGTACTTCGGTTCATGGAAGAACGCGGTTACAAGTATAGTGAAAGTAGCTGAAAAGGGCTAACTTTTTGTCAGAAACGTATCACAAAATGTTTATCATAAAGTATAATTGACATTACAAATATGATGTAGAGGCAATGTAAACTTTCAACAAAACTATCAATTTAGTATTTGCAGACGGTTTCCATAAAAATCATTAAGTGTAGCTTGAGAAAATATGCAGTTTCACTCCCATCTAATCCTGTAGGTATTTTAAAAGTTAATTATTTGTCGAAAATTGTGTATCATTTTCGTAAGTCTATTCTGTAACAGTTATATTGCCTAGCATATCGCTTTTCAATTGGTAGATCGCGGGTACGTTATGGGGTCACGGAAAGCTAAAAAAGCAAATACATTTTCAAAAAATAAAAACTCTGATTAATGCTCATCTGGTGTAAATTCGTCTTTTTACCAACACTCTGTCGTCTTTTTACCAACACTCTGTCGTCTTTTTACCAAAAATGAGATGTGGCGACGCACAAGCTCTTCCTAATTTTATTGCAGCAAAGTGATGGCTGAGCATCCATCTCTCGCCACTTGCAGGCGAGATGATCCTGCAGTACCATTCGGCACGACCTCTCTTTGTGTAAGAGACTTTTCTTCATGGTTCAGTTGAAGTCAAAGCAGAGAAACCGGATCAGCACTGACCTCGATCTGAGAGTAACTTTTTTCTATTCTCATCGCTGACCTTAAAATTCCGATCAAAGCTAAAGTACATGCCCAACTGTCTAATTTACTTCCACAAAAGACAAATTAACTTATACCGAAGAGAACTGAAATTTCCAATTCTGCGCAATATTGGTATTTAATTTTATTGTAGTAACTTTTGTACATGTAGTTTTCAGATGTATAATTTCTGACTTTGTTTCGAAAGGTTGTGGGAAATCTCCACAGCTTTTGAATGAACAGCTGTAACTTTATGATCGATGAACCCAATTTACCGTGCAAAATTTCTGCTTTAGCATTTCAGTAATTGTTGTCAACAGAATAGTATTTGACAAAAAAGCAAACGTTTTGCGTCGACTTTTTCACAAATGATTTGATGATTAAAACTGAATGCGTTTGCAGCCTTACCATTGCCGGAATGCTTCTACAACAATTTTCTATCCAAATCACTTTTTCTATTAATATCCAAACCCCAGATGACAAACAAATTTTTATCAACAACACTATGTATCAGGTTGAAACAAGATTTGAGCTGCAACAAAAACGAAAGTTTTGAACAAAGGGTGTACATTACACAAAGCACACCTTAGTTATAAAAAACTAGCTTGTATGGTGAACTATGTAAAACGCATTATATCCTTGGCCTACGTCATTCAACTGATTGCCTTCACCAAGGCGAAAGAATTTGTAATAAAAAGCAAGCGATTAAATGGGCAACGATTTTTTTCAAAACAACCCACCTGGTTCTTTTTGTTGTTTTTGAAAGAAAACGTTTTCTTTTGTTTTTTTAAAAGTAACAAGATTTTGTTCTTTTGTAACGAAAACGGGAATACCTCATTCTGAACTGTTTTATTGCATCATGCAATATCCATATTTTCAGAATAACATAAAACTTGTTATGCCCATTATGGCATTCAAAATTGAGGGTAAAGAAATCCACCCTATCTTTGTTTTCGCAAAGTGTTGTTGGTCAGTTCACTCCGCAGTGGTAAGGCTTGGCAAGCATGCGCACAGCAAACAGAGAAAAACCATTCCCACACAAACTGTGCAGTTTCACTTCAAGTTTATGTGCATGCCCGGCCAGTTCAGCATCTATATAGTGCATTTTTTCAATATATGATTTGGTATGGTCCAAAATCAGAGAAAGCTTAGATGCAGAGAAGGCAGAAAAATTGGTTAAAATATACCGATTGTGCAGAGCTGAAGAAGATAACCATTATAAGTTACTCAAACTGTTAGATTTATTCTTCTCTTTTTTTCAAATCCTTTAAATCCCGTTGCTGTTCACTTTGTTTGATTAAAAAAACTTAAGCTAAGTGTACAAGTGTCCTGCTTATTTCATTTTTTACTTCTTTGCAGATATTTCGAAGGAAAAGTGGAGTGTCTTTTTGATGAGTTTTATTGTTTTTTTTTAATTGGGTTTTTGAAAAAAACCCGGGTGGTTTTTTGGATATTTTTTTTACAACCACCCTGCCAGCCAAACACAAACTAAATCTGAAATTATAAAATGGCGAACTGATTTCCGGAAACAAGTTTTAAGTGGTTCGTTCCATGTAAACATCAGCGGACTCACCATGAGAATAAAGCATGCAGACCTAAATTATTTGCTTGTATTTATAAAAGAATGAACAGTAATCAATGTTTGTCTGCTTTTACCGTGTTTTACTTTAGTATTCCGCTTTGTTTTTAGCATTCAGTACTAAAGGTGCTTATATTATTTTTATTTATTTCTGCAGGGTTCTTAGATTTTTACTGTTTTTATTTGTTCTGCTTGCGTGTTATTACCGACGTTACAGGGTTTCCCACGGTGACAAACATGATTCTTGCATTCAATAGCTCATCAGTTCGTGTAGCTCAATTGGCATTGGTCTTGATTGACCACCTCCATGTGTGATCGGTGCAAAGTTACTCACCTATATTTATTACACGCTGTATCACCCTTCTGAAAGCGATGAGTTAAATGCTGGCGAAATGCACGCCAAAAATAAATGCATTTTAGTTCACGAGAAGAGCTTCTTTTTTGTATTTCGTATATCTGGTGTCTGTATTCAATGATATGCACAACTTATTTTGCTAACACACACTGATATTCCCTACATATGTTTTCATACTTGAAGTATCCTTGGCAAAATAGTGGAAAATAAAACAATTGGTATCATTTTGAATGTTTTCTCCGAAAGTGAAGGATGTCTTGAAAGTTTTGAAGAAAGTAATGACTTCTTTTACCTGGTAAATGATTCTGCTCCAAACACTGCCACACCTACTCAAGAAATCTTACTGCAAAGAAGCTGCGTTTTCGGTGCGAGTATGCGATGAAGATAAAAAAATATTTTGTTTGTTTTGAGTATAAAGCAACAAAAGTTTTCATTGAGTATGGGAATCGTCTCATTGATAACAATGACTTAAGATCACATAAAGAAATGCTGCCCGAAAGAGCTTTTAGTCCTTTGCGTGAAATTCCACGAACATTGAGATAAACATGGTTGTTTTAAATGTAAAACAATGTCAACGAACGCTCAGCAAGCTTCATGCAGTGAAGAAGATTTTGATTGCTAACACTTTCGATTCTTAAAAAATGTTTTTGTGAAGAATTAATAGGGAAAACTAACATCACAATATCATGAAATATGCAACATGAATAGTAACCCTTTGGCATTTTGCTCAATGGAGGTTCATTTGAATTGGCAATTGGTCTAAAGTACTAATCTTCTTTAATATGTAATTTTGAAGAGAGAACCTGCGATAAACAAAAGCCGTCGTCACATTGCAATGAATGTTGCACAATTCCAGATTAAACATTTGAAACAACAGTTGTCAAGTCACAGCGGTGACGCGCATAAGCGAATCATATCGCAATTTATTTGCACAAGAAAACTATTTTCATGTATTTCAACACATCTTCAGACCTGCGCAGTCAGTATAAAAGTTACTAGCCAGTGATGGCATTGAAACAATTTTAGAAAAACCACGTACAGTTCCTGTAAGCAATTAGCATTACCAACTTTGAAGTAGTTGCATATTTGCCAATGGAGGTTGGTACCTTATTAAAAGTCGATAAAGCTTTGCCTCCCGAACATTTCCATTTGATATTGCATCTTCGTTTGTATAGTTTGTCTCGCAATAAACTGTACCGAACGTCTGGTTTGTTGCAGACATTTGTTTTTCTATTACGTTTGAACAACTTTTGCACAACAACCAACGGCAGCAAACAATTGTACCGTTTGCTTCTGCCTGGAATAAAGTCTTGAACGATGGTAAGTCTGGTCCTTTTCGAACGTGACTTATTTATAATAAATCGGCGATACTTCTTGTTAATCACAAATCGAGCTACTTCCAAACATGACCTGTTTTTATTTATCAAACGACCAAGTCTTCTCAAAATTGTTGTTTCTTTTTTTAAATGGACTCCGGGAGTAACCGTAGTAGTGACCACTGAGCCTATTTGTTTATGGTTAAGTATTTTGCTATCCGGTGTTCCAGTATCACCAAAACCTTGCTTGCTTTTCGTGAGGTCACAGATTGCTTGTTCGCATGAGTCATCAAATTTAGTGCTGACCACAGGATGCAACGTTTCATTGTCCTGTACATGCTGTTGTTTCTGTTGTTGTGCAGTCTCGAAGTGCGTTTCCAAAGCGATAATTTTTGCAGCAATATTGCCAATTGCTGAAAATGCATCAAGCAACGAAGATTTCAATTCGCGTAAAGTATTTTCAGTGATGGTTTGCATGCTTCGTTTCGAATTCCAATCTTTCAGCAAAAAAAGCTGGAATGAACTAACTACCTATTTAAAGCCAGCGCTTCATGTTTCAACTTCTATAATGTACATTACATGAACGTAAGAAATAAAAGTCACAAAACGATAGTTGCTTACGCAATGTCACAAGTGTATTAAAAATGTGGATACAAACAAATGAAAGCATATATACTACTGCTGAGCACTTAGAAAGAATTGTTGCAACTCAACTCTGCTATTAAAAATACAGCGCTATGATCGTAATTCAGGTTAAAAAAATTTGCAAATACTTCCAGACATGGCTGGTTTGCAATCTCTCCCGTTTCCTGTTTCAGGAAACTATTTGCGACGAACAGAGAACTGCTACTACTGTGCAGTGGAACTCAAAGTTTATATCAATTTTCTGTCGATGTTTTTTGGGGCGAGAAATATTTTATTGGAAAGCGTTGCCTTCAGATTTTCTTAAAACCAAATTTCATGAATTTATAGGCAAGGTGACTATATTATGATGTTACCAAAATCTTGCTGCTACGACTACACAGAGGTTTGATCTATAGATTAATCTGGTTAAAAGTAAACACGTAACCAGCAATCACTAGACACAGAAAAGAACTGACGGTTTACTACTCGTGGTTAAAGTTGTAGAAAGTTATAATTTTCTTTCAAACCTTGCGATACCTTAACTTTCTTTAGCAGTGATGAATGCCTTTGCGTTCTATAAGGAACCGATGTCTTATGTAAATGTCGAAAAAATGTACTTTTGATATATTTGCTAATGTCGCTCAAGGGATATTTGCTTTGTTGAATCACTCGTGAGTCGCATTTACGCTTTGTGGTCGATTTGACGCGCTGCCGGTGAAGTGTCGTTACTTGCGTTGTTGAGCAAAATCATTCCAGGCCTTTTTCGTCACAGCGAGGAGCTTGAAATGTCATGTTTGCTTTTAGGCTGAACCGCAGTTACTCTTCACCATCACAAAGGATACAGGTTTACATTCAAAGGCATGAATACGACCATCGTGCTCTGTTCAAGTAACATTTTCACAACCAGTTGCAATTTCAACTGGACATATGGAACATAAACGCATAATTTCCCTACTCATTTAAAGCAGCTGAAAGACAGTTATGTACCGCAATTGTGAGCTACTTTTTCGGAAGGCTACTTTGATTGATATTTACTGCGACGTATATATAAGCTATTACGTTTAGTGGTTGTACCATATTTTCCACTTTTCACAGATCACACTTTCCATTTAGTTAGGATGCTACGTAGTACAAACGTAACCTGGACCAATGTGAATAGAGCATGGGCAGTACTTCATAGTAATTCTTGTTACTGGATTCCGGGATTTCTGGCCATGTCTATTTTAAGTTCTCTTGTTTAGGGAAGAAGAATAAAAAGATGAAAAATGAATTGCTCCCGCTGATGTCAGGAAAAGGCACTTTGAAATATTTTGAAAAATCATGAAAATGATGCTAAAATGACCCTGGTTCAATAGAGTAGGCTAATTTCAAATTTGAAAGTAAAATAACTAATCTCTACACGGGTGAAGAGTTTGAATCAATTTAATAGGAAATCGATTACACGTAACTCTACGCATCCTCAGTCCATGTTGCACAAGCAACGCTTACGGGTGAAATGCTGAAAGGCTAGAGCAGAGAAAGCAAACAAACTCACAACTAAATCAGAACACAAGTTTCGACGAATAGAAAACTTGAAAATATGCCCATCCCAAAGAATTACTTAACTTCCACTGCAATACTGAAAGTATCTGACGCCGAAAGTCGAGCAATGCAACAGCCAACAACGTCGTCGTAATGACTCACAGAGCGCTGGTACAGCGCGTAAGATCGGTGGCTGACGGCAGGGTCTCCAAACTTTTTTGTCAGGGGCCACATAAACTATTATACAATGGTTCGAGGGCCGGACATCTTACGTCCTGTGATTGTTTCGGCATATGTCGCATTCTGCAAGTTCAACAAATTTTTCGTAAATATATTATTTTTTAATTATTGGCAAAATGTCTTCGCGGTGGAATGAGATAGCTTCGCGGGCCGGATGAAATGGCTTCGCAGGCCGGATTTGGTCCGCGGGCCGTAGTTTGGAGACCCTGGTTTACGGGAGGCCGGTAGCTAAACTCTAGGAGTCTAGCGAGTGCTATAAGAATTGAAAGCTGAAATCGGTATCTATCGGGTAACACGAGTTTTTTTTTTAATGCTGAACGCTGTGGGAGATATAAGACAAACTCGTTCACTGGGTGGTGAAATATGTCAGATCACGCGAAAGCAGCAACACAATAAAAGTGCAGGAGTCATTTCAGGGGCAGTCATCCTTTGAATATCAGTTTTTGCGTCAAGCTCATGATGCCATTTGTCTTCTACGTATTGAGAGAGAGAGAGTGAAAGTCTAGTACTTTTACAAAAATATCAATGTAAGCTTCATGTAACGTGTTTTTTTGCTGTGCCATGGGTCACCATGGGCACAATTATGTTGTGAAATGCGGAGGAAGCTTAGTGTGAAACCAATATAGTTACCGGTTTGATGCAGTGGTGAAGTTTTATAAATAGTCTACAGATTCCCAGTCTTTTTTCTAGAATTGTTTTGAAAGCAACACTAATCACGCTTTGTTTTATCCTTACATTTGATTTACAAATTAATATACTTAAGTTTGTTCTGGACACGGCACTGTCGTTCAGCTTGCTTGCACTAATGTCGTGTATTTGGATACAAACAAGCACAGCAATATAGTAGAACATATCAATTGGGTTTTATCACAGCTGTCAGTTGTAGTGCACAAAATACTGAATTACATTGGTCGCACGTGCACATCACTCTTATAGTAGAACACATCAATTATGACGCATTTTACAAGACTCGTGGGTTACAGCGCTATTTGATGTTTTGTTCATGTTGCTTAACGTTACAGAGATGATAAATATATTGTTTG
>Ga0210059_1009683_pt1 | contig 15007 bp, 8 predicted proteins | sample Ectturendosymbi2_FD_188042 | JGI IMG/M metagenome (GOLD analysis project Ga0210059, IMG submission 188042) | Ecteinascidia turbinata endosymbiont from Florida, USA - Sample 2 (SPAdes) (version 2) | ecosystem: Host-associated > Tunicates > Ascidians > Unclassified | place: Key West, Florida...
GGATATGTACACTGTTACGCTTGTACGAGACAACCAATGAAGATCTAATGATGTACGTATGTGCGAGTGCCATGTTTCCGGACTATTTGGCCCTTTTGCCAACCCTCTTAGTTGGTGCTTTGAAACATTACACGATCGCAAACACACGGTGTCTGCAAAGGTCGAGCACGTTTGTCATAAAACTTTTTAAGCTGCAAAGGCGATCGCGGAATTTGTTCAACTTCATGTTGTGGCAAGATTTGGGCAGGTTAGGTGGAAGTGAGCACGTCACTCTGCCAAACGTAATCTCAGCTGAGCGTTTTCAACTATCTTGACGGGGCATGTTGCGCGATTCTAATAAGGCTAAATATTCATCTTGATGTTGTAAAGCAGCGTGTTTCAGTTACTGCACTATTAGCCGATTTAACAACGCCCTCTGCTTTCCCCTTATCATTGTAGTGCCCTGGACTTGATCAATACCACGGGCATTGATTCTATACTGTTGCTACCACGGAAGTAATCTCACGAGGTATTGCTGTCATCTCTTACTTTGCTTTTGTTGCATTCACCACAAATCTATCGTATATTTTCTGCATTGGACTCTCGTATAATGTAGCGGGTTGCTTTTAGTCTCCAACCGCATTGTGATCATTGCGAATGGTGTATCTACAGAGCATCAAACAAATTTATGTTCCCATCCGTGAGTCACCACATTGACTGAAATCCATTCCCGAGCGAACGATAGCACGCCTCGTTCTCACCATGCTTGAATTGTGTGAGATATATTGCAGCGCTGTACCAGTCCAATGCTGACGTGACGCATTCCCATATTTAGTTGTCACGAATGTTTACAATATACGCGAAAACTACACATTTTTATGTGACAAAATTAAGCCAATTCTTTCGGGCGGTTGGAAATTTCCTGTATCGCATGTTGCTGTCATTAAGCGTACAAAAGCATTGCGCGTATAAAACCTCATGCTCAGAGCGACAAACTTTTACTTACTTTTATTAACCAGCTATTCCCTTTACGCAATAACTAGATTTGCCCCGGGAAGGTCTGCAGCCCAAATGACCCTGGTCCTCCGTAGCCTCACACTCCCTCATACATTTTGTGAATAGGTCTACTTGGGACAAATCACAGCACTACGTAGTGGTGTTAGACATCATAGCAACCGTGTTGGCGCCACCAATGCGTATACTTTTCTATCACCGTCATGCATCTATGCTCGCGTTCTTTCACGTATCTGTGTTTTCCTTGTAAGTGCCATGTGCAGTTAAGTTTACTCCCATGTGCAGTTATGTTGCTCTTTGTTGGTATATAATGCAGTAACCATAGGAAATTATTCTATGTTGCTATTACTACGTAAGTACTCCCATGAGGTGTTGTTGTCATCTCTTACTTAATTTGCGTGTGTTGCGTTCACTACAAAATCGATCGCATATTTTCTGCATTAGACACTCTTATAATGTATTTGGATGCTTTTAGTCTCCAACCACATTGTGATCATTACCAGTTGTATATTAATCGAGCATCAAACAAATTTCTGTGCCCATATGTGCGTCACCACATTGACTGAAATCCATTCACGAACGAACGATTGGACGTCTCGTTCTCAGTCTGTTTTGTGCCATAAATTGCAGCACTGCACTAGCCCATACTGTCATGACGCATTCCCATGTTTAGTTGTAGCAAATATTTACAATATACGCGAAAACTAGAAAAAGTTTGTGTGCCAAAATTAAACCAATTTGTTTCAGTGGCTTAAAATTTCCCACATCGCATTTGGCTGCCATTAATCGTACAAACGCATTGCGCGTACAAAACCTTATACTCAGAGCGAGAAACGTTTACTTACTTCTATCAACCAGCTATTCCCTTTACGCTATAACTAGATTCACCCCGGGAAGGTCTGCAGCCCAAATGACCCTGGTCCTCCGTAGCCTCCCACCCCCACAAAACACAGCACTACGTAGCGGTGTTGAACATCATACACTCAGCTGTTGAACCCATTTACGTGACTCCGAAAGCTTTGAGTAGAAGGACACACCCTCGGCAATAGATCAGTTGCAGTTCTACGAAGCAAACAAACTTGTAATCTCATCGTCCGTGGTAGACCTCGAAATACCTTTCCGGATTTGAGAGAAGAAGTGCTTTCAAAAAATCGGGACATAACTATCAATCGGGACATAACGAAAATGACATTGCAAGGCCTTCGATAGACTTCAGATTTTTAATTACATAACAATTTGAAAGATAATCACGTTATCTTAAAGTTGTACTGGTGATTTCCAGGAAATTTTATTTTAAAGTTTATGTTGTCCTAATAAAAAGTAGAGCAAAATCAAGTGGAAGCAAATGTGGCCAAAGAACTGTATGACAAAAACGTTTGGAGTGCAAGGATTTTTCACACGGTTTACACATATGCATGCAAGCCGAGTGTTGAAGAGAGTAGGTTAACAAAGTTGAAACATGATATCTTGTCAAAAACACTAAGCAGCCACATCATTATGGATTCCTTGATGTTTTGTTTTTGGAAAATATCACAGTTTTAGTATGCTTTTACTTACTAAGTGAATGCATTATGTGAAAGGACATAAAACGTAAAGTACAAAGTGTATTTTTGAAACTTTTGAAGAAATAAATCGTAAAGTGATTTTGTAAGTAAAATCAATTGTAGATTATTTCAAAACATTGCCATTGAGAGGTATATATGTCTGTGACAACTCGCGGAGCGTGCCAACGTGATTGCAATCTTTCGCCTCAAGCATTTGCAGGATTAAGACTACTTGGGACTTTGTACAGTATGTCTAATGAAATTCAGCGGTTTCAATTTCTCGGAAGAGCAGCTCGCTCCAGTAATTGCACGTTGTCAAATCAAAACAAGCATCATGAAAGGAAATTGAAATGGTTCTATCTGGTTTACCGCCACTCTGACGGGAATTGAAAAAATCTGCGTTTCGAACGTGATGTTAAATTATTGGTGGCCAGGTATGCATTTCTTTAAGTTGAAAAAAGAATGAAGCTTTTACAACACTTTGTAAAAGTCTGTGCCGCTCCAGAACAGTAGTGCAAGTCTTAAAAAGTCAGGCCATCTCATTCAGACCTGATTTATGTGGTACCAAATGCGTATTTACCTTCAGAGAAAACCTTAATTGTTTGTGATGCTACCTTCGAGCTTTATCTCTCCTATGAAAACACTGTTTGAAGACACAATTCAGCACTATGCATGAAATAGAAAGTTTCGTAGGGCTGTTGCTTGAAAAAGAACGCAACGTTTATTAATCCCAGGGACGGATTTACGCATAGGCAAAATAGGCCATGGTCTTGGGCCCCGCGCTTTTAGGGGCCCCGCGCAATTATTTCCTATGACGACTCAATATTAACTAAAAATTTGCGAAACTGCGCAGAGGCATAACTGCACAATTTATCTTGAAAGAAGCGGAAATTCAAATGTCTACTCTAGACCCTTATGAGTACAGTAGTAACACGACAATATTATGCATCTGGGCATGATAGAGATGCAGGTCGTCTTTGTGGAAGTGATTACAAAAAAGAATGAAAAAGAAAAACGGTACTGAATTGATGTTCAATTTTCCACTGACAAAAACCTCGTAACAGCGCAAGACCGTCAGAGAAAAGCAATATTTTCAGTGTTGGATCCTACGTTTGGTTGTTTTTACTAGATTTCGCGCAAACAGAGATTGCTTGTTAAAACTATATGTTAATCAAATCAGCAAGACCGTTTCTTGTGAGCTTTACTGGAAAATAGGTGTCTGCATTGGGCTTACTTCATATGGTTGGCTGAGGGTGTTGCGACAACACCTTGCTGCTGTGCAAAACTTGTCTTCATGCTGTTAACCATCGGCCTATGGCGCAGAGCAGGGCTTCTCAAACTATGGGTCGCAGCCTCAAATGGGCCGGCGAAATGTAATTTCGGGATCTCAAAACCAATTGGCTTTGACAAACCAGATAGAACAAATTTTGCAAAATTTACAAGAAAATTGAAAGTAGGCCTGCAGTGAATCTATTTCTATTGCATTTTGATTTTTAGGGGCAATATCCTACTTTGTTTACTATGATTCCTGCCTGAGCTATCAAATGATAATAAAAACCAAGCACAACAAGTTATGCGTTGATACACCATGATTGTTTCAACGTACTAAGCGATACTGACCTCATTGCATTCATTCCGGCACGAAGGCATGCTGCTGTTTAGACTCTAGGTCTACAGTACTCTGCGGGATAGGTTAACTGCTTTGAGAGCACACCAAGTAGTTTCAAATTAAGTTAAAAGATTCATACACAGTTTCAGAAGAACTTTTGACTTTACTTCAGGAGAAGTTGGATCCACAAACCATACACAGTTGAAAACTTTAGGAGGCCACACACCTGCCATGCCCGGGATGCGTTTGCGGAGTTATTAAACGATAAACGTTTGCAACTGGAATTTTCTAAACAGTTTAGCTTATGTCATCTTTGGATAAGAACAAGAACTGAATTTTCAGTAATTTCTGATCTAGCCATTCATAAACTCTTAGAATTTTGCACAGGATGTTTGTGTGAAGCGGTATTCTCAAAATTGGTAATCATCAAGTCCAAAAATCGATCCTTTTTGAAAAAATGTTAAGAATATCCTTCGTCCTGCGTTGTCTTGTATCAATCTACGAATAATTGATCTGTGTAAAACTTATCAAGTGCATCCATCCCATTAGTTGTGCTTGATAACTTCCATAAACTGAATTGTTTTTTGTTAATTATTTTTCGCCTTACTGTTTCCATTGCGTAGTAGTTTTATTACTGTGTACTTACTTCAGTGGATTGCGTGCATATGCTAGATTTCGCCATTGACAAAAATACAGCCTTAGATTTGTAATCAGACATTCAAATGTATCATTAATATCTAGGCTATCCATCAAGGGGCCCGCATAGAGAAACCTTTTTCCAAATTGGGGCCGCAGAACCAAAAAGTTTGAGAAGCCCTGGCATAGAGGATTAAGACACTATATTTTGTATTGCTTGGAAAATGACAACTTCAAAACGACATAAATAAGCTCTGTGTCCACTGAATGGATTGTGCTTGTTTGTTCAATAAAATATGTGATTACGGTTACTATAAAAAAGGAGTTTACATACAAGTAATCAGGTCGACAGCTAGACGATATTTTCGAGGGCAGCAACACGGTCCCACATGAAAATGTAAACATAAGAATTTGCCTAATTCGTCACCTCAAGTGGATTAGAAACAAGTGACGAATTACGCAAACAGGTGAAAACTCTATCATAGAAGCTCGTATACTTTATCAAAGTAACTCGTATACATACATAAGTGCTCTTGTTTGCAGTAAAATACAAGTTTATGACGTTATTGTTGAATACAACAATTAATTTCTCTGTTCTGTCTGGACTCCTCTATTTAATCAAGCACCTTTCAAATCTTCAATAAACTTTCCGAGTTCTCTCAATGAGGAGTCGGGTCGCGCTTTGCACCTCGTGTATAAATTCGATAAACAAATTGCGAGATGCAACAATTCTCAGATAGAGATCCTTAATTTGTTTGAATCCCCACAAGTACTAGCTGCTTAGACATCAAAAGCGAAACTGCAAATGACGTATTAGCCGAACAAAACGCTTCTAGGGGATAGAAAGAGGTGACGAATTGAGCAAATTGACGATTAAGACGAACAGAAATATATAAAAAAGATAGGGATTCTGCCGAGACCGAGGAAAAAGCAACGAATTAAGCGAATTGGCGAATCAAACTGTGACGAATTAGACGAGTTCTACTTTACATCCGAAAAGCAAACCTACAAAAAACGCTAGAAATTGCGGAAATTTAACGAAAAGAACTTCCGAACTACAAGAAAGAGCTCAATGCCGTTTGTTCTTGAGAAGAATGTAAGAAAGGCTTTAATTTCTGTTGGGCATTTAAGGCAAATGTAGAACCAAAGTCGGAACAACAAAAGATAGATTTTTGAGGGGGCGCTACACATAAGAGGGGCATACGTTCTCGCTTTTCAGACGTATGGCCAAATAGGACACACCTGTTTGGGCCCCTCAAATTAAGATGGCCTATGGCCTGGCGTTGCCTAAATGCGTCCCTGACTGAAAGTAGTGTACGTTTGTTTGACAATGCAAATGTTTATGTGACAAAAAAAACAGCAAGGTGGAAAATAGCAAATGACAGACATATGAAGAAGATTAACCACATTACAGTATTAAGGGAAGCTATACAGTGTCTGTTAAGTATAAAATATCTAGCAAGACGTAATGAAAAATGACGTTTTTTCCACCATGCTTTTTCAACCTTTACTGGAAATGTTTAGCAAATATCCGGCACATGATGAAGCCCTGCTGAGTCCTGATTCTCGTAAAACGTTTCGCAATTTCGTTTATCATTTGTGTTAAATTTGTGCATCTAAATATCTGGATGCATGTAGCGGGTGAAAAGACTTTTTCGAAACAAAAAAGATTTTTCCCAGGGCATTTTGCAGATGCCAGCAACTGTGAAGATTGCAGGTTGAACGTATACAACTCCTTAATATAAAGTGTGTTCACTTGAGTTCAACCTTTACACAGGTATTGCTTTTTGTTGCTCTGCAAACAAACTTTCTACTAAGTCATAAAAATGCAAGCAAATTTTATCAGAAACCATTGAGTACTTTTACATGAATAGGATAAAACATGTTATTACGAAGATACTTGAAACAGAACATAATTACTTCGGAGAAAAATCTCCCACAACTTTATAGCCCCTTCGATTTTAAAGATCCTTGGCAATGCATGTTTCAACTATTTCGCAGACAGTTATAAAAGATGTCGTGGTTTTAGGTAAGGCCTCGATACAGTGAAAGAAACCAAGTTCTCTTTCAATGAAGTTCTATTTCATAATTTTGCTAGATTTACCTAAGGCCCAAGGACGGATTTAGGGAGCGCGGAGCCCTGGGCCATCTGAGTTTTTGGTGCCCCACGCAGGTGTGACCTATTTGGCCATTTGTCTGCAAAGAGTGAAAGTATACCCTATTATGTGTAGTGCCCACTCAAATATCTATGTTTTGTGGTGCCGACTTTAGTTGTACGATTGCCTTAGATCTTCAACATAAATTAAAGCCTTTCTTACAATCTTCTCTGGAACAAATGGCAATGCACTCTTTTTTTGGAATTTATAGCTCTTTCGTGTAGTTCAGAAGTTCTCTTCGTTAAATTTCCCGGATTTCAAGCGTTTTTGTAGATTTTTGTTTGGATATATACATTTTCAAACAGGACCGCGTTGCCGCTCTCAGAAATATCGTCTAGTTTTCGACCTGATGAGCTGTACGTAGACTCCTTTGCTATAGTGTAACCACATATTTTATGGAACAAACAAGTACAATCCATCCAGTGGACACAGGGTTTATTTACGCCGTTTTTAGGGTGTCATTTTCCAAGCAATACAAATTACTAGTTTTGCACAGCAAAGTATTGTCGCAACATCCTCAGCTAACCATAAGAAGGAAGCCCAATACAGACACGTTTTGCCAAGTGACACTCACGAAAAACTGTTCTCGATGATTTAACTAACATACTCGTAGGTGTATAGCAAAGGTGACAAACATGCGGCCCTCAAAAGAATTTCTTGCGGCCCACGAAGCATTCAGGCTTGACCAGCAGTCTTGAACTTCGTTTTTTGTTTGCTTCTGTTGATGAACAATTTTTTTTGTTTTTAACACGTTTCAAAGTATGACTAAAAAGTTTTGCGGTCCGCTTACTCAGCGGTAACTGACAAAGTGGCCCTCAATAGCAAATACGTTCGACATCCCTGGTGTATAGAGTTTCAACAAGCAATCTCTGTTTGCGGGCAATCTAGTTGGTAACAACCAAACGCATCATATCGCTTTTCATCAGGATTCTGCAGTGTCTGGCTGTCTTGTGTTTTTGCGAGCTTCTTGTTGGTTGAAGATTGAATATCAGGTAGGCTATGTACTGTTGTTTCTTTGTCATTCTTTTCTTGTAATCATAGGCGTAGCCAGGATGGTAATGGGACCACATCCCGTGAATTTCTAGTATATCTTGTCATTTTGTGCTTTGACAGGCAGTGTCCCGAACAAATAACCGCTGCTCGCATTAAAGTCAAAGTATTTGGTCCCCCACAAAGTTTTGGGCTAGCAACGCTACTGCTTGTAACCACTTTCATAAAGACGGCCTGCACCTCTCTTGCGTCAACCATGTTCCCCTGTATCAAAACTTTCACACAGCACTTTCTTGCTTGATGTTCATTCTTAAATTGACAGAAAGCTCACAACAACCCAAGACGGCTAGAGACCGCAGATCTCCGACGAAAAGCCGCATTCTTAATATTGTATTGCGTAGAAAACAATATTATCATCTTGTCACTGTTTTGATAAGAGTGTAGACCAGCTTTGTCCAACACAAATGACATCCTGACCCAATAATTATGTCATTATCTTGTGCAGTGTCGAACATTGAATGACATATTATTGAGGGCCGCATATTGAATGGCTTACTGTGATCTTAGCAAACTAAATTTAGTTTAGACTGATACTCTGAAGATGTTCGAATCCTACCTGCAATGATAACAGACGTTATAAAGTGGCACTGAAGACCAGCTGCATAAAAAATGAAAAGTTTTTTTCCACTTTTGTCTTTCCAAATATGACTTTGCGTTCGTGGTGTTAAACTTTGAAACCGTTGCCTGTTTTAGCTGCGTGTTGAGATTGGTTTGATTTACTCCATTAAGCAATTGCATGAGTCATCTCAATTATAAGGATTCACCAAAACATGCAGTTCTGGCCGTTTGAGTTTTTCATCTCCGGTAGATTTTACAAAACATTGCAACTCATGGAGATGAAGGAAAGAAATATTCTATACCAAACCCGTACAAAAATCGCGCAATAATCCTACTTCAAATATGATTTGTTCATATGGCAATAGTTAGTTTCATTGTTTTCCGCTTTACATTATATCTGTCACAAGTTGTGATCAAAGAATTAGATAAAAAATATAAGAAGCGAAAGGTTACAAAACGACATATGACTACTGTAGCCTACGCGATTGATTCATGTTATGTTGCGTTGAGTGTTGCCTCTAAGAAAGTTTTGCACTGCGCAAATGTATGTTTTAGTGTGCATGCAATTGCTCAACCATGTAGATGCACAAAGAGTGAAGCGTTTCAAGCGTAAAAAGAGCTATGCGATATATATACGATCTTAAATTTGGAATTTTGCAAGTGCGCGAGAATGAGATTTCACCGCGCATATCATCTGGTGATATTGCGCATTTGTACAGTTGCGCACGTCAGAAGAAACATTGGTTGCGGTATAACTTCTTTTCAACTAATAAAAAGCAAAATGAAAAAGGAAGAAGAATTTCAACGAAATATTTATTCAAGCATAACAGTAATGTGCCGGCACAATAATGAAAGTTGGTTCAGGTTGGATCACAACTAAAAATGACCCTTCTCCAAAAGAAGAAATACTTGTATCGCCTGGTGGAGCAGTTTGTCTGAAGAAGACCGATATGCATTTTCGATGTCGAAAGGGCCTTGGTGACAATTGTAATAGGACGCAATATATTTGTCAATGAACAATTTCCGTCAGATACCTGCTAAACCACCTCACATAACACCATTTCCGAAAGAAGGGGTGGGCAACCGGGCAATTTCCCCTCCCTTAAAAGTTTTCAAAATCATGTTGAGTTGTTAGGTACATCAACAAGTTCAAATCATTTTGAACTTCCAGAAAATAGCAGCTGGTTGTGGCCCTGCGTGGCACATTTGATAAAAGTACAATGTCAACTTCACAGTCACCTGATATTTGCTTTCAAAACCACTGTAGCTAATCAAGTTAAAAGAAATATTTTACTTTTAACCTGATAGTGCTAATACGCACAGTTCCGGCTTGATGTCTTCACAGAAATTTATGTTTTAGAATAAAAGAGATAAAATTGTTATGTATAAGCAGATACCGTTTGATTGTGCTCAAAAATATGAGCTGCTGCTGTGTTTTTTTTTACAACTGATTCATTTTGTTTGCTGCAAATGCAACCCAATATTGCTCAAGTCGTTGAAAATAACATTTATTCCAGATGAGCTGGTGCAGTAGCAAGTGGTTTGCTGTACATTTTGATACATTTTGCACTGATATTTTTTGATGATAAAAATTCACTAATTTTATGGCAAATTCTGGTTTATGCCACCTGTTTTTCCCATCAACTAAACCCCAACGTTTTTCACATACGAGCTAATATAAATCACAACAACCCAGACTATGTAGTACGCTTTGAAACAGTTATCTGAACTTCATAACAGTCTACAGTTCGTCACATACTGCAGGTGGTCACAGATTGTGGTGGCCATTAAGCATTGGAGTGGAATTTTGATTCCTGTTGCTTGGTCCTTTTAATTTGGAAGAGGATTGAAGACTTCTTTGTATAATCTCAAGTTTAAAACGCATGTTATATTTTGTTAGCTTGCTTTGTATGGTGTTTGATTTCTTTTTTATAATTATGATGACCATACGTTCAGGTTTAACTGGGTAAGTCCTGTTTCTTCGATGTCGCGCCACGGTGTCCCCGTCTGTCACCTGTTTGGCCCGAAAATGTAAGAAAAAATGATAGGTGAAATATTGCAAGACTTAAGCACTCGTGCCAAATGCCGTATCAAAAACACGCTAAGGCTTTTGCAATCAGAGAAAACACGCGGAATGTAGTTTAAAATGCATTACATAACTACTCACGCTGTCATTATCGAACTGAAAGACGACAGAAAACATACGGAGTGTTTGTCCAGAACGCATGACATGAGCATTGCGTTGTTATCACTGAAATTGAGAGAATAAGTAATCGCCATTTGTCAGAAGGCTGGTTTCAAGCAGCCTGTTTGTGATTAAGTGCAGTTAGAATCCACGCAGAGTTATGAAAGCACAATATTGCAGGCAGATTCCTCGAAAACCCTGCTTCACTTGATATTTTTAATTGTTACGAACGTTCATCTGTTTCTGAAATTGCACAAATGTTCTTGAAGAGGCATAAACATAGCAGAAATACTCTTACAATGTATTTTCAAAACAAAGCTTTAGACTCTAGTAACTCAACCATATTTCAATTGACGTTTTCCTTAACCATGCAAATAAACACTCTCATAGTGCTAAAAAACAAGTGAAGAAGAATGGTGCTTTAATTTCCAGCAAAGACACATATTTGCTACAGTGTATGTTCTATTAACAAAATGTAAAAGCAACTTGTGATTGCAATACACGCGATGTCGTCAATGTTTCGCAAAGAGTGGGGTTCAAAAATGTGATAAATGCCCGGAGTGTATGTTGATACTTGATACAATGACATTTGGCAATTTACGGTAAACAGTGTGCAAGTTTAGGTTAACATGAAACTGAACATGGAAATGTTTTTGAATTTGAATGAAAACAGTAAAAATGTCGACAATCAATAATGATCCAACAAAATGTTCAGGTTTAGATTTTCTTGCTCATCGAAGTCTGGATGTCTGCTTGAAGTCAAAGGCTGTGAATTGGTTCAACCAAGCAGCAATAAAAATATTAATAGGCCTGCCGCTCTTGCTTTTGTCTATATGTTGTTGCTATTGCCATGACTTGAAATTTCATTTGTTTACTTTTTACAAAGACAATAAATTAAATTCAAAAAATATGAAAACCACCGGAAAACTGAATTTCTCCTTGAATGAAACTTCTTGTTGAAACCCTTTACATTGCAAAGTAAAACAAATCCTATCCTCAAATAAAAATGTAGTCTTTCTACCAATATTTTCATTTAACTTCATGCAACATCGCCAACAAGTTATAAACACAATCTCTAATAAGCGTCACTAATTTATTTTAGGCGAGCTAAATCAGCCATAAATACTTTGCTAAAAGTGTACCATGGATTGCTGTGAAATTTCTATATCAACATATACTTATCTGAAATATTTCTTTACTTGCCGCTGGTGCACCATTTTGTTTAAACAACGAAACTCGCCCCGTGTCTATAAGCGTTTATGCTCATACCTGAAAGTATTGATCGGCCTTGCCGAATTTTTGCACATTTTTATTTTATCGAAATGAAGACGTACCAGCTGATAGACAAGTTTTCAGAAAGTCTCTTTTTAAGCGATTTTTTCAAAACCTTCAAATCAAATCTTTTGCAATTTAAAAAACGTAGCTTTACACGACTTTCAATGTCATTGCCAAGAAATCTTTAAATAAATTAAAAAATCATATCTTTTCATGATAGGAACTTTGCAGTCACCTCTTGCTTCCTGACATCCTGCCTGCATCAGATTATTTGCTTTCCATGCAAAGCATTGGCCAGTTGAGAAACCTGACCACTTTGCTTAAAGCACAGACTTTTTGTATTCAACTCACCAATCTTTATCCTGATTATAGTTTACTTGTGCTCTAATTCAAGTAACAGATTGAACGTATCATCACAAGATTGGTGTATTTTCCAAACGTTGATTTAAATTTAATCCATTTCAAGCCATTTCAAGATTAAGCACAAAGTTGAAAGGAAATAAAGAACAACAAAGAAAAACTAAATCAAATACAGTGGAATCACTACTTCATTTTAATTAAATATGTAATCTACTGTTATATAACGCGCAGCTCCCTGCATTCAACCCACTGAGCAATAGAACACACAGTACACAGCCGCCAAATTACTCAGAAAGTGAAAAGCCTCGCATCAAAAAAAGGCACGTACACTGAACGCAGTGCAACGTATTACTTACCAATCAAAAAGTTGCAAAACTCAATTCTGAAGGCCGCAAGAGGATTTACTAAGCACGTCAATGCATGATTTTTCATGCATGTATTAACTCCAACATCACACAGTGCGCCTGCAACTTAATGCTGTTTGCATCATATGCTTTCCGGCAGTTATTTCGTGTTGCTATTTTGCTATAATCATAATTGCAATCTTGTACGATTCTGTTCAAGAGGAAGTGCAATATTAATGTTATTTTGAATCCCTAGTCTCTGAATATCTTCGTCTCAAATACAGAAAACTGCGATTTATTTGCTAAGTGCTGGATATTTTCTTTTAAGAGCTTAGAGTTTGCAAACGCACAAGGGGAAATATCTATGACCCTTAAGGTACGCTCTTAAGAATTTTGAAAAGTCAGAATCTTTCAACCTTTCTACTATCTCGAACAAAGATAGCAATTATAGTGGAAGAATAACTAATTAACATCTTGCTTAAGTTTGTACCCAGTTTTCATGGCAAAGAAAAGTTTGTTTATGATGAAGTGTTTGTGAAGCTTAGTGTTTCGAGATTTTCACGAGAAAATAGTTCCTTGAAGAGACCCCATAACTTACCTTAATGAAGCTTTTTCGTTAATTTCGACGACGGCAATTAGCGGCAGGCCGAAGCCTAAATTATGAAATGAAGCTTTTAAATGCATGACGCGGTTTATCCTGTTCCTCTTGCACTGTTGCAAATGCCACCACAGCAAATATTTTGGTTCAACATTCAATGAACAATAGAAAAGTTAAGGAAAAATATAACATAACCAACTCGGTTATAAGTTTGAGTTGTTTTGTATAAGGCGAGGTTCACAAATGTCTCTTAAAACGGTGCAAGTCGATCATCATCGATTCTTGTTATCTCTAACATTTACTGCAAAGTTCAAAATGATACACTCAATTCAAAAATGTTTGATACAAAAATTAGAAATATTCGATAAATCAAACTGTTTATTTAAGAGACGTTTTGTTTGTAGTACCACAACCGCAATCACATTTCAATACATGGAAGTTTGATTAGTTTTGAGATTTTCATGAAAAGTTGCTTTTTTCACATACCCGATTTGTAATTCAGCCGTGCTTTACCATCGTTTAATATTCGATTTTCTACAGGCAATACATTGCAAGACGAAGTAATGAAGATTAATCGCGACATTTACAAAATTTCAAGGCTAAAGTTTTTGTTAAAACTGTAGTACGTTTTCGGTCCACATATTCTCCCAATCATTAATTTTGTGTGTACATTCTTCAATGAAAGCAGCTGTTACTTTTCAGACAATAAAAACAACCGATTTTGAATATATTTTTGACAGGAAATTATGGAAACAAAGCCTTTTACCGCTGTTCTACAGTACTTTCAAGCTGAATCGCAGCATCGTGTCCAAAAAAGTCCCTTCCCGGAGTTTCTTCCTCTATTGGTTTCCTTGTCACCGCAATTTGACCTTTTTCTTCGAATTTGTTAAACGGAAATATTGCCGATTTGCAGCAAAGCCGCATGGCAATTTGACGACAAGATGCTTTGATTAAATAAAGCCCAAATAAATCTTCCTACGTAGCAGGTTGAGATATTTTTATAAGATTTTAATAGATTTTAGTTCCTTATCAAGAATGTCAACAAATCAAAGCTGTTCACTAACATCTGCAAAATGTGGTTGCACCGTGTTTCAGACATTCATGTAGAAAGGTTTAAACAGTACAAATATATTAAAGACTCAAGAATGAATTTATCATTGAAAGAAATGTAAGAAAGGAGTCCAATGAGGGCTCGATGCGGTAAGCACTTCGTCAACATTTTTCGTCAGTCAACTAAAACCTTAGACTTTGAAACTTGTGCAGTAATTCTCACATTACAGCAAACAACTTTCATAAAAGTTTAGCCAATTTATTCCGTTCACACAATATCGGTTCATCATCGCGATCAGAGTCAGGAAAAAGATTGGCGCAAGTTTGGCTGAACGATTTATGTAAAATCAGCGGTAAATTCCTAGGTAAAAATACATATTCCTAGGTAAAAACACATGAAAAAGCATTGTTTTTGTCATGAAAGATTTGTAATTTTTGATCGTGATACGAACACATCGCTTGATTTCATCCGGTTTCGCACATGCGCTGTAAATTATTATTCCCCGAATGCCACAATGGAAATTAAAGCTTCTATTGGAACTGAAATGTTCATTGAAATTATATTGCGCCCCGCACTAAGCAAGACAAAGTGTTCTTTTTTGCTTCACACTCGAATGTTTGTTCAAAAATGTTCAAGTATTCTTTGTTG
>Ga0210059_1009684_pt1 | contig 15007 bp, 4 predicted proteins | sample Ectturendosymbi2_FD_188042 | JGI IMG/M metagenome (GOLD analysis project Ga0210059, IMG submission 188042) | Ecteinascidia turbinata endosymbiont from Florida, USA - Sample 2 (SPAdes) (version 2) | ecosystem: Host-associated > Tunicates > Ascidians > Unclassified | place: Key West, Florida...
GACACTTGGATCATTGCACAGGGTTCCATGAGCAACGCATACATTTGCGGAAAGTTCCGCTGACAGTGAAAAGGTTGAAAAACAGTGGAATGAAGCATTGATGAGGTCGGTGAGTTACTGTCAAGGCTCATCTCACGTTTCTACGAAGAGATCTCTGCGCTCAAGTCACCAACCGACCGCTGCACACGACTCGTCTGCAGCGCAACCCAAGTTAGTTGCTCACCCACGGCGTCCAGCCTTTTATTGATAGCGTCGGGGGAGCAGAGGGGCATGGCCAACCAGTGCCTGAGCAAGCGCTTCCCGAAAGCCGTGGAGCAGTTGTCGAGACAGCCCAACAAACTGCCGGTTCTGAAACAGAAGAAATCAACCGCGGATTTCTGGCTTCTGTCTTGGTGGAAAAAAGACGTAACCGCGAGGTCCACCTTCTACGAACACAAATTCTACAAGAGCTTAGTTGTTCTATCAACGGGCAAAGCTGGTTTGTACCAGATCATTGCACAGGGTTCCATGAGCAACGCACACATTTGCGGAAAGTTCCGCTGCAGCAAAAAGGTTGAAAAACACTGCCTTAGATTGATTTTGCGCATTTCGTGGTTTTGGCCTACGCGTCCCAGATTATACCGTTAGAGAGACCAGTCGTGCCATTTACACAACTTTTACAACATCAGGGAGTTGTAGTTGCGGGCACATTAGTGTAGGAGAGGCCTTGCATTGAATCTACTGCAAACGCAGACACGCAGAAATCACTATCTGAAAATGTAAATTTACATTATGCACGAGTGACAGGTAAGCATGTGATGAAATTCTCCAAACAAATATTTGAAAATTTCTGACATTTTCAATGAGATTTTTTCCAAAGCTGTGAGTTTCTTCTATCAACGGCCAGGCAGGTTGTATCAAAACAAGCGTTATTTTCCCGAGCCCTGGACCCTACTTGCAATATGAACACGCTTGGAATGCTCATGACACTTCGGTAAAGTTTTGTTGATGGGAATTCTCTGAGCGCAGGAGTTGATTTGAGAAGTGTTAATTTGAGTTTTAAATGAGATTTCAAAATAGCCGAAAGTATAATTCCCACAAAACGATAAGCCTTGGCCTTAGTAATTGCAAGTAACGAAATTGTCTATTCGAGTGCTAATAACATCTGCGGCCAGTTATGCTATTTGCGCTGATGAAGGAAATGAGTCATCAGCAGTGCGGAGCTGCTGACATCGCATTGCAAAGCTAGCTACTGGCGGGCGTCGCTGGCATCTTTTTTAAAATGCGCAGACAGTCGAGAAAAACGGAAAACACTTCGGGACAAAATAGTTTTGTCACAAGCATTTGTTTCTGAGCTGCACATTGGGTATTATGCATGATATGCATAGAATGTATTTCTACTACACATCAATGAGCATATCCATAACCTAGCTCGAATAATCTGTAAAATGCTTTGTTATGAAAGTATAAAGCTTCCGATTAATCGTGGTTTGTCGATCATGACGTACTGTTCAGGCCAGGCCTGCACAACTCAGAAAGCTCGAAGGGCCAAATTATCAACACAAATTTGTCTCGGGCCACAAAAGTCTATTTCATTTCGATGTGGAGATTTCGTTGTAGTTTGGAAGAAATTCTGGAACGACAATTACTTATTCGAGGTCGAGCTTTTGCAACATTTTCTACAATTGAAAAAGCTCTCGCGGGCCGCATGTTGTGCAGGCTTGTTTTAGGGCAATGTCCCAGCCGATCAGGTTTTACTCCAATCATGAGAAAGAGGATGGCTGATCAGTACTCAACAATACAAGCGATGTTGCTTGGTAGTGTTTATAAATTGAATATGGAATTATTCACCTAAAAATAATCTGACTTTGTGAGTGTTTGGGCGCCATCGCTAAGGCACCAGGATACAACTCTTTTAAAAGACGTTCAGTGAGTTCCATTTGAATACCTTATGTTTTAATGTTCCTGACAATAGTGACACGCCAGCGAGTGGATTTTACTGCTAAGCTGCAGCGGGGAAGCGAGAACAGTTGTAAATTTGAACAAATTGTGTTACGCCTGATGCTTCGGTGCGTTGGTAGCTGATTAATCCGCAATCGTTACAATAGCTTGCAAATATTTGTGAAGTAGTTGTCTTACTTGAAGGTAATTGAACAGCAAGAGTCTAGCAATCTCCTGATAGCATTTTGTTGTAGTTCATACGTAGCGTGTTTTTTTTTACTTTATTAGTAAGTTTTGCACTGAGGTTGTGCAAAAAACAGCTTAGTTGTGTGAAATATGAAACCACGCCATGAATTTTTCTACAACTTTTAAACCTCACTTGCCCAAGTAATGCATAGCTTTTTTAATCGAAAATCTGCTCAAGCATGTGTTGCAAATCAAACTTCGTACGTATTTGTTTCAAACTATCAGTAAAACATTCCGTGAAACAATGCAGCTAAGATAAGAGTAAGAAGAAGCCAAGTTTTTTTAGATTAATATCGCAAATCTGCGATCTTGACGATTGTGTTTTCATATAATTTCTGATTGGAATTCTTTATCTTTGAAAAAATTGCGAGGATCTCAGTGTTCGAGCTGAGTTAGGAAAATGCGTTGTACAACCAAGGCCGGTAACAGACAGTTGATGAGTGATAACGTGATTCCTACAACATACTGTGTATCAATATGTGATTAATCTATGTAATATATTGCAAGGATGGCAAAAAACGGATCGAATTTTTCGTTTTTAACTATGTCAACGGGAACTTGATAAAACATTTCCAGCATTAGCTGAAAAACAGAGGAAATTCATGAAAAGATGTGAAAATTTTCAAATTTTATGTTTTGCTTCTAAAAACTATCCCTGGAACTTTTTCATAAAAAACACGTCACATGAAACTTTTTTTCTTAAAAAACACGTGGTTTCGAGCTATAAACAATGCAAGTCAAACATAAGCTTCATCGTTTCGTGTCTGATCAAACAGGTTGTACCAGCTGCTTCCTAACCTAATAATAATGCAAAATTCTGGTTCATATTGACCAGAAACAATTTCTGGCGATGGCAAATAAATCTTTTAAGGGAGTGCCCGTAGCGTTTAGAAACGCAATTTGCAAAGACTTCGCACTTCTTGGAGGTGAACCATGTCTATGAGTCTTTGGTCATTCCTTTTATCAGAAAAACATTAATGCATTTTAGTAGATTAGTGACTGTACATTCAATCCACCACCCGCCTGCATCAGCAGTGTGTCTCCACACTTGAAGTTGTATCAGCATGTTGATTGAGTATATAGGCAACGTGCAACCGAAACGTTGTGTGGGTGAACAGTTGTTCATTCCAAGCTCAAAACTTCGTTTCTTTTTTATCGATGATAACATCTGCAAAAAAAATTTCTGGAACATGTTATGGACAGAAAAATGCCAGCAAATCTGAATGAGCGATCTTACACAATGGCCAGGGTATGTCTTCCGTTGGGTTTGTGGCATAATCATGAAGTAGAATTCGATAAAAAGTGACTGAATTTACAAGTAAAAAGTTATGCTGTGAAAAACAGATTTTCATAGTGAGTCCATTGGTTTTGCACGAATCGAATGGAGGTTTTAGGATTTAAGATTTTCTGCAGGTGAGGAAGGCAAAATGAAACGGGAATTCCTTGCATCAAACGAATTCAAATTTCAGTTTCGTTTATACCCGCTTTTGTACTCCTTTGCGGAGTGTCACGGAGGGTCTGCGGCCCCCATCTCCACTTACTTGCGCCGTGGGCCGCGCGGCTGCTTTCGCAGTGAATGTTGCACTGGTGGCGAATCAATGACAGCGCCGCGCGTCAACTGTTTCCTTGCACCCTCCCATTAACGCCGAGTGGACCGGGATGGACCGGGTGCAAGCACCGTTTTTCAAGTCTTCGGTATGACCCGACCGGGAATCGAACCCAGATGTGTTAAAGTGGGTAGGAGGGAATACTTGCACGTGTGAAATCAGGTGTTGCTCCACCACCACACACTTCAGTTACTCGATTTACGAACCAAGACACTCAGGTGCTCGAAGAAAACGAACATAATTTTCTTCGTGAAAACATCAACATATCATCGCTGATCACGTGGATCGACGAACTGAAGTCGGTGCTCTTCAAAGACTGATGCAGGAGTCGACAATTCTTCCAAACGCGAGCAACGCGAAACAAAAACAGAGATCTCGTGAAAGCGATGTTGTGCCAGAGGCACGGATACCTCTGCCACACAGAATTGTTTCCCCAGTACACCACTTCAAGCTACAACATTAAGGCTTTAAACACTGTCTGTCGAAATGAATCCTTTACCAGCTAATATAATCAGACACTAACATCTTACACAGTATATATTTCGCCTGCCAGGTAGACATCTTCAGCTCTTATTCAAATTCAGACTTCAAATTTCGATCGGTTTAAAAGACTAATTGTCCATTTTTTGCAATTTCGTAATCCTGAAAAATATGGCACTCCATCGCTAACGGAGAAAAAAATTACGCTATTTATGGAATGGAACTGCTAATCTCAAAAGCCATGCTTTTAAGTCAAACGATAAAGCTTCAGTCATTTTTTGTTAACTGACAAGGTAACCTCATAAATTAAATGCCTTTTCTACAAAGTTTTTGGCAAAAGATGGCCCGAACGTTTGAATACTACGGTTGCGATCATTGTGAGTAAAAACACAACTCGTTGTGCCACATCATTGTTGGTTGTCACAATTAGTGCCACTTCTGCTGCTATTCCGCTCATCATCTTCATCGGAGGCAATTTTCTTTTTCAGGTTTTACTGATGAGCAACAATCAGGTCAAGGAATGGGGCGAGTTTAACAAACTTCAGGAGTTGCCTCTCCTTGTCGAGCTCGTCTTCGTTGGTGGGTCTCGTGCTTCATGCTTTTGTTCGCAGCGAACTTCCAAATGAAATGAGTTTATTTTTCCATAACACAAATGGCATTGCCTACAAAAATTTACAGATATTATAACTATTTATTGATACTTTTGAAAGCAACTTTCACTTTTAACAGGCGTAGGAAACAGTAGTAGGAGAGTTTCATAATGTTGTTATGGTTATGGTTTATTCATGGATTACTCAATGTTGATACTCGTTGCAACTCCAAAAATTTAAGGACATACTGGAATGTAGCAAAGATGAACCAATCAGAATTTACCGTAAACGTTTTTTGGCATATTATGTAAAATATTTTCCTGTAAATGAAACAGAACGCTAAATGACAAACTCCTTTTGTCCTTGTGTTTATGAGTTCCACTTGTTCTAATAGTCATCGCAAAGCATGTCGTGTATAACAGGACGAGCGAGTAGTACATTTTTATGTTTTTGTATTTTTCGATCAGAGAATTTTTTGCTTAAAAATGGTGATAAAAATCTGCAGTTTAAGGTAAGTTCAATTGACAAACTTTCCAAAAGATAAACTTCTGTGGGTTTACTTAATTTTCACATATTAACACGAAGAAGAGTGTGTTCACTTTATACATGAGAAACTCATGAATTCGTGCTTTCGAATGTGATGAAGAGTCGCAACTTTTCGATATCATTCTGCGTTAATTAATTTTATTTGTTCTTAAACCTCCGTTATCAGGCTGAATTGAGGTGAGATTTGCAAAATAATTAAGAATAGCCAAATATTTTTAACTTATTCATTTTGAAAGGTATGTGCAAGTGTATCAAAGTTAATGGAGATTTCAGAACTTGGTAACGGCTTTGTTTGAATAATTAGATATTCATTTATAATGAAACAAAAAGTATGATGCAACTTGCAGCCAACTCTATCCTTCTTAATCAGTGGCGACTGGAGCTCCTCGGGCTTAACCCAAGACTTCGATTACGATGTGCATTGTGGAACGCGAGCATGCTTGCTTTATATATTTCTGCCACCACCCACTTCACTGATTAAAGTTGTAAACTCGGGCTCTTTCCATTGGCCCTTGTCAGTGTTCATATATTTTCGTTCCATGTCTGGCCTTTCGCGTTCATGTTGCAGGTGACCTGAATCAAAAAATATCGTTCGTAGCAAGCTTTCTCTCGACTTCGTTCGCTCGGGCTCATCCGTTAGAGCCATGGGTAGAGGAACCGGATGAACCGCATGGGCTTAGGCCCCCCGCTTTTTGAGGGGTTGGGGGCTGGCCCCCCACTCTTATATTTTGAATATTGCTGAAATAAGTTTAAGCAACACATTAGTTTTGGGTCCATTGTCAAAGTAAATCGTTCAATGAAAAAGGTTTGGTAGAATTTCGGCAATATTATTTGTAACATATTATTTATAATTTGGCAGAATGCACCGTTTACAGATGGTGTGTAGTGTAGATAGGTGTTGTTGAGGGCTGCATGCTGACAAAAGTTGATGGCGTCATATTTCAGTGCTTGTGACATCACAGTTGCCAATTCAAACTACAAAACTTCGAAAAAGGTTCCTCCACCACTGGTTAGAGGCCGAGCTGCCCTCTGCCATTAAGTATTTTTTTAAATATAATTCATATCAGATTGAATGTTTCTTTTGAAGCAATGGATTTGAACAGAACATTGGATTTGAATTCCAATCCAGTGAATAGTTCCAATTCGAGAATAATTTCAAAAAAACGAAGTATTGTCCAGTAGTAATTTGGGTTAATATGAATGAGCCTAGTACGCATAGAACTCGCTGGTGTTGTCATTACTCCGTTATGTACAAGTTCTTATAAGAAATTTCTCATGCATTGTTACGTAACTAACGTCAGAGAGCAACTATAGCGCCATCCAGAATGAGAGCAAATGGAAATTTCAGGGACGCAAGCCTCGAACGGTTGCATAAATTTTATTTTATTTGGAGTGCATGCGAAATATGTGATGAGCCCGAGTGGCGTTGTTGGCCTGGAGTCGACCCTGTGCTTGACACTTCCACTTTTCACCATCTTCAACCAACCTTTCAATTTTTTCCTGTTACGAGCCTCTAGCTATTTACACCTGACGATACAAAACATGTATTTCTTAAAAAGTTTCATGAAGAACGTTGTGATTAGTTTGTAAAGAAAATCTTCATCGACTTTCGTGCAGCTGAAGCATCATCTTGGAAGCAACCAAAGTTTTTTTTATGCAAATGCACGCGGCAGTGGGCACGCAGGAAGTCGTTTGCGAAGTGAAGTGCGCCCGAATTTTTCCACCTCACGCCTTTCCGCCACGTTGCTGATTGAAATGTAATATCTCTTGCAATGCAAGTGCAGGGTCTCATCTGTTATGCAAGCAATAATAACAGAAGTGTCGCTTGTGTGAAAAACGGTACTTGGTGACTTGTTAGGGAAGAAAATACTTGCTAGAAAATCCCCACCAAGCTGTTGTTCAACCGTTGCGTAAAACTTCAGGTAATCCTCTCGAGGAGAAGCATTCCGCGGAAGGAGACTGGCTGGACAGAGTATCGAAATCACTCAAAGCCTTGAAGAAGCTTGATGGGAATCCTATTATCAAGAATGAGGAAGAGGACGAGGACTAAATATGCTTTTGTACATGCAAGCAAACACATAGGTGCCGGGCACCGCCAGTCGCAGCGTTGCTTAATAAGCGAATGAGTGCTTTTGAGTTATTACTTCTATTGTATTACCGCAAGAGTTTTATTTTTATACTTTTTTTCCGTTTGATGTTTTCATTTCCTAAAACTACCGTTTAATCACTTAGCAATTGCTGATGTTCATCAAACACCATCACTGCTTGACTTTGCTGATAGGTCTACTCGCCTTGGAGTTCAGAATGTTTATCTGAAATGAAAAGGACACGGCCAATGTGAAAGAACCTACAAATACTTTTGTTTTGAGTGTGGTCACTAATTGTCTTGTTAAACACAAAATCGCTTGGATTGCGTGATAAAATGGATTTGAGCCAGCGCTGCTGACGTCATACAAAACTTTGAAAGTTTCGCAAATGGTTTTGTTCACACTAGTGCTTCGAATTCGAGCTGAGACGCTGGTTTGGAACGAACTAGAGAAAAATATGATAAAGTTTGTTGTGTGCGTAGTGCGTACGCCTACTGCTATGCAAATACGCCGAAGATATTCAGTCTTGTCGCTGCTCCTGAAAGTGAATGCCGCTGTTCCTGAAAGTGAATGCAAGATGTTGGAAGTATAGCGGCTGCGGCTTCACATCCAATGCTGATCAAACCAATGCATTCATCAAAACTTCAATGATTTTTTCATAAGATTGTCATACATGTGGGCAGGCCCGTAGCCACGGGGGCATTCAGGGAATTCCCCCTAAATATTTTTTGTTCCCCCCAAATTGTGTTGTTCCCAGAATTTTTTTTAAAAATACATAAAAGTAAATTTGCACCCCAAAACTTAAAACCTGGCTACGGGCCTGCATGTGGGAGCCTCTAGCAATACAAAGGCCCCCATTCGAGCGAGTTCGGACCGCTTGTAGTCGTGAGGTCGCATCTAGCTATATGCACACGGCATGCGTCCTGTGCGTTTTTCGGGCGCATGCGTCTGATTTCGCGACGTCACGTCCTTCTTTGATGCGTCTGGTATGGTCTGCGTTCGAGTAGAACCTGTTTTTATATTGACGCATCAGACTCATTGCCCAGGGTTCGGGAAATAACGGTATTCGTAGACACTGTTTGGTGTTGAGGTAAAATAAAGGATGAAGAACGTCCACAGAACAATTGCTGATAGTTTGTGGATTTACAAAGGATCATTATCATCTAGTCTTCAGCCCAGTGGGGTAGGCTACCAAACTGCTGCACTGTTTAGGCCTACATGACCCGGCCTACCTGATCAAAATTTTGCCTGCCTGATCAAAATTTTGCCCAAAATTTTGCCTGCCCCCCCCAAATGAAAATGTCTGGCTCCGCCCCTGACTGCAGGCCATTCCAGGTGCTGAGCAAGGTCATACTAAATGAATGTATTATTTGCAGTAGGCTGCGTGAAAGTAAGGCGTGTAACTTTCAATGAACAGTTGATAAGTCTTGTTCAGGAAAAGCTACTGTCACGTAATTTATCAGTTACGGAGTACAAGAATGATAAAATAAAGCAGTGTTTTTTTTAAGGATTTTGAAAGGGTGTCGTGGTGGAGCTTTAGGGTGTCAATACCATTTTCCCTTCTATGTCTGATACTTTTAAAGCATTTTCAGAAAAACGCAAGTTTCCGTCAAAATATACTTAATTATTTAATGCGATATTCACTTTTGGCAAACAAACTGAAGACAATTTCATAAATAGCAAGATTCAAATATGTAGGCGTACATACTCATTCATTTACTCATTTTCGTGCCCGCTATTCCTTTGGGGAGAATCGCGGGGGCAGCAGCCCTAGGAGGACTCGTAAAACCTCACGATCAACAGCAATTTCAGATAATTCTGCTGGCTCCACACCAAGACGGGACCAAGCAAGATCGGAAATGTAGTCATTCCACCTGGTCCTTGGACGAACTTTGTGCCGCCTTCCTGTGGGTGCATAGACTGTAGCTTGAAGGAGTTCGCTATTCTTTCCTGGGACCTTCTGGACACATGGCCGAACTAACATAGCTGGGATCTCTCGATTCGGAGAACTGTCTTGACATCCTGGGCTTTACGGATTTCAGACCTGTGCTCTTTGTCACGAAGTGTCGCACCGAGAACTCTTCGCAAATATCCCATCTCTGCCGTTTGTTCTTTTGACAGTATTCTTTCCGTCGACACCTAAGATTCATGACCCCAGGGGAGGATAGGAAGAAAGACCGATTTAAAAACTGAAAGCTTTGCGTTCTTCGATAGCTCCCATTTCGTCACCATGGAGCAATAAAGCTCACGCAGAACTGCGTTTGCTTTACCAATCCGTCTATCAAAACCCTTTGTTCCGACTTTCGTCACTCGTGAATACCATCCCTAGGTAGTTGAACGTCTCCACTTGCTGCAGTGTATTTCCGCTCTCTTGCAGAATACACTACCTTGGGAGTCTTAAGAGACACAATACCTCAATCGTTTTAGTGCTGATTTTCGTTCCTGCTTAGTCGTACGCAGCAGAAAACCGATCAAATGCGTGTTGAAACCTTGTTGAGAAGATCCACGCACGCATGCAGTACCAATTCCTCGTCAAAAAGAAAACGGTTCACCCTGCAGTTCCAACAGTGGCACCCCTGTCGACGCGTCTGTGACTGCCTACCCAATTCATATAGACTAGGGCTCTTCAAAATGTTTGGGAGAGAACCATATAAGCTATTGCATAACAGTTCGAGGGCCAGACATCTTGTGTAATGTGATTTTTTCGGTATATGTTACATTCTACCATATCAACACATTTAGTAGATATATTATTTTTTCATTATTGGCAAAATGTGTTTTGCGGCCGGGTGAAATGGCTTCGCAGGTCGGATTTGGCCCGCGGGCCGTAATATTGAGTTGCTAAAATGTTGAGAGACACTTTTGGCTAAAAATAAAAAATACAAAAAAATATGTATGTGCTTGTTGCATATTAAAATGTGGTGGTATGTAAATATATGACAATCAATAATACCAAGTAAAACACAGATTGTCTCATTTCTGTTTGAACTGCCTGCATACCCATTTTAACATCAAATTTGAAAGAATGATGTATTCTTAAAATAATCGTACTGGTGAGCATACTTTTTTCCATATAAAGGTGGACAATTGCTGTTTATTTTCAAATGATTTCAAAACATGCTGCTTCACATCACTTTCACTATCAAAGGGAATGCTGCACAAAGTGCATAGATTTTTCCTGATAGCTTCACGCAATCCTCCAAGCTGTCAACAAAATAGGTAGTCACAATTGTCCTCGATTTGTCTTGACAAAATCCTTCACACAACATAAAATCCTTCAACGCAACACACAGACTCTCCCAAAGTAGCAAGATCAATGCAACATCATGCTTAAAAATTATTTTCCACTGTGTTATAAGCAGAATTAAGTAAAAATTGAGCAATAGGCGTAGTAACACACAAAATTTAGGATTAAAAGGTAATATCTTTTTTACAAACTTAAAAAAGCAAGTATATTTATATTGCTTTTCGGTTACTTAAGTAATGCAAACTGTTGAAAAATGTGTTTTAAAATGAAATATTACTGTATTTTATGGGCCTTAAAGCGCACTTTCCATTTTTGAATGCTAGCTGTCCTTTTTTCATACATGAGGTGCACTGATTATAGGGTGCAAAATGGCAGATTACATATTAGGGAGTTTAATCTGTCACACATACCTGATCTGGTAGACATGAGTAGAATAAAGTAAAAGCTGTGCATGTGTTAGATATGGTGTGCGATAATCTAGTCAGGAGCTGATTTGTATTTGCTAAGACATTATGGTCGTATTTTTGCTGCGACAAATTGGTCACTGAAACATTTCGTTCATTTGTCTGACAGTTGTAGTAAAACTTGCTGCAACAGTGTTCATTAGCCTATATTTTCAGATCTTTTGACCAAAAAGACTAAATTTTTTGGTACCCTGTAAAAGGCGGAGCTCCGTGAACAGCGGAGCTTGGTTGCGGAGGTTTGATGACGTAACCGGAGTCGCTTAAACCGATATTTTGCGCTGAGCAATGAGAAGTAAACGGTAGTAAAAATAATTTTGTTGCAAATGGTGATGTTGCACTACGGTAAAAGAAGTCTATTATAAAGTTTGATGATTTTTGCTTATCTGAGTTTCACAACGGTTCGGGGACAAAAAATAGGTTTCAACAGTTGTGAATGTATAAAATTTTTGAACATCGCAAACCTCCATGTATTAGATGTTTGGCGGAAGCACATATTTATTTGCAATAATTAAATATTTTTCCTTCGCTTTTTTTCTGTTTACTCCTTTTGTAGCGCAACTTTTTTCCACTCCGGTTACGTCATCAAACCTCCGCAACGAAGCTCCGCCTTTTACAGGCAACCAATTTTGTGGTCCTTTCAGAAGTACCTAGCGTAACAATGGCTACTGGTGGCCCAGTTGAAAGTAGGGTAGGCCTAAGTACACATTACAGTTGCTGTTGGGGTTCCCTTTGTTGAAAGCAGAGTATTTACACATGACAGTTGCTACTGGGGTCCCTTTGAACTTGCTCACTGCAGTTGCTGTTGAGGGCAGTTGTGAAAGCAGAGACTTACACATTGCAGTTGCTCTTGAGGGCGCTTTGAAAGCAGAGTAGGCTACTTACCCATTACAGTGGATGCTGTTGACCCCTTCAAAAGCATAGCACGTGCACAGTGACATTACCGTTGCTGCTGGGGGCCTCCTTAAATGCAGACAACTTACATATTGCAGTTGCTGTTAGGGGGTCCTTTGAAAATCAAAGGGGAGTATTTACTGTACTTATGATTTGCTTTGGAGTATATTGAATGAGTGGATAATAACCATTTCACCAATGCAACAGAGTAAACAAAAGACTGGCAGAAAAAATAGCTGAAAAACCCAGGGAGCCATATGCATCTGTCATAACGTACATAAGGACAAAGCTCAGGTTTGCTCTTTTGAGGAGCACCCTTGCTGCAATACGAGGATTTCGAGGCAAACGAAGTGATGTTCACCTCCACGACCTCACGGACATTGACTTCAGCTTAATTCCTAGGCCCACAGTCACATAAAGCTGAACGACGGTGTCAATGACATGACACCAGTTACATTTATGAAATAAATGGGTAGTTTACATAGATAAGCTATGGCTTTTTGTGAAACTATACCTTAGAACTAAATAATTCTCTAACCTACTAAACGTATTTTTTTTGTTGGTTTGTTTCGTTTTTCATGTACCTAAAACTTATTGAAATCAATAATGATCATATACTGCTAATAATACTGTAACCTGTTCACATCCTTTACTCTTCAACTTCATTCGGTGACACCGTGCATCTGGTTCGGAACAACTCATCCATGCAACCCACCCAACTATGGTCTGTGGGTAAATCTACATTTATAATGATAATGATATTTTATTGCGGACTCGTGGTCCATATCACAGACACAAGAGCACAAAAAGTGGTTAGTTATACATCAGCGCACATTGCAGAAACGGTGTTTGCACATGACCAACACTGGGAGGAGCAAAGCTGTTTATCCTCACCACAGCTGTATCGTCATTCGCAAAAGCACAGAAAATGGATAAACCATACAGTAGGGCATTACACAACCGGTGTTAGTACGTGTCCAGCCTTGAGAGGAGCAAGGCACTTTCCCAGCACTTCTTACTTTTTATCCTTGGTGTGTACACAGTGTCCACATATTCTTCATGATGTGTATTTATAAACATTGTTTTCCGCCCATGCTACTTGTTTTTGCTATGAAGTGTTGTACTAAAATGCCTTGCCCTCTGCCTCATAACCATTATTGCTGCTTGCTTCCTTCACGTACATGCTTGCCTCACCTGCTCATCTGTATAAGCCGCATCTCTTCACCCATTGCTTGCCCACCATCATCTGTGTTATGTTGATGTCTATTGCGTTTTTTTATTTTTGCTATGTGCTACATTTCTTTGTGACTCCATTTTGGCTTGTTTGTGTACATATTTTCTCTTTCGTTTCTCTTCGTTTTATTGTGTTATTAACAGTGTGAGACTAATCCCAACAGAGAATAAAAGAACGCAGCTGTGTTTCACCAATATTGAGAAAAATTTACACACAAAACACGTCGAGGGGCCCTAAAAACGGGGGCCCCGAGGCAAGTGCCTCACTCGCCTCCACTCAAATACACCACTGGATGTACAACACTCGCCAAAGCTATACGATCTAGTTAGGTAAATCAGTATTGGAAATGTGGATTGGCTGGTAGTAGCCTACTAGTAATACAGAGAACTCATTGATTTTGCTCCTTATTTGCAGCACCGACAGGGTAAGTCATGAGAACTGAAAGAAAATATGTCCAACAATGTCATCGGTATAAGTGGTTATGCTTGCTAAGTAATATTATTTTCTTGTTAAAGATCCAACTTCGGCACATATTTACTAGTTTTCACAGCTTTACTGATCTTAATGCAGACCAGCTTAATAGAAGAGTTTGGCTCAGAATAGTAAGTCAAGTGATGAGCTGGGCACAAGCATTTAAATAAGAATGGAGCACCTAAGCATGATTTTCTTCACGGCATTCCAAAGCCTACAGTTTTCTTCCCAATTATAATCTCCATTTCATATCTTATTAAAAATTTCAACTCCGGGGTACTTCTTGCAATGCCGAGGTTTGCTTCCAGCTAACAATCTGCGACATTTGCCATTACCATACATATCACAAACAGCTACAGTATGCCAGGTCATTCGGCACAAACATAGTGTTTACTTAAACCCGACTGCTCGCCGTTTGCGAGACTGCAGCAATCTGACAGGAGCGGTCACACACATCGGGACATTTTTCCCCGTTGATATGGTCCGCAAAAGCTGGTTGTTTGGTTGTTTCCCCGTTTACCAGAAGGCCCGTCCCGTTGATCCGACTGCAGTGTGATCCCACCTTTAGATCAACAAAAATAGCAAAATTTCAATGCCGAAAATGTATCAATGTACTGCGATTGCAATGAATGGCGACGAATAGAGAAACAAGTTTGGCCATAGCTGTTTTTTCTGGATTTTTGCTGTGTAGTGTTCTGCAGATACTTTATTTGTTCAATCCCAATTGTTCTTCAGGATGAACAAAGCGCGACATCCTTCAAACAAAGGTCGACCCACATGTCGCACCAGCCACAGCTTTGAAACAGCCGCCTACTCGTTTTCTGTACTGGTGCTGTTAGCCATTCCAATTAGTGTCAGTGGATAGCAATCAGTAAGAAGCATTCTATCTGGGCTTATACCTTACAAAACATTTACAAAGAAAATATAAAGAAAGATCTGTAAAGATGCACTTAAAATTGCAAATATGCGTTTGAATATATGCTTTCTTGTGACTTTTGCTTGTTGCACATTAATTCCAACCAGTTTTAGGAGAAAAGCATCAGTAGGAAATATCGACGAGCTTGCTGTCTGCGCTCACATCTTGCGAACCTTCAAAAGTATCTTGAAAAGTGCAAACATTTGAAAAACAATCGAAGGAAAAGTTTGCATATAAAAATGTTTCTTGTTTTCATGACCCTTGGTTTTGCGCTTGAATTCCAATGGACTTTAGGTGACAAGCATCAG
>Ga0210059_1009685_pt1 | contig 15007 bp, 11 predicted proteins | sample Ectturendosymbi2_FD_188042 | JGI IMG/M metagenome (GOLD analysis project Ga0210059, IMG submission 188042) | Ecteinascidia turbinata endosymbiont from Florida, USA - Sample 2 (SPAdes) (version 2) | ecosystem: Host-associated > Tunicates > Ascidians > Unclassified | place: Key West, Florida...
GTTCTGAAAGCAAAAACCTTCTCTATGTTCCAGCCTGCCGCACAGCCACTTACGGCAACAGGTTGTTTACCGTATAAACCGCTACCCTCTGGAACGACCTGCCGCAGGAAGTGCGAGATGCTGCGAACCTCTCCTCGTTCAAAAGACTGCTCAAAACTCACTTTTTTAATTCGCCCTTTCCTCAAAATTGTCGTTCAGTATGTTTTAGTGTATTTTAACGTATTTTTTAATTCGCTTTGCATGTCACTTCCGCAACGTCATTGTTCAGCGCCTTAGAGCGACATGTCGGATTTCGGCGCTTTATAAATGCATGAATTATTATATTATTATTATGAAAGAAACGTGGCTCACACAGAATCTCAAAGTACAAGTATATCATACACCGGCTCCCAACGTGTTTTACTGTAATGCCACCCATTGGCCACATGCATCCTAAGCACCTAGCTGAACTGCAGAAACCCAGCTGAAAAGTGGAAAGTTTTTCCACTGCAACTGCGCAAGGTTGATACTGTTGGTAGGCATATAATTTTGCAAGCAATAAGCATTGCACTAGTGTTTTTATTTTTTCAACATTGTTCTTGTTTGCATATGAAACCCAGCAGTATTGAAACTATTGCTAGGCCCGAAATTCTCAAGAAAATATCTTGTAAAAGGCAGCTCCCATCAGAGCATTGCTCGGTTTGATTTAAGCAGACATAAAAAATCTCTGAATACAGCATCACTGAGAATGTTAGTAGGTTTAAATTTTGCAAGCAACAAAAATTATGCTTGGAAACAAAGGGCATTCACACATTGCAAGGCCAACTTTTGCGCTTATGCAACAACCGCAAGGCCTACACTTGACCTTTTGCGACAACCGCAAGACTGTCTTAATAAACTCATTATGACAATTGCAAGGCAGGCTTTTCAACTATACTGATAACTGCCAGAAGGGGACAGTTGGGGGAGCGACTCAACTGCCCAGCGGGAAGCTTTTGACAGGATATGCGGTTATGAAAAATTTGCCAAAAAACAGGTATCCTTGTTGATCCATAGCTTGAGCAAAACTTTCTTAACAGCAACATACAGTGACTGCACTTCTGGTAAAACTGAGGCAACTGATGCAGATACATGTAAGCTACTTCTCAATATGAGTTTAAGGTGCAAAGTTACAAGCTTAAGTTTAACATTAGTAAATATATGGTAGTCATTGGTTTACACCGCATCAGTACTAACAATCACTTCAAGATGGATATAATTGCCACCTGTAATGTTTAGCAAGTTAGTTAGTTTTTTGCAATGTATTGTTGCAACCATTCAGTAGGCACATTGTTAAATGCGTTATACACCATGAACAGTATGTGCACTAAGAAAAGCAGCAATTTGTGTGTGGCACGAACAAGCAATAATGGAGTGATAACAGCATGTGATGTCTGTTGTTGCTTGCTGCCAAAGTGTGAAGTTTTGCGCACTTGCTGCTCGGACTCTCTCATTGCAACAATATCAAGATCAAGTTAAATTAATTGGTGTAACTTCACTGACTTTACAATAGAAAAAATGTACAAATGAAAATACCTGACACTCAATCCTATGGTTACATGGTGAGTTTCTATAGGCTGAAAGCTATTATTGCTAAGGCTTTGAGTGTTTCAGTGCACTTTAAACTAGCTGGCAGGTAAGATGTAAAAAAGAATAAAATCATTCTGATTCCTGTCAGATTTTTCCTTCTAGTAAGTCCCTGACATTGATTGCTATCAGGTCATTGCTTGCCCAGTTCCTGTGTTTGGACATGGCATTTTCATTATATTTATGTTAGCATACAATCTGCTTGCAATTGCAAGGTCGTTCAGTAATGTAATGTACAAGCTGAAAGTGTGCATTTTTGCTTTGATAAACCACAATTTTGAAAGCTAGGTTATAACTGCAAGGTCTGTCATCTTGCTTTTCCTTTGTTTACCACAAATATTTGTTGTGAATGTTTCTTTTAAAAGTGCATATCTTATTGAACAGTGTTGCCATGTGTGTAAAATATGAAACTGCGAACGAATAAGCAATCACATGTTTTCTACAGGGCTCTTCCTAGTCATCATTCATTGCTTGGAGTCATTTTGCCCTGGTATCTTTGGTTGTACACGACTTTGCATTATGAGATGGGCAACATGGCCCTGACGATTATTTGCACTTTAATTGGACTGTGTAAGTGCATTGTAGTTTGCACATTCTTTTTTGCAGCATGCGTTAGCTAAGAAGTAAGTTGTTTAATGCCAATGCTAATGAATTTGTATGGCTGTGGCCTGTTTTTTTTTCTCGCTTAGACAGTTTGGTCATCTGTCTCATAATAATATTCCAACTCGCTGAAACAATATTCGCTAGCCTAACTTTTCAGACATTATGACCGAGTTGACTTAATTATTTTTAGTTTGAAAAGAACTTTGTTCTATGACTGAAAAATTTCAGTCCATGACTGAAAAATGACAAAGAAAAAACAGCCTGTAGCTAGTTATAAGCAAAATTTGCCTGTACTGTATTTACAAGGAAGTCAAAACATAAGCTCAATTAAATGTTTCTACATTATAATGTGTACCTCCAGCTCCATTTGACCTTGCTTAGAGAAACGTTTGTAATACTTCTCAAAATCTATTTTTAAACTGCTGTTTTTCATGAGCCACATTACAAATAACTGACTGCCTTGTTTTCATGTTTTAATCTTTCCTTTTTACTCAGGGTCGTTTGGAGTACTGCTAAGTAGACTGTATTTGGGTGTTCACAGTCCAGCTGACATTGTGTGTGGAGGAATTTCTGGTGTACTGGTATTGTCAATGTGGATGCAAGTGAGTACCTATAGTTTGTTACTAGTATTCTTTTTTCAATGTTTTTGTTATTTTGCGAATCCAGTAGTGGAGCAAGTGGGTTTATTAAAAGTCATTGATTGTCATGAAGTTTGAATACATCTTTTGAAGTTCTGCAGTAAATTAGAAAAACGTGCACTTTCTTCAAAAATATTCAATGATTATTCTCAGGTTGATGATTATGTTGACTACTATATCAGCCAGCCGTGGCTTGAGCAACCATTAAGAGTGATTGCTTTCATGCTGCTGTTGTTGTGCATTCATCCTATAACAGAAGCAGGGAATCCATCTTTTACAGACACGGTGAGAATGCGTGTGGTTTTTCGATTTGTAAGCGCACGATTCAGCGCAAACTCCTTCTCGAAATCGCTTTTTTTGGCGAAACGCTGTTGGAAGTTAAGGAGCGTTCTTAAGTCCGCAAAAAGTACACCGAAAATAAGGATCAAATTTTGGAAACGTGGATGTTGTGAAGTGTCGTTAACACAGTTGCGGGGATGTGCGCGATTAAGGGGGTGCAAAGTGGGGGTGCGTAGTTACTGTTGCACGAGGCACTGCTTTGCAACTGCTGCCGATCGTTCCTGAAAAGAGAGTTCTTAGCGACCGAGACGTGCAAATGAAATTCCTTGAAAAATGTCATTTATTTCATTTTTTTGTCACGAGTACTTTATTGCTACGTTGTCCCTACCCTTAACCGTAAACGTGGCCGCTCAAGCGTGGTGATAATTGCCGTTGCTTCCCCCCCTACCCCACATACAACTGCGGTGGGAACTGCAAGTGTACCAGACAGCGAATGTTGCTACATAACTGGGGTGGCCAAACTGCGCCTCGCGAGCCGCATGCAAAAGGTTCGAAGAGCCGCATGCGACTCTTTGAGTTTTCCGAAAAGCTATGCATTTGTTTTTTACTGTTTAATTCTATTGCAAAGTGTAGAAATATTGCAAACTGGAACTGTGGCAGCTAGCTTGCGGTGCAGTATTACTTTTGCAATTAGTTACAAAAAAATTATGATGTCACAGAAGCGTAGCTTGCAAATAAATTCGTGTTTTTAGATTTTTATGCTGCGGCTCTTTGTAACTTGGGTTTTACGATATGCGGCTCATACATGGAGCAGGCTTGGCCACCCTTGCTGTATAAGTCTCGTTTGCTTCTTAACCCGGTGACCTTCCACGTGCGGCATACGTCTCGTGTATGCGGCGCAGGTGGAGCAGGCTGATTCTACGAGGCAAGGTTATTGCGCAGATCTGAACTTACAAAATGTTCTTTAAATCCATAAAATTTTTGCGACGTGTTGAAATGGTGGTTTCACGAAGCATCTTGAATTTTGTAATTTAAGACTGATGCTTGTTAATGTTGTCATTTTTGTTCAATGCTATTAAATTTTACTTCTGTGCAACAGGCCAGTAACCACGGGGTGCATTAAGGGGCAGTGTCCCCCAAATTATTTTGTGCCCAGAAATTTTTTTATACAGTTTGTTTTAAAGATACAATAAAAACAAAAATCTTTCTCGCCTGAAAGTGCATCTTTCTCCCCCAAACTTTGAAACCTGGGTACGGGCCTGCTGTGCAATTCAACGTTTTGTGATCGCGACGGACGACAATAGCACTGCATTTTGTTGCGCTCTCTGAGAAAGCTTGCGCGATGTGTTTGACGTATTTTAGCGTTTGTTAATCTCTTAGTTTTGGCAAACTTCGACCGCGCAATATTGAAGCTGTGCTTACAATAATTTGATGGGCCTTTTTGAACAATGGCGTGTAGTCGTTACGGAATGAAATATATACTGTACTGAAATTCATATTGTTATGCAGAAAAATAGAAAACGTACTTTTGTTATGTAAAAGTGTTTCAAAATTCACTACTTGTTGCTACACGTGAAATGCTGTAAGTCTGTTGTGGAAAATTGTTCGTTGTTTGTGGTTTTCTGCGATTCAACCATGGTTACTGCTTGGTAGTAGTAACCATGGTTACTGCTCGGCAGTTGGGCTGAGAACGCTGAACAAGGTGTTATGTACCCCTAGGGTATGTATGATAAGTTTTAACTTGTTGCGTATCAAAGAAGAGTACCGAAAGTTAACGTTGTGGCATTCTAGAGACTTCAAGGCTGTGAGAAAAGCACTGTTATTTGCGATTCCTTTGTAAGAAGTCTGTGAGAAACGCATCTTTGCTAGCTCAACCTAATCGTGCAGGAGCGCAGATCAGTCTCTCAACTAAGCACCTGACGTCTTGAGTTTACCAAGGCGAAATAAAAGCTCCAACCGCTTTGTCCGTTAATAACTCTCCAGTACCACTTTAAGTTTTGTTTACATCCCTTTGAGCATATTCAGATATAAAACAAACTCCTCAATACACTTCAATGTAAAGTCAGAACAACGTAACGTAACGTAAAACGCTTGGTGTAGAATGACGGTGGACAACAGTGTGGGTGTTCACAGGAGAGACCAGAAACAATGACCTATCGCCGTGATGTGTGTTACCAGCCTGTCAGTGTCATGTCAACTGTTAGAGTGGATGCAAGCAAGTACGTTGCATCGACTCACGAATAGAAATTCCCTGAAATCGCGCGTTAAGAATGCACGAAACACTGAAGCACACATGTACCCACATCGTCTTCCTGTTAAGAAACCGTGCGACTTGAGTACAATGAAGTTACTGTGTCAGTTTCTAAATGAGAAATCAACACCACGTGACTTGGCTGAAATGGCCAGTCGCTTGATAGTGAAGCTGCTTGTAATAATGTTCCTGGATTTCGTCGTATTATTCAAAGACGGGATGCAAGGCAAATTATAACAATAAGTCAAGTATGCTCCTGATTTGAGTAATGCTTAATCTTCTTCGCGCGCGTACTCGTAAACAGAGCGTGAAGCTGCTCCAGTCACTGCCAAGAGATCGTTCCTGTATTTGCTGTAAATAAAGTTCCTGTGTACGTCGTAAATATAGTAACGACCTACACACCTTTAAAGTAGAGACGCACCTTAGATTAGGAAACTGTAGTGCAATATTGCACGATCTGTTTGATGTGCCTTTGTACTGTGAAACCCTCAAACGCTCTTGGTCACCTGGAAAAGGCCTCACTGCCGGTTGTGAAGGCATAAAGAGATTTTGTCCCTCTCTCAACAGTCAGGCATTAGTTTATTCCGCTGCTTAAGCATGTTTTTTCATAAATGGAAGGTCTTCTTTCATTTCTAAGAAACAGTTAATCTGTTAATCATAATCCAGATTTTTAAGGTTTTCTGGCGCATGACATCTAATGGTTATCTATCGTGATCGCTCTTGGGTTTGTGCATAGGAAAAACCTTGCCAGATGCAGTGATTTGGATTTGTGAACGATGGTAGGGTTGACGGTTTAGCCTCAACAGCTTATGCGAAACGGAATGATGGTAAAAAAACCTAGCTTGTGCGTACTTTGAACCACTTTATGACTGTGATTTATGCGGCTGTGGAAATACGCGATCGTTTTTGGACAGGTACTTCGTTTTGGGGATCTTTGTTTTGTAGGAGCAGGTCGGGGGGGGGGTTGAACTCAAAACCCCCGAGGTGTAAAAACTTAATCGAACCAGTGAAAAACGTTCCGGACGAAAACATGTTCAAAATTATTAAATTTTACTATTGCTGTGTTTTTGCTGGTCATGCCAATTTTTGTAATTTAAGAAGAGATTTGCTGCAGTTGTTTACATCAGTATAAAATCGCTAATTGTACCAACCAACCAAGGTTTGTTTGGTCGGTAAAGAAGCAATCACAGTCTGAAAAAAATGTGATTGACCCAAAGCTTTTCAGTTAATCGCTGCGGCCGTGATCCCTTATGTTGTTTATAAGGTTATGATGTTTGTGGTGTTCATAAGGTTGTGATGGTTGTGGTGTTCATATGGTTGTGGTGTTTATACGGTTATGATGGTTGTGGTGTTCATAAGGTTGTGCTGTTATGGTGTTTGTAAGGTTATGATGGTTGTGGTGTTTGTAAGGTTACGATGGTTGTGGTGTTTATAAGGTTACGATGGTTGTGGTGTTTATAAGGTTATGATATGATGGTTAATGTGTTTATAAGGTTATGATGGTTACGGTGTTTGCAAGGTTATGATGGCTATGGTGTACATAATGACTACAGTGTTTATAAGCTTTTCAGCTCCTAGCTGCGGCTGTGATCCCTTATGGTGTTCATGGAAAACACCTTACGGTCTTGTGGTGTTTTCGATTGTAAAGCGAGCTAAATGGCAACAACCGGGCTTTTTTTAGAGGGTTTGACCTTGGTGACCGCTGAGACATTTTAAGAGACCGCAACTATCGTATCTAAATACTGCGATGGTTTTAAAGCGTGTTTACAGTGTATTTTGGTGGCGGTCATGCGGTTGTACAGCGAGGTTCTACTGTACTTTGAGAGACGGTTGGAAAAATTTGAGAGACCGTTTCGTTCCCTCAAAACACCTCAAAAAACACTGGCATGGAAACAACAATGATAAAGGTTATTGTTTCACCAAACTGCAACTCCCGCTCACATGTTGCTTTCACACTGTATCGGATAAGTTCAGCTGCGGTTGTAGTAGTTGTTAAGTGTGCGCAACTTTATTTTAATCTTGTTGTTATCGCTGACGGAAGCCTAGTAGTGCGTTGCGGTAATTATCTTACTTTCAACAGTGCACTGTGTTCGGGGTTGTCGCCGGAATTGTGCTCGCTCGTAGCCAGAGGTCGAAACTCCTTGGCATGCCGGCTCTGCTGGAAACCCAGCCGGATATGAACTGGCTGTCGTTTGCCCAGTGTTCTCTGTCAAGGCTGGTCATAGGTAAGTCTTGCATCGAAGTTTATTTTCTGCATTAGGATCGTCTAAAGCAGGGGTGGGCAATTAATTTGGCTTTGGGGGCCACTTTGAGAAGGCTGCGATCAGCGGAGGGCCATCTCGGTTCAAGTTAACCTCAGCACTAACGTTTCAAGTTAGCCTCAGCACTAAAATCTCGGTTCAAGTTAGCCTCAGCACTAACGTTTCAAGTTAGCCTCAGCACTAAAATCTCGGTTCAAGTTAGCCTCAGCACTAACGTTTCAAGTTAGCCTCAGCGCTAAAATCTCGGTTCAAGTTAGCCTCAGCACTAACGTTTCAAGTTAGCCTCAGCACTAAAATCTCGGTTCAAGTTAGCCTCAGCACTAACGTTTGCTGTGTTGAGTTGGAGGATAAGTTAGATTTGAAGGTTTTCGTGAATGCTTCCGCGGGCCACTGAAAACGCTTTGGCCGGCCGCTATTTGCTCACCCCCTGGTCGAAAAAGTTCTCCCCGACTCGAAAACACGCGGGTTTTTATGCAGAGCTGCTGAGATCGGGAACTGCAGCGTGGACGATGACACCAAGACCTATTTTTAGGTGCTTCTGTTCTGGGCTGACGAAAAGGATAACAGTAAACAGCTTTTTCCAAATTTATGCTGTCCTTATGAACACCCTCCGTACATTTATTTGCTGTGAGGGGACTATGTACCGCTTGAAGTCGCGTTTCTTAAATCGAATCTACTCAATGGCGGTTTTCAACGAAAAGCGAGCGAGGGACTCAATTTGTTTCCACAGGCGTCAATCAATGCTTGTGCAGAAACGCATGTAGACATTTTCGGCAGCAAAGAGGGGAGGGTCTTACGAGAAACGATCCAGCGATCGCTAAATCCAATGATTGCAATCGTTCTTGTTTTGGTCCGTAAAAAACAAGTGCGTAGACCCTCCGAAGGTTTGTACTTTACGCACTTCTGCCATCTTTGGTATGAGAACGGAGGAAGTCAGCGCATTCCGCGCATGCTCCACGCTGCATCGTCAAGACTGTTTGGCGGCATCAAGCCAAGGCCTCCGAGATAAACGGGTCTTGATACTCAGCAGCGTCTCATGCTGTTATTCGTTACGAGCTTCCGAATTGCGTTCGAATCGATTTTGATATTTCACGCGCATCGCGACGAACTTGTTTTGGTGCTTGCGTCACAAATCTTTTTGATCGCGGCGATGGTCAGCTTGCCACCGATGTCATCAGCCGATGCACGTCTACATTATATTAGACTGCGTGACGCTCACCATTGTTCGCATAGCGGGCTGTTCCCGTACGTAAAAATTGCGCTTGAAAACGGTCAGGCGATCCATACTGCCGCATACCGCAGATTAATAAGCCATGCTTCGGGCGCTTGTCCGCTTTTAAGGCTTGCATAGCCAAGCGCGCAGCAGTGACGATATTCGTTTTCTTTTCTCGTTGAAAATGTTTGGCCTTCTGCGAAATGTACTTGTCTGTTTCCGCAGCCCAAAGGTCCCCTGCTTGCCAGCATGCCCTACTCGGTTCACAGGCAGTGACGTAACTAGAGGTTTGAGCCAGGGGAGAAAGCTTAGCTGAAAGGGGCCCACTAGCCACGGTAGAAGACCCGCTAGTCAACACAGAAAAAAATGGAGAAATGAATGGTTAATCCGGATATAGATAGCTATACTAAAACCCTAAATCACCGGAAAATGCTCCGAAAAACGCAAAAAAAACAACAACGTGCTGAAAACCAAAAAAAACGAAAATCGCGAAGTGGGGGCCCAGTTTTTACATTTAGCTCGCCATGGGGGGCGATTCGCCCATCTGCCCCCCGTCAGTTACGCCACTGTTCACAGATCACAGGGTAGCTGCTTGTAACACCCCATCAAGTCGCGGAAGCCACAACAAACTTCGACGCACGCACTGGGCGCGACAAGGTCTGCGTGACGCGTGCGTGGCCTCGCTCTGATGTTGTCGTTTCCGACGCGACTAACGACAAACAAATCCGAGGCGTCACGGTGCTTGTGCTCGTCCTGCTGATATGTAATTGTTTTTCGGAAATCTTTTGCTAAACGAGAAGTTTGTCACGGTCGAAAGTCAGTCTAATTCCTGTAATTGTCAACGTGGTCCAGGTGGACTAGACCACCTGGTATTTCTAGTGGTCTACAGAGTTGATAAAAAGTTCCTGATGGCAACCTTCAATGTACAAAACCTTTACTATCACTGATATATGTGCAATACAGTTTCGACGAGTTGTGTTCATGAGGTGTCAGCATAGCGAAGTGGTCCATCGGATATTTTTTTTTCAAAATATGGTCCACAAGCCAAAAAAGGTTCAGACTGCTTTAAATGTATCCACGAGAAACAATCAGAATTCCGTTACTTGCGCCGGTTGAAGTGCTAGAATATCGTTCGATGGGCCAACGTATCATCCGTTTGCGGATGTTACCGATTCAGGGCGTGCGTTGCGGCGCGCTCGCGCGCGTTTTGCAGCTGTGCACATGGGCGTCGGAACGGGGGTGAAGGAGAGGGCGTTGGCCCCCTCTGTATTTTGAAATTTGGTATTTTCCTGTTAACGTTTTTGTAGAAAGCTTTTTTCTCGCAGTTTCCAGTTGGTAAAATGAAATTCCAATACTGTTGTCCCCTCTTGGAAAAATGCTTGTGCTCACCACCTGGAAAAAAGTCCTTCCGACGCCCATGTGTGTGCATATTCGGATTAACCATATTGAGGAGAACAAAGGTTTTTAAGACTTCAACTGCTCATGAGAGAATTGACGCGAAAGCTTGTATCATCAGTTTTACCTGACTCCATCCTTGCCCCCCTTTTTTGCTACGTTTTTTTCTTTGATAAACCAAGGTTTTTCGTTGTTAGAGTGCCTTCATGTAAGCAACCACCGTTCGTAGTATAGGCAGAACGCTTTAATGCGTCTAACAATTCGACTGGTCGATTTTTGTCCACCACCCTCACTAGCGCATCCAATGGTAAGGTGGGAAACAGGCAAAATTATGGAGCCAAAATAGGGTGTTTAGAACGCAAACGTATTAACACGAAAACTAAGAAAAGGGAAACGAAATACGTCCGTTTTTAAACACAACGAATTGAAAACATAGGGTTTATTATTAAGTTAATGCCAATTTTGTGCTGTTCATTGTTTCATAAATGAGTTTGCGATCTCGTCGATCGTAATTTTTTTGTCTAGTTCATAAGAATGTTTTGAAAGGTTTAACCATATATTGGGATAGGCTTCGGATTGTTTCTTTTTTTCCCTTGTTTCTAGTTTTCCGAATGGTAAACGATAGTATGGTATTGAGGAAGGGGTAAGGTGCGTGTCATTGTGGGTAAGGGAAGAGGACTGCGAATTTGAACATTACTGTATGGTGAAAACATCTTGTATGGTGTTGTGTGATTTTATGGTAGGTGTCATGTTACGAAGTTGAGCAATAGCTGTATTACTGAGCATTTTTGTCAAAGATGTAAGTCGGTTTCATAGTTCGTTTTGCACAAGAAACAAAGGGGGTCTAGGGTAAAATGGGGTGATGTATCCAGTTATAGTTGGCTTTTGTGATGCCTTAACGTTATTCGAACAGTGATGGTGGCTGCAAAGGGACTGTTTAATTGTAATAAAAATTTCTTTCGTTTTGCTTCTGAGTAGTTCTTTTTGTGTTATGTTGTGTTCTATGATTTTGATATTCTTTGTAGAAGAGAGATGGATGAAGAGCATGAGAGAAATTGTTTAGTTTCGTGAAGTGAAATGTGTTAGTTGTAATCTAATGAATGTTTTTTTTAAAGGTTTGACCTTGGTGACCGCTAAGACATTTTTAGAGACCGCAACCATTTTATCTAAATACTGAGAAGGTCGTAAAGTAAGATTTTAGTGTATTTTAGTGGTGGTTGCAAAGCGAGTTTCTGCTGCATGTTCAGACACCGTTTCTTTCTCTCCAAACATCGTAAAAACACTGATCCAATGTTCTATTCTAAATATCTTAGGTATGGGGGTTAAGGTTCATTTGCTGGTCTGTGTCTGAAGTATTGCGTGAGGGTTTTTATGTATAAGTAGGTTGAGAGGTAAGGGATATGTCAGCTACATTATAGCCTCCATCTTCTCTGGTATTCGACAGGCTGTAGATGGGAGTGCAGGGTCAGTAGGGCCTGCGATATATATATATATATATAACCTAATGCTAATAATGATGTTAATTGTTTCTTGTTTCTGCTTAGGGAGGGATACGTATTGCCTAAGTTTGCTATGTGGGGTGAGTATTGGTTTCGTGATAATGGTTTTAAGGTTACAAGCGGCAAAGTATTGGTTCAGGGTTTCTGTTTTTTTTTTCTCAAAAAGTTTGATTTGTTTGTTCCACGCTGCTGTGATTGTTGTCGGGAGGCCGATCGGCACATTTAATGGGGCTATGGAAGCTGTATTGCATTGACTTTGGTAAATTTTTGATAAATTGAGTTTTTTGTTTGTGGATGTACGAGTTTTTTTGGGTCGAGTTTTAAACTTGACCCACTTTGGAAAAGTCTGATTATAATTAATTGTTAGGGTTATGTGATCTTCATAAGCCACCCTTTTGGGTGGGTCTTTAATTGGATTTGGTGATGGTAATATGCGTTTGTTGGTTCGTATTTTTACTGTGGGTGGATTCAATGCGATTATGAAGAGAATGAGGCTCAGAGGGTCTCATTGCCTCACTTCCCTTTGAATAGGGCAAGAGCCTGTGGTTGTTAGGGTGATTCGAATGGAAGCTGTGGCGGGTTTCTGTTTTTGCATTATTTTATTCAAAAACATGTTGGAAATCGGAGGTGTGTTAGTACAGACAGTTCAACGGTAGTGCAGTTCAACCGTATGAAAGCCCTTTTTTTAAAGTCCAAGCTCATAAACATCGATTCAGATGTTTTGTTGCGCCCGTGCTCCAAGCGGACAAATCGATAGATCTTGAGGCTTATGTTCGACAAATCGCAGCAAAAAGACAGCTAAGGGAACGGCCCTTGCCGCGCTCGCGTAAGTTCAGACATCGACTGTAGCAACAGTCCTACGGCCGTCTAAATGTGCGCCTCGCCGGCAAGGCAGGATTCTGACCCGAGGCGTTTAGTCATAATGCATCAAATGGCAGCTTCGCACCATTGGATTGTATTTATCACCCAAGCACATGAACCCAATGTATGAATCTGCAGTTCCTCTCGTACTGAGTAGAATTATTGTCGCAAAAACACTTCATCAGCAGCGTAAAACTAACTTGTCTCACGACGGTCTAATCCCAGCTCACGTTCCCCATTTGTGGCTGAACTATACGGTTGATGAATTCTGTTCCACAAAGATAGGACGAGCCGACATCGAAGCATCAAAAAGCAACGTCGCTATGAACGCTTGGCTGCCACAAGCCAGCCGTCCCTCTGGTAACTTTTCTGACGCTACTTGCTTGAAACCCCCAAGTTCAAAAACATCGATAAGCCACCCTTTCGCGGTCTGTTTTCATACTGAAAATCAAAATCAAGCGAGCGTTTGCTCTATGCAAGGTTTTCGTCCTCGCTGAGCTCGCCTTAGGACACCTGCGTTACTCTTTGACAGATGTACCGCCCCAGTCAAACTCCCCGCCTGACACGGTCTTCAGAGCGGATCGCTCGCCGACCGAAGCCGGCCGCGCTAAGGCTAGAACCGTGGCCCGAAGGCCGCTTTTCGCTTTACTAAGTAAAAAAACAATGCAAGTAGTCGTAAAGCCTCCCATTTATCCTGTACCTCTCATATCTCTTCACAAAGTCGTTTGGCTTGGTAAAAAATATCTAAGAGGCTTGTTGATGCGGTATGTGGTTGATAGTACGGGTTAAGCGCAGTGTTCAGGGGAATCGGTTAAAAATGTTTTTATTCTGTCATTCAAAATTTTTTAGTCAACTTTTGGAGATATGAGCAGGGGCATAACGAGGGGGGCACAATTCCCCAGGCGCCGAATCGCTGCGGGGGCGCCGAAAAATCCCAACATTATCACAAGTACTTCAATACAGTACATTTGCTTCCGAAAGACCTTAAATTCGAACATGAGGGCGCCAAATTTGCTTCTTGCCCCGGGCGCCATCTAACCTCGTTACGCTTCTGGTGAAGGGTCGATAATTCTGAATGTCTTTCGGATTTCCTTTTTTTCTGGACGAGAGTGACGATACCGCTTACCAAGCTCGTGGTAGTGTTTTATTTGTATAAATAAAGTTGAGTGTTGTGAGTAGCTATTTCGGATATCGTGCCAGAAGTTCGTGTAAAGTCGCCTGAAAATCCTTCTGGTCGTGGGGTTTTGCCTTTTTTCATATTATTAATTGTTTGATAAAGTTCCTGTAAGGTTATGGATTTCGATTTGTGTATTTTCGCACTTAAGTGGTGGCTGGAGGATTAAGCCTGCAATTGGTAAAGATAACCTATTTTCAGTGTGGTGGTACTCGAAAACTTGATCTCTCATTAAAACCTTATGCTTGCTGCATCTGTTGTGGCGGATAAAAAAAACGGACATAGAAGCCATTGCCTTCATCTTTGTTCAGCGGCCTTGGTTTATTGACGCAAGCCGATCACCGACCCAGTCCGATTCGCGATAAGTAGCGCCTGAGCGCCTGAGATTAAGCAAACAAATGAGCGTTTTCTCCCATCTCGCCTTACAATTTGAGAACCAAACGAACAATGTGTACCTTCGCACATTCCTGTAACTGCTAACATCAACCGGCTGCGGACCGAAGCAAACATGGCGGTCCGGAATAATATGCATTGCTTCATGAAAACGCGTTCTTTTTTGGTTTGTTAACCGCAAAGCGTTAAATTCAAACAATGCATGCGACGAGGCTTCAGATTCGCGCCCAAACGCCACCTGGAACGACCGCCTGTAGGGTTGGGCTAGCGCTTTAATTCATCGTCAGCTGAGCCAGCGATGGCTGGACTATTTGGTGAAGTTCGAGTGGCGCAATAAGACAGACTGTCAACAAGACTGCACCCGAAAAACAAGTTGTTTTTATCAGCTCCTGTCAAACTGAACAGACGAATGGCACAATGTTATCAAGTCGGCATGCAAGTGAAAAGCAATGTATGTTTGGTACAAAGATGCCTAAGTCTTTCCGCGCATCCTTTTGCGGATCGATTCGCGCTCGCTTTTTATCAATCGTACGGTGAACCCTGATGGTCCGGAACAACGAACGAGCGCGTTGCTCAGGACTCACCAGGCAAGGTCGTGCATTCCTTTAATCTTGTCTTAACGGTCGTTTACAAAAGGCGTTAATTCAGTTTGTTACCGATTACTGTAGTTGATCCCACTGCGCCTTTCTGAAACTTCACCAAAGTGAGAACTTTGGATATTCTGGATTTTAAATTCGAGTACACTAACGAACATTATATAAATGGGTTTTATTTAAGTAATTAATCTCGACAAAGGCAACGTAGCGAATCTATCAGCTAATTCAAAAAATAATAA
>Ga0210059_1009687_pt1 | contig 15006 bp, 6 predicted proteins | sample Ectturendosymbi2_FD_188042 | JGI IMG/M metagenome (GOLD analysis project Ga0210059, IMG submission 188042) | Ecteinascidia turbinata endosymbiont from Florida, USA - Sample 2 (SPAdes) (version 2) | ecosystem: Host-associated > Tunicates > Ascidians > Unclassified | place: Key West, Florida...
AGCACTTTTGGTGAAACGAAGGAATAGTAAATGGTCTTTCACGAATGAACTTGAAGTAAGATTTGGGCTTTAGATTTTGGTTAAGGTTGGACCTAACATACGTCTGGCCAGGATTGTCCCGGTTCAAACGTCTGTCCCGGTGTCCCGTCCCGGCTAGCAAAATGTCCCGGAATTTCACTTCAGTGAAATTTTCAAAATTAAGTCAAGCCTGATGATGCATTGTTGTGAAATAATTTCGTCCTGGAAGGCTTGACTTGGCGGGCAACACTTTTCGACTGGCCCAGGGGCGGCACTTCCCCATGTCGGGGCCCTGGTCTCGGTCTCGGAAATTTTGAAGACTGGATCTCGAAGTTTTAAGGAGGTCTCGGTCTGGAAGGTTATTGTCTCGACTGCATCACTGCTATATAGTGTTGCCAATGCAAAATGAAAAGACAATTGAAATTGATCTGTCAAATATTTCATTTTGCGTATAAGAATCAACAAAATTTCACTATGTAGAATGTTGTTAAAATGCTTGAAATTACATCTAATTACAACAATTTTTCGGTAGTGTTGCACGAAATTTTCCCTACACATACAAACACACAAGCATGCAAAATGACACCACCTGACAACACTGTTCGATAACACCAATGCGGTAAGCAATCAGGAGAACGGTGACCAGATTGTGCGCAGTGTGTTCTGCCAAACAATTACGAAATCCTGCCAAATTCACTGCTAAATTACAAATAATATTGTCAAAATACTGGCAAAATTTCTTCATCAAACGACTTACTTTAACAATGGACACAATACTAACTGTGTTACTTAGGTTATTTAGGCAAAATTCGAAATTTAAAAGTGGGGAGGCCTAGGCCCCCCAGAAAAAAGTGGGGGGGCCTAGGCTTATGTGGCCCCCCCGGTTCCGCCACCTATGGCCACAACTTAAAACGTGCGTTGTTTGTTTCGATCATTGTGTTGTTGCTTTGTTTCTAGCCCGATGCTAGCAGAGACCAGAGATATCAAGAAACTCCGGGTGGAAGTTTCTAGATATCCCTTGCAGAGACGAATGGATTTATGTTTTTAAAATACAAATCCAATCCAACAGTTTTGTTTCAAAATACAATGCAAGCTGAAGATGATCTCAATGCATCAAAAGACAGTGCCAAAGCAGAAAGCTTACTTATGACCGGCAAAATCCCAAACATCCAAAAATATATATATATATATTTTTAGTAATGCCGTTGTAACTAGCCACAGTTCGTGTGTTTTTCTTTACTTGTTTTCAATGCCAACTTTCGCCAGTAAGATTTGTCTTACATTTACAGGACTGATGGTGCGTTGGAAAACGCGAAACTAGTTTCCTCGTCAATAAACCGTGACTGATTTACTTGCCGCCATCTTTGTGGCCTTTAACTATGAAAAATAGATACGCTTGCAAGTTTTAATCGTCGCAGAAGAATGAAAGCCGAAAGCAGGCAAATTCCTCAGAAGCTTGCCGCAAGGCTAAAGTTTGTTTGTTGTCCCAAACATCCAATGATACATGATTTGTGACCGTGAGTACAGTTGTACAGTAATTGATATGTATGATGACCCAATTGGCTGACCAGCACATATAAACAAAAATGTAAAAGATCACTTAACAATTGCAGATCCTCTAATATTCCAGTGAACAGCTTTCCAGGAAATGAAAAAAAGATTGTGTTTTAGTTTTCAAGGTTCACTGTAAGGGAAACTTCCAAATGGGGAGAGTGTTGGAAGACATTGGATTATGCACTTTCAGTCTTCTGATTAAATTTATTGCTTTTAATGCAAATGTTTTAGCAAGTAAGAACACAACCAGTGAAACCAATCAACAAATGGATTCAACAACTTGCCTAGTCTTAATGCAAGGCTATGCGAGCATGAAAATTCAAAGAATCGTTTGGGAGCCACATGGAGTTTCTGGGAGTTACATCAAAGACTTTGTGATGGGCAGGCAATTGACAAAGAGCCTGAAAAAATCGTCAAAGTTTTAAGTGGTGTTCCAGTAGGTGCAAGTGAATTGTCTCAACTGTTAAATTGCCGTTATAGCTTAGAAATTTTCAAGAAAGACTAGGAAGAATAACAACCTAAAAAAGAGTGTTGTCATATGAAACAGAAGATCAACCTTTGGATGATCCGAAAGAAGCGTATAGACATCAGTGTTTTAACCTAGTGCTAGACCAAGCAATTCAGTCCATAGAATAGAGTGTAGATTTTAATAACTTAGAGGCCGTGTAAAAGTATTTGGATTTCTGAATAACTTTCAAAGTATACACGAGGCAGAAATAAGGAAACACACAGCAAAACTTCAAGAAGCTTCAACACTTATCACAATAAAACAGAGTACTGATGGAGATGTAGTTATGGAAAGGTGGGGCACAGTGGGACTAGGGGCACAGTCGTCTTTTTTGATTTATTAAAAAAGTTGAACTTTAAAATTTCCATGGTGATTTAGTCTCATACCAGCCGTAGTACTAAAGTCACATTTTCGTTGCTAGGCAGCCGTTGCTACGAGCTACAGATAAAGTTGTGTTTTTGCTACCCAAAAGTAATTTATAAATTCGCATTTAGATTTGAGTTTTTCCCGCGTTAATCAACATCTTCTATTCTGAGTTTTTGTGACGTTGTAGTCAGGGCAGTGCAACATTTTTTGATAATGCCAGATTTTAAATTCTTTTTAAGTTGAGTTGGTACTTCTTCATTTTAATTTTTAGGTATGCATGGGGCACATCTGACAGAAAAAATGGGGCACACTCGACACATTGCCACTAGGTCAGTCCAAACAAGGTAACGCTTGAGGGGATATATTACAATGCAATACAGAATTATTCTAATCTATGAGCATTTTTAGGTTTATTATGTGCTTAGAGGCACATTATATTTGTATGGTAAAGCATGAATTTCAGCATACTGCATTGGTTTAATTGAATATTTGGTAATCATCAAATTTGTTTTGCCATGCAGTGATAGTGGGTCACTAGAATGTGAAAAAAGTGGAGAGGTAGTCAGCAAGTGCCTACTTTACATGGGATATCACATGAACATTATGCAATGCATGCAAACCAACTTTTTTGACTTGTCAGGTTTATCCCATGCTCATGTTGAGTGTGCCCCATACCTGGGGCACACTCGACAGAAAAAGTACCCTTTTAAAACTGTTTGCCCAATGTTTTCTGAAGGGCGTTGTTTTCATGTTTTGGCATAATATTGTGTATACAGAATTGCTTTCTTTTGTGACAAATTTTGAGTTTGCTTGGACTTGAAATAAAGTAGCAGTGGTTGAAAATGCAAAAAAGTGTCGACTGTACCCCACCTTCCCCTACCAAAAAAACAAAGATGTTGATGGCTAACTTTTGGCTGAAGAAATTGAAGCTCTGAAAACTTTCTTCCCTCCAGCATCTTTACGCCTCATGCTCTGTTTGAATACTTGCTAATAGCCAATCGATTTACAGCAATGGTTTTTAACCTTTTCTTTCCTACGCCTCGTATTTGTTCTTTGTTTCAAGAGCCCTTAATTGAAATAAGTAAATTGGACGAAACACTTTCCAGTTCAGGTGATTTCCATGCTGTAGAGCGCGTAACAGCTCGCGCTCCACGAAAATTTATTGACGCCCCCAGGGGAGGCATGAAACACTGGGTAAAAAACATAGGTGGCGGAACCGGGGGGCCGCTTTTATTTCTGAGGGGGCTGGCCCTTCCACTTTTGAATTTCGAATTTTGCTTAAATGGGTTTAAGTAACACAATTAGCATTGGTTCTATTGCTTTCCTTCAACTGAAGTTTATCACAAAAACTACACTGAAAATATAACTCTCACTGAGCAGTTTGAGCACTAACAAAATTACTTTGTACTCTAGTATGATACGATTTTTGATGAAAAGGAATGTGGACCGAAATAGCGTATGCCTGAACTGAATTACTCATAAACAAAAAATTTTGGGCGTAAAGAACTTATTCTCTTCTATGCTGCTAACAAGACCGTAGAAGCATGCGCTGAGTGAGTTTATACAGTCATAACACCTCATACAGTATTACGGCCACTGGAGGGAAAAAACACTCACACTAACCACAACGTCGGGTCAGCGTGACCCGAAATCACAACCTTTCCGCTACACTGCAAAATCGAAAAGAGCGAGGACGATCGCACGCGCACCTACTATCTAGTCACACAAAAAAATGAAGCTACTGAAGCGTGGAAAGCGCTCCGACGCGTGCTTGCGCAGGTTCCACGTGGTCATCACATGTGACTCGGGTCCCCATGACCCACGATAGCATTCCAGGGTTTAAAGCAGGGGTGACGAACATGCGGCCCGCGGGCTGCGGGCCCACAAAAAGAATTTCGTGGGGCCCGCGAAGCATTCAGGCGAGACCAGCAGTTATTACTTTCGTTTGTTGTTTGTTTCTGTTGATGAACAACTTTTTTCGTTTTTAACAGGTTTCATAGTATGATTAAAAAGTTGTGCGGCTCGCTTACTCAGCGCTAACTGACAAAGTGGCCCGCGATAGCAAATAGGTTCGTCACCCCTGGTTTAAAGTATATGTTTTAATGAAAAAAATGTTGTAGAACGTTGCAAAAATTTAGTTTGTCAATCTTATTTGTAATTTCGCAGTGAATTTGGCAGAATATTCGCAATGTTTGGCAGAATACACCTTGCACAGTCTGTCACCCTGCTATGGCTTGCTTACCGCACTGGTGTTGTTGAACAGTGTTGCCAGGTGGTGTAATACAACGCAATTTTTTACAAAAATCGTGTAATTTTACATGTTTGTGTGCATGGGCGTCGGAAGGATTTTGTCCAGGGGTGGTACTAGTGGATTTTTCCAAACGTTTTTCTAGAGGGGGAAGAGTGGTGAAATTTGTTTTTTACCACTGGAAACTAAGAAAACAGCCTATTTTGCTTAAATTGTCAAATTCCTGCTCCCCTTCCGACATCCTGCTTGTGGGTAGGAAAATGTCCGTGACACACCATTAAAAATTGGTGCAAATTTCAAGCGTTTTAACACCAGTCGTAGTCAAATTTTGCTGAATCTGAATCTTATATGCAAAATGAAATATTTGACAGATCAAATTCAACTGTGGTTTTGTTTTTGCATGGCAACATTAAACAGCTATACTTATTTCTACATTGGTAACACAATTGGCATTCTTACAGCAGGCAACTTGCTACTTGCTGCATATGCTTTGTCTTGTCTTTGCATTCCGGTATCTAATGCAGTTATAAAATGAGTATTCAGTCATGTTACTTCTGTGTTCAAGATGTGGAAAACTTGTGATTTTGATTGTGTTTAAGACAGGTATCAATCAATGCTATGTCATTTTTGCCTGTTTTTAGGTGTGTTTCTTGGTGTCTTCAACAACCCAGTAGCGACTCTGGCACACGGGTTCTCAGGCTTAGTCAGAGTCTGCGATTACGATTTATATCGGAGAACGCGAGATTGCTTGCTTTGTATATTTGTGCCACCACCCAAGGGCCGGTCCCACTTCACTCAGTTGTTAACTCGGGCCCATTTCTTTGGGCCTTGTCACTGTTCATATATATCCTTTCCATGTCTGGCCTTTCGCTTTCATGTTGCAGGTGACCTGAATAAAACAATATCGTTCGCAGTTGGCGTTCTCACGACTTCGTTCGCTCGCGCTTTACTCCGGCTCATCCATCAGAGCCCGAGCTGCCCTATGCAATTAAGCATTTTTTAAAACATAACTCATATCAGACTGAATGTTGTTTGAAGCAATGGATTTGTATAGAACATTGGATTTGAAGTCCAATCCAATGGACAGTTCCCATTTCGAGAATAAATTCAAACGAACGATAAATTTTGCAGCAACTCGGGCTTATATGAAGGAGCCTAGTACAGGGGTGGACAAATAGCAGCCTGCGGGCCAAATGTGGCCTGCCACAGCGTTTTCAATGGGCCACGGAAACATTCAGGAAAAATATTTAAATTTAAAATTTTCTTCAATTTATCACAGCAAGTGTTAGTGCTGAGGCCAGTGGCGTAGCAAGGCTAAGTGCCGCCCTTTCCACCCCTCAAATTTTCTTACAAAAATTTCAAATGGATGTTTCGTGCTAATTTAAAGATATAAGGATTAATAAAGCATCTTCAAAATTGCAATCAAACACTAACAAACTGAACTGTGTCTTGTTTTTCATTGTCGATTATGATTCTTGCTTTTTCTGCTTGTCGCCACCTTTCTCATCATTAAATTTTTCTATTTTTTGCTTTCTTTGCACAGGCATATACGAACCCCACATGTTTCGTCAAACTTTCCTCCCTATTGGTTTTTAAATCTCCGATAAGCTCACCGCATGACATTTTAATAGTTTACTCATTCCAGGGGATCAAACGGAAAAATTAAGGGATGTGATGTCGGCATACCTACATTACAAATGTAAACATTTATGTATGTTAAAATTTCGTGTAGTATCCCCGGATTTAACTAAAAATAGTATATATACTGCGTATAGCAGGCTATATAATCAATGTGATGATATGATCGCAGTGATGTAAAGAACGTTTCATTATTCACTTCACATTTCAGTAGTGGTTTAATCCTCTTAGAATATATAAAAGACTTCGAACATTAACTCTATGGACACTTGCGCGGAGCCCTCTATAGGTGCAGGGATCCATTTTGAAAAAATATTTTAAATTGGTTTAAAACAGGCTATGGTTGAGAAGCGCTGACTTGCAGCCTTCATCGTGACCTGCGCACTTGGTCCAGCTGTTGTGTTGGACCTCTTCCAATTACATGTGCATAGTGTTATTCCTTGCCTCTGTTCATTGCCAACAGAACCATCACCCAGAAGGTCTTCAGTTGGGAGACTACGTTTGTGCAGGGGGGACTGACATTTAAAAATTTGACAAAAAATCCACTGATTTATAGTGTTTCATATTTCAATTTTGGGGGACTTGTAGCTTTTTTTGGGGTCTAATTCCACCAAAGCCTTCGTGGCGACGGGACTGGTTACCAACAGACGTCCATTTCGAAAACTGTATTACCAAACCACGCCAGGACACAGCCTTTTGGATGCTCAGCAGTGATTACAACGTCTTACGTTCGACGGTTATTGCGATGAACAACTTTATTCAGTACACCCATTGCCAAGCTGTACAACCATTTCGATTAACGCTCTTTTTAATAAAAACGTTAACTACAATCATATCTAAACATAGCGTTTACCCTTGCGTTAGGTTTTCAGACTAAGGTTCTTGCCTCAAATTCATCAAAATGAGAGCAACACCTTTTTAAAACTTTTCTTGTTGAAATAACTTTTTCCATCACTGCCAATGTTTAAAGTGCACCGTTGAACAAAGGCGACTTCACAAAAACCGCGTTGTCCATCGTCTGGCTCTTATTCACTCTACTTGCAGTTGAAACCTACAATCTGAGCTCAAAGTTACCCACGAAAATACACCAACTGCGCTACCCCGCGTGAATTGTACACACAACCTTCCAATTGAGAGGCGGACACTCTACCGCTGGGCTATCGCCGCGGGAGCGAAATCTTCGTCGCCAATGCTTTGGTGTCAGGAGATTATACGACGTGCAGTTGGGGCGTTACTGAGAAACCAAAGATACGAGATAAAGGATTAAGATAGCCTTGACTATTTACCGTGGCTTCATGCAAAAATTTTTTTATCAGATGTAGAGAGGAAGGGCAATATAAACCGCAAACACTTGGAGCCCTAACGCTTTTAGTCTGCTGTCGAATGTCATCTGTTTCCTTTGTGCAAAGGACTTTTGACTGAGATGCCTGAAATGGCTTTGTCTGGCGAGGAAAGTGTAGGGTCTGGAGTACAATTGGCCCCCAAGTAAGCATGCCCGTAAATAGGGGGCGCAGGAAATTTTTTCGTTCCTCTTGGAATAATCTTTTGGGCGTAGTTTAAAAATATTGGACATAGTTTAAAAAATTTGGGCCCCTCTCAGAAAACTCTTCGCCCCCAAACATTTTATCAATCCGCTCACTCCAAATCCACATGTCGTGTTCTTTTAGGCTAGCCTATTTAAAACAACAACGAAAAACCAGCACTTTTAAACTCCCTTAAAAATTTCATTTTTAGTCAGCGAAGTGCCGCCCCCTTTAAAGTGTCGTCCGGGGCCCGCGGCCCCCCATCTTGCTACGCCACTGGCTGAGGCTACTTTGAACCGAGACTTGCTGTTATTTCCATCGACTTGCTTCTATTTGCATTAGAAGATACGGCCCTCTGCTAAACGCGGCCTTCACGAAGTGGCTCCTGCGCCAAATTAATTGCCCACCCCTGGCCTAGTAAGCAGAGGACTGACTGGTGTTATCACTGCTCTGTGACGTACATTACTCAACAATGAAGAAGGTATCATGAGAACTTCTCATTTATTATTACTAACGTCACAGAGCAACAATAATGCCAGCCAGAATGAAAGCAAATGGAAATTTCAGTGACGCAAACGTCGAACGGTTTTATTCACTCAGAATAAATCGTAAGATGAGTCCGAGTGACGCTGTTGACCTGGGTCGCCCCTGCAACAGCCTATTTGAATTTCAGGTGGTTCACAGATACGTTTTCATAGTTGTGTAATTTTGTCTGAAATAGTGTAATTTAGACCTTTATATTGTGTGTAGGCAATGACGTCATTTTTCAATGCTTGTGAAGTCACAATTGCCAATTGAAACCACAAGAATTTTCTGTAGTTTTTCAACGTGCACTTGTGCTCCCCCACTTTGAAAAAGGTTCCGTCACCCATGGTTGTGGTCTAGTATACTTCTCTTAGAATACAAAAAAAAATTTCAAACCATAACTCTGTCGTTGCTGGCGCGGGGCCCCTTCAAGGCGCGGGGTCCTATTTGACGAAATCGGTCACATAGGCTTAAAACCAGCCCTGGCTCTGAAGCAAGTTCATTTTTATCAAAATAAAGCAAAAATTATGTGCGAATGTAGCAACAGGGGCGCCAAAACACCTGTAATGTGTAGACACAGAACAATTTAAATTCAAATGATTCCAACCGATTTGCAATTTGAAATAGACTTTCACGACAAAATGAAAAATTTAACTTGCTTTCAACGAATAAAGTTTTGGTATAGCATGCGTAAATTATAGGGAAAGAAAGTTGAGAGTTTGCCTCGGGCACCTAAATTCTAGAAATTGAGCACGAAGGACAGTGGGTCCCCAAAAGCGTGGGGCCTGTGGCAATTGCTACATTTGCTGCAAAAGTTAATCCGGCACTGCATACCGTCCGTATTTTGATAATGTGACGATGGAAATACATAACCGACCAAGCGGAGCGTGGCGAAAATATGAAACGTTTTCGGTAATACGTCGCAGTTTAAACGTAAACGCAATGAAAGCAGTATCATGGGTTCCCGAGATCAACATTTTTTGGTTACTGTGTTGAAATTGGAAAAATTTAGCGTAACTCTAGAACATTGCGACCTCATTAAATTTAGGCCTACTGCCTCCATGCCATTCACGCCAACTCCACATAACTTTCGCATACCACGCAAATTTAATCGCAAAAGTTGCTAATAAAGTGCGTTGGTTAAGGCGTACTTCGACATTTTCGCTGAAAAGACAAACTCAAGAAGAAATTGAGTCATTTTCAAATACGGATATCGCAAACACTATACCGTGCCGAGTATCGATGAAAACCACTCCGTCGTGGAGTGCGACGCGTCGGATTTCGCGTCTCTGCCACTTTAAAGGATCAAACCAGGCTGGTTGCGTTTATGCCGCCCAGTTTACAAGTGAGCATGCGTCACTGTCCTGCAGTTGAGAGGGGAAGAAACGGCAATCATCGAAGCAGAACGAAAGTGGGAACATTCTAGAAAGGCAGGTCACCGACCAAAAATCTGATGCATTCGCGTTCGACAGTACAAATTGCACCAAAATGGAGAACCACCATATACAATACGATGTTGGAGATCGGAATTGGCTTCACTTTCGTATACTATTCGTTTAAGACCCGGACAATATCCGGTAAGACCCGGAAAAAATGACATCCAGTAGTCACGAGAGCATATTGTGCAGCAACTATCTCGTTCTTTCAGGATTTGCTTGACAATCTCTGCTATCAGGGACGCCGGGTTTCAGAGGTTTGGGGCATTGTGTTCGTCCAAATAATCTTCTGTTTTGTACGAACTATGTGAAGTAAGTTTTCTGATCATATAGAATGTGCTCGGAGTTAAACCTCGCTTTTATAGCCAGCAGTAGCAAAGGCAGATAAAAGTAAGACAGGAACGCATGTCGACTGGGTTCAAGAGCTATTGGGCCTTGATCACGCGTAACTGCCACATGCTGGTAATTCTAAGCAGATCCGTTTCTCCGTTTTTCTACCGTTGTCCAAACCTGACGCATACAGATGTCATACAGAGTTTGGAAGATGTATTTGCTTTTTCGATACAACGGAATGTGTGCATTCAGATAATGGAGTACTTTTGAGTCACGAGTGATCAATGAATAATTTCTGAAACGAGGACTTGTGAACACAAATTGGTCAATTAACCATCAAACTTGTAATTGGCAAGTAGAGCGTCATGAGGGATCAATTTGGAGAGCTACGGGGATGCTTTATACCTTTGAGTTTCCTGTAAAAAGGTGAAAACTCTTACAGCCTGAATTGATTCACTATGTCCGACTATTTTTATGGGCTGCGATCAAAACGGGAACCTCACGACTGGTTTTTTAGTTTTAATCGCAAGTTGCCTAACGATTTATTGTCACCAAGTTGGTTAACCCAACTTGGTCCTTCGTTACTACAAAGCTTCATGCGTTCTTGTAGTGACGATGACCTATTTCATGACGTCAACGTAGCTGAAACGAATCCCCAAATTTTATCGCGTTCAGCTTCCTAACGGGCGTGAGTGTCTGCTTCCTGCGGCTACTTTCGCTACTGAATATTACATTGGTGTCACGTTAATGGCAGCACTGCATGTGAATCTTACCATGTAACCAACCCATGCATGACGCGCACAAAAGTTGACAGATCGCAAGCACCACTTATCATGTCTTCGGTATGACCCGACGGGAAACACAACCTGTCAGCTTTGGTGAGGCGTGATCAACCTATTTTACCACTTACCTTAACCCTTTTTATACCGCAAGTTGCCCAGATGTATGCTCAATCATGGACGTCTAAAAGAAGGGACATAAGGCGTTAGTCCCCTAATGTTGAAATTTGATATTTTCTATTATTTTTTTGTATAAAAAAAAGCGTTTTTGTGTTAGTATTGCGTTGGCAAAATAAAATTGCAACACTGTTGGCCTGCCGTGGCAAAATACGTTTAATCACTATCTGGAAATATCCACTATTGCCCCCCAGACCCTGGAAAAAGTCCTTCGACACCCTTGGGTCCAACTGGCTTGGAAGCATGAACGTTAATAAATGACGGTGGAGGCTGTGCATATTAATTATTTTGCATATTTCGTAAGTCTGACTGACATCGGTAGATCTAACCAAAGTGTTGTTGAGTCCAAAATCCTTAGACAGTAATAATTACAGTCAATTCCCTGAAATATTTGTCAAAGCCAGCTCAAATTGAGTCAGCATCTTAGCTCGATCGAAAACAGGGCACGTTTAAATTGCTCCAAGTCACGTAAACGCCACATGATCAAATTTCAATTCATAGGTGTAGGAGCAGGCAAATTTTTGAGGGTGCGAAGGAATTTTTCTCGAATTCTCCCAAACGTGCCCGAATAAAATCCAGCAAAAAGGAAACAAAACTCTTCATGTCATTTTGGCGCTATTTTTTTCAAATCAAAGCATGCTGGGCGCCATTTTTGTTCATATTTTCAGGGAGTTTGCTCAGATTTTCAGGGAGTTTGTCGAGGCTTTCAGAGATTTTGCCCGGATGCGAAAGGATTTTGCCCGGATTTTAAGGGATTTTTCCCAGAGTTTCACCAAATCAACACTTTTGGGGGTGCGCTTGCACCCCTGCACCTCTGCTTCCTACACCAGTGTTTCAATTTATAATCTGGTTTTTTTTTTTTACAATTTACATTGGCATGATCTTAGCTCCCAATTTTTGAAATCAAGAGTTGCGACTAAAAACACGATCGAGCATCGTCGTGCTTTGGCTTCAGGGTCATGTTCGAAATACTTGTCTTGGTCAACGCAATACTGGTTGGCAGCAACTCTTTTTTTCTTTTTCAACCACAGCTGCCCTGCAGTAATAAATGGTCACGCTTCACCAAGCAACACAACGAAAGCTTGCTTTGCCAGTGCAGCTGAGCTTTGTTCGAAACGAGAGCGTAAAGTCAAAATCAAGGAGAAATGTTTGTTGTTATTTTTGTCGTGTGTGATTGGTGAGTTTCAATGATGTTCAGCACAAACCAGTGAGGCAAATCTACTAATAGATATGTGTTTCAAGGCCAATGACGCTTAGCTCGTATTAACGTACATGGAATAACTTTCCTGATAAAGTGAGTAGCTCATTGCCGTGTTTCAAAGTCTCTGCAGAAAAGTTCTTTGTGAACCATCCCTGCAACGCTTAACAAATGAACTGGTTTCCAGCAAGTCAGAACAACAGGAAATATGTGACTGGCAGTTGCAAAAATTGCTGCTGATTCAATGAGCGACAACGAGGTCAGCTGAGTATTCAGTCCGAATATAACCAAAGTGTCTCGCGTATGATGCACAGCACTAACAACAACTGCAAAGAAAATGAAAATTTTCAATGAGAAAACAATTCAAGGGCTATAAGAGTACTGTGTCAGTTTTTATTGTGACAAAAACTTGGAAAGGTATTGCAGGAGGCAGCTTTTAGCTACACTGATTGAATCAGAAGAAATCAATGGGACTTTCACTGATCAGTGGCTCAGCTGACTGCTCAGATGACACTGCGTGTTGGTGAACTTTCTTTGTAGTGGCACTTTTTTGATTAATCTTCATCTACGTTTTTGAAAAGACCAGCGGTGCGAACACTTACGACATTTTTAGGATAGGCAGAAAAATTGTTATGTTGATTTTTGTAAAAATAGGCGTTTGAATTTGATTTTTTTGCTAAAGTGAGTTAAAATAGCGAAGTCTGCTAGATTTCTGTCATTTTTCATTGTGGTGAACGGGATTAAACGGACGTATAATCTTTCCATCAAAACTGTGTCAAGATGCAAAGTAACTTACAAGTAAGTGAAAATTTTTCTTATTTTTGCTGACAAGGTTCTGAAGCGAAATTTTAGTGCAATTGTGAAAAGCAAAATGGTTGAAAATTTGTTAAAGGAAAGAAAAACAAATATTGCGGAGGTGTTAAGGCAATCGTAGAGCGTCTGATTCTTACCTGTATGATTGTTTCCTCGATCAGGATTCATTCTCTACCGCGCCGTTTGGAAAAGAGCATTAACCTCAACTTCTCCGACAAAAAGTAAATTTCAGGCTTTAAGGCTGCTGCCAATGAATGTCACCTAAATAATACAAACACAGTGATGTCACAATACTTGCATTCGAATAAATATAAAAAACAACTTTAAGTTTGAAAAGAATCGCACTGTTGATGAAGATATTCTACTTATCAGTTTTTCAAAACAGCTTTGGTATCTTTCCTCTAAACTATAAAGGTTAGCAAAATTTAAAAATTACTTAACAATGATTTTCTTGTGATTTGATGATTGATATGAAATTACAGTGATGTTCTTAGCTGATTTGAAGTTACACGAGTATTTATGCTCTTGTCCCGCAACACCAAACTCAGTCACAAAATACAATTCAAATTGTGGGTGTATTTCGTTCAAACAAGTATTTTTTGAACCATGTCACACAGAAAATTCTTGTTTTGGAAAAGTATTTTTGCATGAGGGGTCAAGTTAAAACAAACAATTTTTTTCTGTCAATTGAGTAAATTTGATTACTAATCATTGCACCTTACTTTTATTGAATATAAGCAAGAAATTTATTGAATATATGTTCAAATATTTCAGTTGCAAAAAATTGACTGCAGCAAAATTTTCTGCATTGTTGGGACATCCGGGGAACTTGGGTCTGGTGGAAGTTCTGTTGTTCGTTTGGCTTTGGAAGGCGCATTTGGTTACATGGCTGTCAAATGTTTCAGCGTGCATGGAGGGGAAGTTGACAAGAGGAAGATTGTAAAAAGTAAGAGCAATTTATCCGAATTCTGAAAACACTTCGTCAAATGTTCCTTTGCCAAGATATCATCACGAGCATGAAGTTAAACATCAAGGGAATTATATCCTACATACACAAACTTTTATGTTTATGGCTTAGTATTTATTTTCAAAAACGCTGATGTATTAGTTTTCTGTTTATGAGTTAGTATTTATTTCTGATTATGTACTAATATTCATTTCAAAAACATTCACGGATTAGTGCTTTGTGTATGTATTAGTATCTACTGTATTCCCGTTTACCATGGGCGTCCGCAGAAAATTTTCCAGGGGGGGCAAAGTCGAAATTTTGCTTCGGCCTATCCTTTTCGGCTTGTAAACGAAAATGGACGTACACAAGGCGCTTCACCCTTTCTACACCACAAAGAAAACGCCTAAAATTACGGCAACAGTTGGAAACAGGGTTTTCCCCCTAAGAAAATTTTACACCGAGCAAATGCTTGTTTTAGTGTGCATGGATATTTCAAGACTGAGTTGGCAGATTTCTAAATGAATTACAAGCTTTTTGATTTATTAGAATAAGTACAGGGTTTTAAGGTGTTTTAGGGACCTGAATGGAGTCCCTACCCAGATCAAAAATTATCCGTGGGCGAAGTTCCGATGTGAGCCGGCCAGTATAGGAAATATCCTCGAAAATACGGAGCTCAGGCGTGGAAATATCCCTGGATCTGCCGCCGAAATGTTACCTTGTCGGGACTCGGCCCTACAATGCCAGGCGAGGATGTTGAATTGCCCATCATCTCTGGCCCATTGTCGACAACCAACTTAAGACCGAATGTTGATGTTGTGGCAATTCTCCGATAGCCGGCGCTGACCTGGCCTTCAATACTGGCTTTGCTCTGGCCCAAAAATGACCTGTCTTGGCTATTACCATGTGCTCCACCTCCTGCCGGCTTTACCTTTTTGTCGACT
>Ga0210059_1009689_pt1 | contig 15004 bp, 13 predicted proteins | sample Ectturendosymbi2_FD_188042 | JGI IMG/M metagenome (GOLD analysis project Ga0210059, IMG submission 188042) | Ecteinascidia turbinata endosymbiont from Florida, USA - Sample 2 (SPAdes) (version 2) | ecosystem: Host-associated > Tunicates > Ascidians > Unclassified | place: Key West, Florida...
GTTACGAAAATACACGTAGCCTACCTGTTTCTCGAAAGATGCAGAAAATCTAACAACATATGGTTACGTGCTTTGATGCAGTCAGATTGTTTGTATTCGTCCCTATTCTTTGAACACTATAATCGCATTTTACTCTGTGATTGAGTGATCGAACTTTGCAGTGTCCGTTTGATCGATGACATGCCAAGCCACAACGCTTGCGCATTTTACCTGGACTAGACCAAGTTAGGAATTAGCGCCCTACTTCGCAGTAGTGCTGTAACAAGTGTTACGTGTTAGCTAATAATAGTGTTAAGAATGTGTCTGTAACCCTATGGTTCTGTCTTCAATGCAGTTGCAAAAAGTGTCTGTAACCCTGTGATTCCGCCGGCTTCAGTGCCTTGTACTACGTTCTGTTTCGTCTGTTTTTATCGACCTGCGTTCTGCAGAGTTTGTGTTCATACTATGGACTTCGTGTCTGCTCATAAACAAATAAATTAAAAAAAACAACAACATAGTTTCAACCCCCAAATTGAAATGTTAAGCACTAGAAATCAGTGGTTTTTATCAATCTGTATTCAGTTTTGTCCTGTAATTTAGACAGAGCAGTACCTGCCGCTGACCCGCTCTTACCCAGAATAACATCGCCTGACAATTTTTGGTACGTTTGTGAAGTAATAAACATATTTGAGGCTTGAATCTTAAAGCGTCAGCATTCATTGCTGGGGGTGTTGAACGTGAAGTTAATCTATATGCCTAATTGTGTACGTCCAGAAGTCGGACTTACACCTGATCAACGTATTTTGTGTTGTGATTCTTGTGAAAAATGTTTTATGCCTAGCTCAGGCAGTCATCTCGTATTTTGTACTGCATAGAATCAAGATACCTTTGGTGCTTACGACCAAAGTTCCCCATCTGCGCAACCTGCTGTTCGGACAGCAAGATGGAGATACTAGTGTAGTTAGAAGAGTATAGTTAGCAATCACTGCTAAGTTTGTCCCAACCGAGCAGTGCAGTTAGTTGGTTGTGGATGTTAACGATGTTGCGTTCACGTAGGCATCTTGGTCTATATTTACCGACATTTATAGCCTAGTTTGAGATACAAAATGTTATTAATCTAAACATGTGCCATGCACCAAGGGTTAACAAGTCTAGATATCAGAAAGGTTTATGCGTGCGTATTTCGGCCAGTTAAAGCACGATGCCAATGCTTTTCAAGCAAAATTCACTTAGGCGCTAATGAAAGAAAACGTTATTGCGGTGCATTGCTTTGATCGGCCTCGGTTTTGTTCACGATAGGCCTGCAAATTTTTGGTAACATTTGCATTTCATTACATCTCTAGATAATCGTGGCTAATTAAATGACAATGAATAAGACCCAATTCCTTTTGTTAAGCTCTATTCTCAAGACACATCTTGATGAAGTTTATCCTAATGCATTTATTGCACTTCGGATTACGCTAAACTGCCCCGAAATTGTTGCCAACGCTGACAAGGAGTTTCAGCAAACTGGAGCTGATCAAAACCTTCAACAGGTCTCATATGACAGATAGCAGACTATCCTCATTAACCAAGTTGTCAATCGAAGCTTCATGTGTACGCTCTCTAGATTTGGTCAATGTCATAAAGGCGTTTGCATGCCAAAAGACTCGCTCCAGCCGTTTGGATACTAGCCTACTATAATGTGACATTGTTTCAGATATTTTCATAGTTATTGTCACGCAATATTTTTCATGTGTGCTACTATGCAGTGATTTCTTTTGTTTTGCTGTATGACTACGGTCCATCAGTTGAGTAGTCATGCGATAGATAAATTCAGGCCCGTAACCAGCTTGGGACACCAGGAGGGGCGAAGAGTTTTCTGAGAGGGGCCCAAATTTTTTGAACTATGTCCAACACATTTTCCAGGGGGGCGAACATATTTTTAGGGGGGCTTCGCTCCCCTACGCCCCCCCCCTTGTTACGGGCCTGGATAAATTACAGTGATAACTAAATCATGACGATTAATAACGCTTTAGAAATCTTTTGAGAAATCACCATTTTGGGGGGCCCAGAGTTTGGCTGCTACGGCACTGTTCATACCTATTTGTAATAGTTTGGTGTGTAGCTCCATATTTAGATAAAATTGTTTGGCATTATGCCATTATTTGCTTAGCAGGCTAGTTGCTAAATGAATGTGGTTTTATCACTGATGGCAGATATCAATGAATTGCTCAAAATTTTTGTGTTTACTCAAGCAGTGGCCAGAATCTACCGCATGCTCCAATATAAGCGAAGAATTTGGTGCTTAGAAGAAAAGCGGAATTAAATTAGAAGTTAATTACCAAAATCCATGTGTGGTCAGGAGCGTTACGAGGGGGTAACAAATGCCCGGGCGTCGAATCACTGCGAGAGGACGCCGAAAAGTTCCAACAATGTCACAAGCATTATTTTAACACAGTAGATTAACTTCCGAAAGACATCCGGTTCGAACACGGGGGCGCCAAACTTCTTGTCCCGGGCGCCATCTAACCTCGTTACGCCCCTGGGTGTGCTGGGTCTTACAACAAATCATAAGCCTACCTCACCCAGTCACAAGTCATTGGTGGGTATCAATTTTAGATAGGATATGTTACACGGAAACGTGAAATTCTATTTTAAAGTCATTTACCCAATCGAAGCTCATTATATCACCGGATAAATAGTTTCTCTTTTTTGGGAACCAATTATTGTATATGCAAACGGTGGCTCATGGGCCCTCTTCAGCTAAGTTTCCCCCCCTGGCTCAAACCTCTAGTTACGCCACTGCTCATCAGGTGCACCATCCGACGAGGTTCCTCCTTTGTCAGAACCAACACTTTCGAAACGACTTACAGTATATCACTTCCCGCAAATAAACTTTGACGATCTGGCGTAACAAGCCAGGCTGGCTGCCCAGGTTGGCGCCATCTTCACTGTGGTGCGGCTCGTCTAGAGCTAAGGTAGTTTAGTTCTGTTGAAATACCTCTCTTATCTTTAGTCGTCTTTTGGGTGCCACATTAATTTGTTACGTGAACATAGGCGTACGAGTCGGGGGAACGGCCGCCCCCCCCCGGGCTTGAAAAATTTCAGGGCAAGCGCTAGTTGCTCAAAAATCCTGAATGCTAAAGAAATTTAAAATAGTGAAAAATTCCAGGGCAACTGTTTTTCAGGGCACGCCCAAGTTGCTCAAAAATCCTTAATAATAAAAAATACATATTCCGTGCAATGAATTCAGGTCACCCTATGCTTTTCAGGGCAATCGCAAGTTGTTCAAACTCCTCAATGTAAAAAGTATATTCAATACAGTGCAAAATTTCTGGGCAAGCGCCGTTGCTCAAAAGTCGTGGATAGTAAAAAAAAATTTCAACACAGTGAAAAATTTCAGGGGAAAATTTGTCTTCAGGACAAGCGCAAGTTGTTAAAAATCCTGAATGTAAAAAGTATATTCAATACAGTGAAAATTTTCAGGGCAACACTGTGTTTTTTTTTTAGGGCAAGCGCAAGTTGCTAAGAATCGTGAACTGTGAAAAAATTTTCAATGCATTGTATAATCACTTGGGGGCGATCGGTGTAATTTGAGCTAGTGTAGTTTGTAATCAGGACCAACGTCGTGATTGGTTACAGTGACTTTGATCTGGACCAAGCCCTAGTTTTCTGTAAAAACCGAACAATCAAACGTCGATAGTTCAACGGCTTGACATAAGAATTCGGTAACTCGTTCTATGTTCGTTTTCGCTGGGTAGAGGTGCAGGGTGTTATGATAGATGTTTTTGATTAACAGGAGTTGTAGAAGCTGGCAGCACGGACGTGCAGATTGCTTGGCTCCTTTAAGTGCCTTGCTCATGCGCACAGCAGCGATAACACAGGCAGGTTTAGGGAGTCAGACCATACGATCCGGAACCGCCGCTTTTAAAACATTGCGTTGCGTCATCGAAGTCGCGTACATATTTGCATCAGTAAAAGCAATTACCGTAAAAATTCTTGTCTGGGAGAACACAACACGCAAGGAACTTCAACCCCTTGAGTTAACAAGCAAGGTAACTACAGAATTTGCCTATACCGGCACCTCCAGAGATTGCATAAAGAATGTTATTACCGAATTGAAATGCATACAAAAGATACATCGCGAACAAACAAAATGCAATGTTATGGGCGAATTGACGTTACAGAGGAAGCCGTTATAAACGAATTCAACTGCATAGAACAGATTTACATAAAGCTTCAGGCCCCATTCGGATTAAACTAAAAAATTAGTTTCAGGGCAAATTTTTTCCGCCCCCCAGTAATATGCCTTCCCGTACGCCAATGCACGTGAGCAATATAATTTCAAATGTTCGTCGCTCAAAGCAGCCTTTTTTTGCGTTTAAACATCAAATTAGTCATTTTCCGCTATATTTTTTTCAGTCAACACGGAGCTCTCAGTATATGAAAACATTGTGCAGCGAAGGCAATAAAAATTACGCATCCCTTTGATTCCAGCGATCAGTGACCTTGATAAGATTTTTCATTGGGGGAAGAAGTGTTTTGACTTCCAGTATCCATTTGATCTGCAGGAATATCATAAAATTTAGGTTTCCCTGAAAAAGTGTAAAGTTTTCCTTGAAAGTTAAGAGCAAGAAAAGTTCATCAACTGTTTCACCTAAACGCGAACCACGTCAGTGTTTGCGAAAACACCTGCTTTTCCTTCATGCAGTTAGATACATTCTTCTTGTCGAAGCAGAGATTTAAGGTCCCCACAAACATGCCATAACATTTGGCAGTTGTAAGGAACAGCATATATATATATATTACATGACTGTCATTGTTGTGCCACTATTTGTAGATGTTATCGACGGAATCAATGATTCCGAACTTTTGCTACTAACAGATCATTTGATACACAGGCCTACTGCAACTTAGCAGCGGCCTGCATCCAACCTCGCTGATGACCGTAAAGGGGCCCAAGATGGGCGACCCATCTAGAAGTTGCATGGTCTGGATTTGATACCAGGAAAACGATGTCATCCAGAAGTTACCAGTCGTACACTGTTCAGCTGACACTTATTCGCAGCGACATGCAACTCTCTGCTGTACCAAGTAACAGCATTTTACAAAGGCAGCTTGGATTTGAATTTTGCTAAAACCAGTACAACCACAGTTACTTTGAACCTATGTTGTAACTTCTACTGAACGGCCTACAAATAAAAACGGCTTACCTCGAACCGTGGTGATTGATGAACATCGAAAACATGAAACGGTGAAATCACAAATTGCGCTGAAGGTCTCCAACAAATGTGCCATCCCGTCACTAGTCAATTTAATAGCCCAGCGTAAAAAGACAATGCCTGGTCGCGCATCAAAACAAATCCCAACTCCGCGTGCTCTGCTTATATCACAACTCGATCATAACCAGATTGCAATGAACGTGATTTTTATATAAGAAACGTTTGCCACGGTAACCACCAGAAGAATCAATGAAACTTCAGGATCTTATGGTTTCACTGATAAAGCGCATTCTTTATCGGTGATTCTCAACTTCCGAGCCGCCCAAACAAGACCGTCGCAAACGGAACCTACAAGCAGGACCCCTGAGGGTCAGAAGACACAGCAACAAACCTGAAATGGGACACCAGCAGATGTACTATAAAAAAAACAACAAAGGGACCGGCAACACTCTCCATGGCACTTGTCGAACAAGTTCAGCTGCGTTTCGCGCTGCAGCAAGGTTGGTTGTTAGTTGGAAATGCTGCCCCAAGCAGCCGAAGTAAAAGCGCCGCTGTTCGTGGTACAGTTAACAGCAGCAGTCGCCTCGCACAAAACAGCAATATCGACGACGCCTGGAAGGCGAAGACAGATGACAACGAATGAGTGATCACCGACTTGTTACCACAAACTGATTTGGCAAGAGCCGCCCCATCGTTATGCAAACCAGCTATCGTACTTGGTGGCTCCGTTTGTGGTAGGAGTGGCGGTGACAGATGTTGCGGAGGGAAGCCGAACATTCTACCCAAGGTGTGCGTCGTTGTTGACGGGCAGTTTGCTTTATACCGATTTCACGGCTGGAAGATCACACATGATCGAAATTTTTCAGCGTGTAGCTTCTGTTGCAATACTCGTATTGCACAAAACACGTTCATCTATAAAAAATACATTCGTTTAAAAAGATGCATAAACATCGCAGTCTACAAAAAGGCAAAAACGAACTATTTTGTCTGATGATTATCGGCCAGAGTTAAACGAAGTTACTTGGCAGTACAATCAGAGGCGAAAAAAAGTTTGTTGCTGAGCATTACCGCGTAAGCAAAACCACTGTATTTGAAAAACAACAAAAACAAATCAATGAATCAGCGTGTGCTCGTTTCAACTGCGCACCGCGGTCATACATGGCTACTGTGGTTGCCACGGTGATCACGAACAACCTCCAAAATTCAATCGACAAATTGTTCTTCCTGCGGACCTTCCGGCCTTGCCGTTCGTGTTGCGACATTCGAAAACGGCATTTCAAACACACAGCTCTGTTGATTCACTCTGTTTTGCTAGCGAAGATCTCCGCAAGTGAATACCGAGTAAACGAAATGACCAGGGCTTGTCCACGCCCGTTCCACGTTAAAAACTCCAGCGAGGCATCGTCCACTTTAAAGACTGCAAACATTTCTAAGGCACAACAGTGCAAATTTCAATCATCGAGCTTTCAGAAAACGAGGGCGGAAAAGGTTCTTCAAATGAGAGCGACTGTATGATGCAACCGGAAAGTTCACTGTCGCGCGGAGGTGTTCGCAAGTTCTCCGAAGCACTTGGCGAACGCCTTCTTCAGTTCCGCGTACGACACGACCAAAATATTTTGTTCGTCTCGGGACATTAAACAGACTTTTTCCGGAACGCCGGCGTCTAGCTGCAAAAAAGAACAAGAAAGAAAATCATCCGCTGTTGTGTCGCTGATCACTTCAGGCCGTTCCTTCTCTTTGGCCCAGTGGTTAGTACCTACCTTGTTAAGACATTGGACAATGTGCGCCATGTCGATCCACGGCGCTCCGGTTTCCGTGACCTGATGAAACAAGTGATCGCGAAAGAGCTTGAGCAGGTACCGATCGCCAGTTTCTGACCAAGTGGGCTCCATTCCGAACTCCGGTCGCTCGTTAACAATACCCAGCTTGGCCAGCATTCTAAACAAACGCCCGTTCTCCATTTCCTGCGAACAGACAGTAAGAAATGTTGAACGGAAAAGAAAAACACCCGAAGAATTATCAACGAAGATTACGGCAAAACAAGTTTCGCTCTATCCGAGACAGCGCACAGATTGGCGGAACCGCAAATGGATTCCCAGCGAGAAGTAAACGCAAAGGACAAAACCCGAAAACCAACTTCACACCTGTGCGTGAAATGAAGAGTCGAAAATTACCTTGGCAAGTTCGTTTTCGATGACGTCGCATCGATGCAGCGCCGCATCGAGCTGTGTGTAGAAGCGCGCGCCAATCATGGGCATGATGTCATTCACACTGAGAGGTCGCTGCTGGGGCGAAAGGAGGTACCTGAAGATGATGTCACGCAAACGTGAGCGAAACGAGAGCCTATCACCGGAGGTGTTCACCAAGCGCGTGTGATACAGGAGAAGCACGAAGCGATGCCAATGCTGGCACACATGAACATGATACCTGAGACTTTTCTCCGTCAATTTCAGTTTTTGGACTATTATGAACATCCCACGTGCTGATGTCACCTGTTTGCTTGTTTGATTTTTTATGACTGGATCCATCGAGACACAACAAAGAGGAATCTCCTTCAACTTTTAAAGCAAAGCTTGCCAAAGCTTTGTGGTGTAACATTTTGTGACAAAAACATGCAGTTGCATTCACAGGTAACTTAATTGATAACGGCGAAGCTCCAGCAATGTTGCAGATTGTAACATCTCGAAGTAGCGTGCGCTGCGAAGTACTACAGTGACAATTCGAAGATCGAAGATGAATACGGGCTGATGTTTACAGTAGGTTTGAGCCGTTGAAGCCGGTCGCTGCCGAAAACTTGAACAAAGGTACTTGCGGCCTGTCCGGTCACGTGCTGGGCAATGATTGGTGGGAGCAAGGGAACAGTTCACGTGCTACCATTGACTCTCATCAATGCAGCATTCACTGCTGAAGCAGCAGCGTGGCCCCCGGCGCAAGCAAGCGGAGATGGGCGCTGCAGACCCTCCAGACGCTTTGGAGGTGGCAGGAAAGCGATTATGATGAAACTGATCGTGATGCAACAAATTGCACAGAAACAAGCGAGGTTACGTGTTAAACCATTTAAGCTATTTTTTAGTCATACAGACCAAATTGTTTGAAATGACCGAAAAAAATCAAGTCAATTCGGTCATAATGTCCGTAAAAGGTAGGCTAGTGAATATTGTTACGGCGGGTTTTAATTCTGTTACAGGACAAATGACCGAAATGTCTCAGCGAAAAAAAACAGATTAAGGCAAACGCTTTCGGCACCAAGAAAACCCGCGTTTGTAAAATTCTCGATTAAACCCAATGTTTTTGAATAAGTGTTAACAACAGTAACGCTGACATGGGGTCTACGCGTGAAATTAACATGAGTTATTTTAATCGCAAAGACCTTGTTTTTCCCATCCGATAAGCGTAAGTTGCTTTCGGTAAAGCTTTCTTCCATGTAGTTTAGGTGATGCTCTAAAACGGGTAGAAAAAATAAAGAAATTTTGAAAAAACTTCGCTTCAATTGAAGTTTAGTCGAATTTTTACAGTTTTATCATCCCGACTTCGTAGGAAAAAACATATATATACTGACACACTTACTAGGTCCGATAATGATTACTCTTAACAGAGGAAGCTGCATGACTAACACTTTTGACCAAGGATCGTCACTCTAAGTTATACAGTGGTCGAGGATCGATCGGCCAAACTTTCCATCGCGAGGTGCAGAAGTGACCGACCTCCGGCTGAGCTGCCGCAGATTAGGTTTTAACTGTTACGTCTCGCAGTTAACTCGCAATTAAGACCTGAAGTACAAAGCGACCTATTATTCGCGGCATCCAGGACAGAGAAAACATTTTCTTACAAAATCAAGTTCTTCAAATCACTGGAATAGTTCATCACGACCAGTTCGATCGACTTGTGCAGATTATCCCTCTGAATAGAACTAACCGAATTGCACGCCAGGGCCAGCACCACCTGGAAAACGAAAAATGTTCCGTGGAAAAGAATTCCCAACGCAGCGTCATTTCATAAAAATTACACAGCCATGCACAGCTGAAGCGTCAGCAAAGCGTCCGACGTGCAATATTACCTTGCCAAGAGCAGCCATGTCGTCTTGTTGGTACTGCTGCATGTGCGCGAGAGGGTTGGAGTGGGAGTTGTCGTAACCGAGAACATCAAAAATTCCAACGCCGTTTATCCGGATCCTGCGACATGAAACAAGAATGGGAAAAGGTTCAAAGTGACATTTGCAGTTTTCACAACCTATTGGTACTACGCACCTGTGTTACTGTACTTTAAACTCGTACAATTATCGTCCAAATACCATTGTACAGCAGCACGACATTTACACGCAAAAACATCCCTACATACTGTAACTGAAATCAGCGATTCTTTTAGGTAACCGACTAGGACGAAATTGACAAGCATCAGACAAACGCCTGTAAGTCAAGAAGGTAATGGGATATCTCAAATGACCAAAACCTCGATTTATCTGTTATCAGAATCTTGGTTGGATCCATCACTCTGCAAGCGAGGCCCGCCGTGTGAATGCATCGCAAAGCCGATGTGAGCTGCACGACGTAGGTCCAGATCAGGCTTTCCGGCAGTAGACCTACCGAAGAGGATGGGTGTGTTCAAATAAAGCGTATAGGTTGTTGCCATAGTGACACTGCGGTTCATCGACAAAAATACTGCACGCTGGGATATACCTGATACAAAATAAAGCTAACGTCGTATTTCACTCACCAGCGTTCTGCCGAGTTGAGCCCCCGTTCCACTTGGCTTTTGAAGCATAGTTATTGTTTGGATTCTGAAAATGCCTCGACATCATCGTTTCCGCTCCGGCGTAGTAGTCGTGGGCAAATATCAAAGCTGTGTGTGTTACACAACAAAAATGATGTTAATAAAAAAGTACGGATTGCAGTTGCTGGCTCCCAAGTTTTTTTTCCCTTTTTTAACGATCGGAACACCTGGCAAACAAATCGCTTCAGAGGGGAACAGGAGCAGTCGCCAGGTTTCATTTAACCAACACTCAAATATACTTTTGCATAATCCTAACAACTGCAGTTGAAACAAGCAACACACGTAAATGATGTACTACAACAACAGCACACCCCTAGATTATGAACTAAACACTAATCAAACGGGCATTTCAGTTGTGTGCAAGGCAGACGGTGAACTGAATCGTGACTGAGTCGCGCTACTTAACGACATCGTTCAAAACTGAGCGAAAAAGAACGCCACCCGTGCGAAGTTCCTTCAGCCGCGATGCTCATCGCATAAACAAACGTACAATGTTCGCCAAACGCTTTCGACGTGAAAACCTCACGAAGCTGAACGACGTTCGAGTGCTGCAGTTTCTTCCACATCTCTACGAGTACCATGCACTTCTCGTTGACTTGTCTGAAACCTGCACAATAACAAATATGAAAGTCAAATTAAGTTTACAGTCAAATCATCCAAATAAAGCACAACAAATAACACTACTACTACAAGGAAGATCTACAATGAAGTATTTACCAACACGACACAGTAAAAAGGACTGAATTTTCTTAGAAAGAATTCACTACCGTGGATTCTACGCAGACAGTATGGTAGTCCATCTTTATACTTGATTGCTTTGTAGCACGATGTTACGAATCCATACGTGTTGGATTTCTGGAGCGGATTATCAGGCACTGCTTCCAGCGGAAACAAACTGTGGTAGTTGTCAACTTCAGCAGGTATACCTGGTAAATTGGGAGGAAACATCGTTTAACAGTCTGAAGAATTGGCTGCAAGCGAATAAGCGTTTAAAATCAAACAAGAACGTTGAAAAGCGGTTGCAGTTATGGGGTTGCAGATCCCTCACTTGGATCTTGTTCCGTATCCACAGTGAGCATGGTCAGGGCGTGCTTCCTCATTATCACCTGACGGAGTTCATTGGAAACAAAAAAGGAAGGCGAGTTGGCTTTCAGGGCCAAATACTCGACGTTGGGAGGAGAGCCGGGGAACACGTGAAAGGAAGGCATCACCTGCAAAGCACAGGGCTAGCTTTAAATCGTACGTAAGCAAATTTTGTCGTTACGTACAGGTCACCAGTGTTTGTTCGATTCTTTTGTGATTGATTTGAAAAAAAAACATTAGCCAGTAAAATGAAACAGACTTGATTCAGTACCCGGGTTAAACTTCATTTTCAGTACCCTGGCACTTCCTTTGTTTGAACGTTCATTTAAAAGTTGAATGGGAACTGCTACAGCATTGTTTTGGCTTCAGGAAAGAGTAAACATAAACTTAGCCGCTTGCTGTCCTCGAATCTTCACCGACGGGGATTGTAATCTATTTAATCCTATCACGTTGTTCCCGAACCTTACTCCTGTAAGCGCACGACTAAAAGAAAATACTAAACAAAGTTACGATGTATAAAAATAAAAAACGAACTTTTAGCAACAAAATCAAATAGAGTGCATTTTTCTCAGTTAGTAAAAAAACAAATAACGCGGAGTAAACGCCGCAAAAGTTGCTGCCCTTGTAATTTTCTCTTTTGTCACGCTAAGGATGCACACCTAGTGACCCAATTGCTTTACAGTCAAATAAATAAGGCAAGATAAGGAACAAAATCTTACGATAGACATGTTTTGTTGGATAGCATTCTGTGTATAAAAATAAGTTGTGCCACCGTTTTCCTGAGCAACTGGTTGAACAAGACCAGCGTCAGCTTCATTGTAATGCGGCTGAGACATGCCTGAAAATTAACACGAATGGTTGAACCAAACCCAACAACGAATGATGTGTACATCAGGTGGGAAGACAGAGCTTGGTCTACACTGCATATGCAAAACAACTTGAGTTTAGCTCATGGAAATATTTGCACACAAAACAACAAACAACGGACGTTGGTCACATAATTGGTTGAAAGTTCACACAATTGCAAATTCACTTTTTTTGTTAAAGCAACAAATAAAGTATAAGTATTTAAATGTGATTTTAGTACGGTATTCGCGTCATTGGAAAGTAGGCAGTTCAAATGAAACTATTCGATGTTTCCACTATTCACTCACCAACAAGCAGGGCACACTTGCAATTCACTACTACAATGAATCGCAACTTGATTACTGTAAATAACCCAGCGTATAATATGAACGCAGAATGCACAAGCTGTACGAAAACATCAACCCTTGCAGCACTTACTTTTTATTGGCAATCTTTCTTTACTGAGCGAAAAAAAGGATACCATCGCAACATTGGGACAATATTTAATTACTGAATATGAGCTTTAGGATCTCAAAATCTTGCCTCAGGATGATACGAACATGCACTTCTTGCAACTAGTTGTGGTGCAGAGCTAAAGTGCTTAACACGTACTCAAGTCCATGTTGATCCCAGACGCCACATGACTCAAAGGAGATCCTCGGTGAGATGCCAATCGCCTGGTCAGCAATGGAGATGTTCGATCAGGTGGTGCATGACCAGCAGGTAATGAGTCCAGATGCTGGCGAGGAAATGGAGAAGGTGTACCTGATGCAGTGGAAAATCCTAACAAATGCAGATGTAAATCATGTTGAATATCAACAAGTTGCTTACGGAAAAGTTTGACGCAAATCTAACGTATACGTACCATTTAGCACAAAACCAGGATTACAAGCAGTCTGAATAATACTGAGATAATGCAATCAATTAGTAACATTATTTTTGACTCAAGAAAAAAGATCTAGATCCGCTAGGTAAATCTATTTGTATTATTCATACTGCCAGTAATATTATTCACATTCACTAATAGTACACAAAGACTTACATAACACTGTAAAGCACCAGACATCATAAAACTCTGTCAACGCAGTTTAATCAAGAAGACAGTTTTTGCTCAATGAGGTTAGTTCGATTTGTGAGCTGTACATTGATTGGGTTTGATGAAATATTCTTATTTTATTACAAAAAACATTTTCCAAATACACTCAGACTAAATTTTTTTCAAAATGATTTTTACACTACACAAAAAATACATTTAAAATTATTTACTTTTTGGTATAGCTTAGCCACTTATAAATGAACAATGCATGCTCACAAACAAAAAGTTGTGATGTGTCAATTTTTGCTGTTTTGTTTACAGTACAAGGTTGCTTAAATTTAGCAAGAATGAAATATACAACTGAAAAATTTATTATTTTGTACTCATATATCACACCGGGCTTTGTGAAAAAACATGTCTGCAAAAACGTTTTGCTGTAACTTGACTTTAAACATTTTAAACCTGTCCATATACGAGCTCTCAATATTGCTACATACCACAATTTCTTTCATTGCTCAGGTCAATTAAGACCAATATTAACACGCAGCACAACTGAAACAAAAAAAGTAATGACACAGTTCAGCCAGCAGTAATAAACATTAATTTCACAATGATGCATGGTATTCTGAAAGACATTAAGACCAAATGTAGGGTCGAATACTGTAACAGCACCTTATTTATCACTATCATGATATAACAATTGTCCTCTTCATATTAATCACCTATCATGATATAACAATTACCATATACAGATTGCAAAGCTAACTTCAAATGTTTAAGAGATGACATGTCTTTATGGGGTATTGGTTTCCATTGCTACAAAAACTTGTTATTTCATTATACTTTACACCACGGGTGAGAAAACATTTTCTGTGCAGGGTCACATTGAGAACTTTATTGGTACCAAGGGCCGCTGTATTACATTTGTCTACTTCAGTTACAATTTACGTTTCAAAAGATGAATTAATGATATTAATATTATTATAACCTTGTATTGTTGTATTTCACATTGAAACTGTAGCACACATAGAATAAAATTCCTTCCCCTTCTTTACACAAAACATACAACTTAAACCACACTAATACCAAAGTTGGAATTGCTTCATTTTCAGACATGTGTAAATAACTGTCTTTTTAATGCCTGCATAGACTCAACTGGCTCAACAGTCTACACACTACATCTACATCAAACTGTAAAAAATACATCACACATCTGTCTCTTGTCATCATCACAATACATAACAACAACTTTAAGTAATTATGAAGAAAGCATTATTACAGTAGTTCCCTGAAACACTCAACAGTAACGTGTCAGTAACTGCACACCATCATGCTCCAGCCGACAGTCACTTTTTGCATCTTTGCTGTTAAGAATTCTCTGGATGTACTCTTCAATGAATCTAAAGCTGGCTCTCAAATCTTTGCTGCATTTCCTCCGTTTGCCTACAACATTGCAATAAATTCTCTGCTCTGCGATCTAACACCTAATATACAACCACTGTGCAAGCATACAACATCATGCAAGCTGTAATGCTTTGCAGCATACACAAAGGTCAAGGCTTTACTAACATGTTTTGCGACTTTAGACCTATTACATATAATGTAAAACAAACACCCCATCTCTTTATTTCGCTGCAACTTAACACAATGCCTGCAGGTATCATGCATACTTAGTGATTTAATATTTTTAAAGGTTAAACATCTAATATCAATGTCAGCATTAACTGTGAAATGAAAGATTTTAAAACAGGAATGTGAAAGAATGGGCAAAGTGGAACAAGACGCTAAAGCTTAACTTGAAGTAGCTCAATTAAACAATTAGACAATGTAGAATTAAGCAACAAAATTTTGCAAGAAAGAGATATTTGTCAACACCATGGGTTAAAGAGTTCGGGTAATTTCAGACTATGTTGTAAACGGATTAGGGTTCACTACATTACTATACTGCCATGTTTGGCAATAACACTTGGCATTTCAAAATCAAATCAATTGAAAATTCAGCATTTCTACTTCATCACACGATATTTTCAGAATAAGCCTAAACCAGAACAGAGTTAAAGTTCAGAAAGTTAAATACACACATGAC
>Ga0210059_1009690_pt1 | contig 15003 bp, 9 predicted proteins | sample Ectturendosymbi2_FD_188042 | JGI IMG/M metagenome (GOLD analysis project Ga0210059, IMG submission 188042) | Ecteinascidia turbinata endosymbiont from Florida, USA - Sample 2 (SPAdes) (version 2) | ecosystem: Host-associated > Tunicates > Ascidians > Unclassified | place: Key West, Florida...
ATTTATGCTGTTTAACATCTATATCAGTGACATCCCCGACACCGTGTCCACCCAATATGACTATGCTGATGACCTGGCCCTCCTGTTTTCCCAGGGCCCTCCTGTTTTCCCGCTGGGGCATCCTAGATACACCCAAATGCATCTGTGGCACTGAGGAGCAGTCGGCCAATCATATAATCTTCGATTGTAACATCCTTCGCCCTCCGAACTGCCTGGAAGACCTGCGGTCCCCTGACATCAACAACACTAAATGGCTTGAAGATCTTGTGGAATTTGTCTGAACCGCTGCTCACACGCAAAAAGAAGGACTGCAAACCTTTGCGCCAATGCGACCTCTACTGTGTTATTGGTGAGTAATGCGACTAAAGTTCTGTATTTTCTGGATATGAAAAAGTACAGTAGTCCTGTGCTTTCACTTCATCAAACATCAACCGTATGAGAGTGAAATTTTTCGGTGTGGCCAAGAAAATTTGAATAACATTTCATATTTCTTCCTCAATTTTACGGAACGTAGACGGAATTTTCATTTTTTTCGACTGCATTAAGGCAATCGCCTTTCTGGCCCCAATGCTTTCAATCACTCAACCTTCAGCAATTCCATCCCGTTTAAACAATGGACATATATTTCCAAACAATAAGCATTAATTTGACATATATATATTATTACCAATACACTTCAGAACGCAGAAAACAAAAAAAGCAAAAATGAAGAGGCATGTACGCAGCGAAGTTGTAATCCTTTTGTATTTTATCAACCAATATCAGCATTCTGTCTATCGAAGGTAATATCAGCATTGCACAACATACAACCCAGGCGTTTATCAATCCTTTTTTGACCTCTTAGGCATTTCCATGGACCTTCAGGGCCCTACGCATGATGCAACACATTGGTCCACGCGTAAGTGCCAACGCTGGTAGTGCAAACCGTTGTCAATGTTGTATAGTGACCTGTGCATTCTTCACGATACGATACGTGTTTAGTGAACGGTGAAGGCAGAACAACATTTAAACTTGCTTTTCTGTTTTAGATGTTTAAAATTTTGACATGCTTCTTTTTGGTTAAGCAAAATATCAGATTCAAAAACAAACATCAAAAGAGAATTTACAAAAGAAATTTCATGTCGCTCTTTTGCTGGAGTGAAGACATTTCGGTTTCGCCAAAAACGCGCTTGCAGTTGCATTAACAGTCAAAGATGGTGTTCTCACTCACATGCTTGTTGCTGAGGTCGCCCACTTCGCAGCCAAGATGACTTGCAGCGCCGCAAGTGGAGGAGTAGCTGGGAGTACCGATAGGAGCATTGTAGGGGTTGTAGTGGCCTGAGGAGGAAACAAATAACGCAGTGTTGAGGAGTTATAGGGCAGGAAGCCTATACCACAAAATGTACGATCAGCCCTCATCATACTTGTCAAGCGTTTGCTATTACCACGTCCAAAACGCAAAGGAATCAGCTAACCAGGTTCAAGCGCGTGAAGTAGAAAGGTTTGTTGCATTTGTTTACATACGTGTCCAGGGCTTAGACGTTCTGTGTTTTTGCTCATGTTCAATTCTCTGGTCCACGTGAGTTTATTATGTTTTGAAACGGTTGTAACCGTATGATGGGAAAGGAGTCTGTTTCATTAAATTTAGCGGTGATGATACTGCGAAGACTTCAAGTGAGCGTTGGTCTTGCAAATGCTCGTTGATGGACATTGATGATAAATATTCAAGTATTAGAAAAGACGATTCATTTAGGAACCGGATGAAAAATTGAGTAAATAGGAGTTTGTAAATACCAACGCTTGGTAGAAATGTTCAAAGGAACTCTGAAAATAAAATCTTTCGCTGCTTTCGTAACAGCATAACGATTCAAACATTGCAAGTGATTTACATCAATTGGTGCAAAACGCTTGGAGAAGCCAGGTGGATCTCAATCAAATAAATCAATTGTTTTAAGAGAACGATTTTCCCTGATACGTGTCAGACAAGCATCTCACTCAGAAACGCTCACCAAAAATTTTTTTTCTAACGAATGATAGCCGAATCTTCACAAGAAAACCGTGTAAGAGTTTTTTCGGCCCACACTAAAATCAGTTTTCGGTTCTCTTCATTCACGAAATCACGAAGCACCAAAACATCGGCTTCTGCTGATTTCAACCTTTTTCTTTTTACCTGGGCGTTGTACCACATTGATGATGTCATATATTACGTTGGCACAAGTCTCAAACGCATACCATTGAATGCCTTGCATTAGATACTTTTCCTGACTCCGTGCACAGAATTGTGAAGGACACGCACAAAATTTTTTTTTCAATGCACGTGTTGCTTTGTTCTATAGCGATTACGTCATAGACACGTTCGGATGAAGCTAAGCGTGCAAATAAATGTCGATAAATAAACAAACAAGCCGCGATTTAAGACTCTTACCAAGAGCAGTGGAACATTGCGTCTGATTCAGAACCGGATCAAGGTGAATGTGCCAGTTGTGATTGTTGGTCTGCAAAAGCATTGCAAAGCGCTTGGAGTTATCATCGCAACTCAAAATGTCAGGATTACATAATTTCAGTCTTAGATTTTAGCAAACAGTTTGGTTGATAAGATTTTGCAAAGTAGATTTAGATTAACTGTATATGAGACTGAATTTGTCGTTGCAGTTTACTATTGTTTGATATATAAACTACTCTTTTCTCTTTATTTTGTTTCGAATATTTGATTGTAAATAACAATCCCACGTTTGGTTACATAGTCGTAATGGCCAGCAAAGTACTTTTCACAACTTTAGGGACACCTTGACAAGATAATCTTCAGGGTTTTCGGTGTCCCAGCCCCACGTTCATTTTTGGTGATGTTGTTGTGTATTCATGATGTTTATACTGGCGGCTAATCGTGAATACAATACAAAGCACAGCAGTGACTTGAACCACGCAGTTAATCACAAGCGAATGTATCAGAAGGGTTTGATTTTTATGTTTGCCCCCCATGATGAAGGATCCTTGCGCTGTCGAACACCACTGGCCGGGCGGTGGCGCAAATAATTCGACGCAATCGATTTCTGCCCATTTTCAAGGTCACGTTTGTGGGATAGCTACCTTCAGGCCAAATCCACGAAGATTCAATTTATCGTCGCTCTTTGGTTTCGCAAATGGCGCTTGTTTTACTGGTATTGTGTTCGGTCAAGCTGCGAGTAAAACCATACACGCAGAAAGAAGTACCGTGCGGCTATAACGTTCAGATGCAAACCTTTGGTTTGGAATTCGCTTTCGGCTTTTTTCAGGTTAAACCAGGATCTTCTTCACAAAATGACCAATATTCGCGCTGATGACTGGTCAAGCTGAGGCAATTTCAAGTTGCGGCAATTTAAGTTGCGGCAATTTAAGCTGTGGCAATTGGCTTAAAGCCTTCCACCACGCGCAACGACGTCAATGTTGTTGCTAAGCTTCTCGCTTACTTTCGCTGCACCACGTCGGATTTCTTCGTATGAAGTAACAACTTTCGTGTCAAAAATCGACAAAGTGCCAGTTCCGGCGTGGCCTCGTTCATCGTCTCTGATTTCCGATTTTACCCGTCAACGATTTAAGGGCTTGACAAGGTAGGAAGCAAATCTCAAACGATTGTTTCTTTTGCGACGACATAACCCGATATAAGGTGGGGGATGATATAAGGTGGGGGGTGATATAAGGTGGGGGATGATATAAGGTGGGGAGTAACAGACCACGCTCGAAACATGTCGTTGAATTTAAAACATTCAACTGATGCCGCCGATTAATTTCAAATTTATCTGAGATTCGCCCACAAACCAACGTTGGCGCACTGGCACTTACAATGGACACCTGTATCGTGAAATTGTAAAATTTCATTGTTTACGCAAAACGTTTCATACCGTTTGAGAAGCTTGAGCGCTACTATGAGCCAGATTAACGTCAATCAAAGTCGGTGAAGCAGAACCGTCTTCATAAACAACTTGGGTCTGTAAAAGAAGTGTTTTGTTTACATCTCACTAACGCAATTTAGGAATGGTGACCTAATAGCGTAATTATCAGCAATTAACTGATGGTGACGTGGCAGCGCAAACAACGCTCTTTCTAAAATTGCGATTGTGATTAAACAATCAATCAACCTCTTCGAACACCATCGACCAAACATTCAGAACATATCATTGGCTACATGAAATCCTTTCCCACTTATCCGTGAAAAGGGGTTAAAAAAAGAGAGGATCCATCAACGAAGTCCGTTTTGGACATCCTCTATTTTATAGCCTTTCAACATTCCCTTTCCTCGTATATCGTAAACAACATTATTATTCTATATCGTTTAATCATAATGCGAAAACGTCGATGCATGTCTGATGAAATCAAAACTTACAAAGTCGACGTATCCTGCAGTGGCGTCAGCAAACGAAGCACGAGCTCGTATCACGTGACCGGTTTGATCAGCTGCAGCGAGATTCAGGTTCTGGCATTTCCACCTGGAAGAAAATATCGGCGATGAACGAAGAATCTCGTGTGCTCATTGCAGCTGGCTTTAGCTGAAAGCAGCATCTGGTCTAATGCTTGCAATCGATTGAGTGCATTGCAGGCGTTTCCTTTATTAAACAATATCTTCATCACCAGACTGAAAACATGATTCGAATCAGCAGGTACTTTTTGTTAGTGGAAAACGTTTTTGCTGGTTCTAAATAAGCGTAAAACGGCGAGGCAATTGCAGATTAGGTTCTACTTTTCGTGTCAAGGGATTAAGCCCGCAGAACTCCCCTCTCGCAAGGCGCTATGTACAAGGACTAACGCTGGCCCAAAACGTTTTGAGAACCTATCCAAAACAGTTGTCGTTACATCATTAGGAGTGCTTCCGCTAATTACAGAGTACATTTTTATTTACGCCGATGTTATTCTCAGATCTCAGTGTGAAGGGGGACCAAGCAATGTGAGGGTGTTCGCTGTAGGTAACATCTATTAAAGCGGTGATAAGAGAAAAGGTGGCTGAACATTTATTTTTGGACACAAAACTATACTGTGTCGATGAAAGTGCAGTTGGAATCGGTTTGCATAGTTGCGTTCATTTGAAAAGTGTTAAATTGTAATTTGAATCATGACAAACAAGAAATGTTTGAAAAGAATCAGAAAACAAGATTTCCCGTTTAGATGCAGGATTGTTTCCTTGTTTTGTTAAACAAGTGTTTCATTTTTTCCCAAAGAATTGTGGGTCTTGCGCTCCAAACATATACTGACGAGGCAAACCGCTTACATCTTTGTTATGTTCTCAGATGCAACGAAACTAAAGTAAAAGCTTTGAAAAATACATAAAACGTTACGGCATTGTGCATCCTAAGTATTTCAAATTACTGCATACAACGGCATTTGCAATTGTCCGGGTAGCAGTTGGTCTGAATGGTATTCGTCCTGATATCACACATATCTATATCATTCTGTGGTTTGAGCTTAGCGGTCATTTAAATGTTAAACGCAAGATTCAAAGTGTCTTCTTAACCGAAACAGATTTCACATAAGCCGATGCCGCGGAGAGATGTCGATGAAAATATTGGGTTGTTTTGTATATTTCGCAAGATACGAAACATTCAAAGATGTTAACGATCATGACAAGACCTGGTTTTGTTTCTGAAACAGCGCAAAACAACAGTATTTCCAGTATCTTTCAGAACTGACTCCCTAATCGCAAGCATCTAATAAATATGCAGCAGTGAGTGGTCAAAGAAGCCTCTTCAGTTAACGTCACAAATGTCTATTGCAAAAGATACGAGTTCCGTAGAACCCTTCATAAATTGCCACAGGCGACGGTTTTTCACGTCGCCAGGGCGGGGTATTGGGTATAGTTTTCAACTAGCAATAATCGCGCCTCGGATAAACCTCATCGGCTACGATATCGCCTCTGCGCAAAGCTAACGTCACAATGATATATGTCAATATGAAACCAATTGTGGACCTTCCGTTTGTGGCGAGTTTATCTGTGGTCCATCCAAGTTGGGTATGACTTGCAAAAATAATGCGATTTGGCAAGTCTTGTGCGCAATCCATTAAATTGTAGTTCTTTTCCCGAACAACCACACAGAAAAATGAAAAAACCGTTTCATAAATCTGCGCAGACTGAATTCAAAGTTGAGAACGTCCAAAAACTTTGCCCGTAAGCCACGCCTGGACAACTCAGAAAGCTCGAAGGGCCAAATTATCAACAAAAATTTGCAGCAGGCCGCAAATGTCTGTATGGCAGAAATTACAGAACGACAATTACTTATTCGAGGTCGAGCTTTTGCAGCATTTTCTATAATTGAGAAAACTCTCGCGGGCCACAAGAAAAGCTTTCGCCGGCCGCATACGGCCCGCGGGCCGGATGTTGTGCAGGCCTACCGTACGCTATTCGATGGCAACATCAGGCCCGCAACTGAGCGGACCGCAGGAGTCCCCTGGAGAAATCCTTTGGACGTAGTTCAAAACTACTGCATTTCTAATCGTGCTTACCAACGTGAAATTTGGGTCTCCCTCAGAAAACTCCTCGTCCACCACCCCCCCTGGTGTCCAGAGCTGGTTACGGGCCTGGTCAGCATCACTTAACACTTAAAAGCCTTTACCGATAAATTCGGGTGGTTCGCAACCCAAATGACCCCTGGTGCTTCGCAGCCTCACACTCCCTCATGCATTTTATACTTTGGTCAACTTGAAACGCAGCGCTGTAATACGCAGCGGTGCTGATCATTCCAGCAACCCCATTAGGCGGCATCCATGAGTGTGCTCTTAACTAGTACAACATGCCTATGCTTGTGTTTCATCAAAGTAAGCGTGTTAGGGCCATTAAATGTATGTTTTTCAATTGCCGCGATATATCTATCTTCGTGTTATTTCATGTATCTGTGTGCTCCTTGTTGCTGTCATGCATGCTTCAGTCCACTGCGTTGCGTGTGGGAGTGACGACGTTATAAAATACATTCAAATCAGTACAAAGACCCCTCGTGCAGCAGAAACCATGTATGTCCATGTTTCTTCAATCTATCAAAAAAACATTTGAAGTTTGCGAATACAAACACACTAAAAAGCTTTTTGTGGTAACTTTCTGTTTTGGACCGAGCCCACGCATACGCATTTACTCAACTAGAGGTCAACCAGAAAGTAAAACAATTGCTCAGACTGTCAGAGCGAGACATTGGATCAGAGTTGTAAGTCGGGCCGAGCTTTTCGGGTCGGGTTCGGAACTAAGTTTGTCAAAATGTTTCGGGCCGATTTCGGGCCTGCATACAAAACTTTTTTATAACATTCAAAGTAACGATTTTATCTTTCGTGACGTACATTTGTTTTGCTCATCGCGGTGACTTCCGTGAGTGAAGTGATTGTGATTTTTCTTCGGCCAATTCCATTTGCAAACACACAGCCTGTCGCCAGGATTTAGCAGCAGGGGTGGCAAAAACCAGAAGGGGGGGTCACATTTTTAAAATACTGTATTGCATATATGCAGCAATCAGGGGGCCAAACGTGAAATGGGGGGGCACAGATTTTAAATGGGGGGGTCGGGCACCACTGGCCCCCTCGCTGGCGACGGCCCTGCAAACACAGCTGCGTTCTTTTGTTCTCTGCTCGGATTAGTCTCACACTCTTTTTCAGAAGGCAACAGCGGTAAGGAAACTAGCACGAGATCAATCACTTACGCGATTCTCAGCTTGTTTTAGTAAACGATGGCCTACAAACCAACTCTTCATACCAATAGCGCTATCCTAGATAGTTTCGATTATGCCCATATAGCGCCACTGTGAATAGTTTCGTGATAGTTTCATTTTTTATTGAGAAAGATTGCATATGGTCGTTGACTAACAAGCTACGTTTGTGCTTGTTTTTTTGTTCAAGTTGGTGGCCATTTTGGGTGTGATAAAGCCGTGTACTTGCAGTTATTCCTGTACATTTCGTTTTTCGATACCCTGTAGCTGCGCATATCTTGACTTACTCGGCAAATTTGGCTTTCCTAAATCGGGCTTCAAAAATAAATGTCGGCCTCGGGTCGGGTTCGGGCTTCAAAATAAGGCCCGTTTACAACTTTGCATTGGATAGACCGTATAATTATAACTATAATGATAATTATCAATCAGCTTTAATTGCACTTTGGACAGATTTTCTTGGCTGTAACATGGGTTCTGCGAAAAGATGGCACCTCTTACGTCAGCAGCTCAATATCTGAACTATTTGCGGCGCTTTTCAACGCACTCGGCGATGATGAAATTAAATGTGGGTCAGTGGGTCAACAGGCCTGTGAAAAATGATTGGCACAGGCCAGTAATTTTCAACATGAGGGTTGCGACCCAACAGGGGTCATTAAGCATTTCGGATGGGTCGCATTAAGAAAATAGTTTATTTACACAGATTCGTTACATTTGCTTAATTCGTGTCCTACAAAAAAGTTTGAAAACAACTGGTATAGGCCGTTAACGAATTGAAATATTTGAATGATACCGATACACTTGTTTGGCAAGAATCTATCAACTTCGGCATACTTTTTATCAAAAGGTGCATCACACCTATAGTTTGTTGCGCGGGACTTGCGAAAGGACGTTCTGCCAAGTCACTAGAGAAGCTCGTATCTTACTCTGCTGGTGCGCCCGTTCCACTTTTGTAGATCACCACCGATCTTCCAGAAATCCCAACATTGCGGAGTAAGGGCAGGTTGTGATCACGTTGTGGAGAACTCTGGCTCGTCAATGCAGTCAGACTTATTCCATACTTTCCGCTAAGATCACCGACAGCGTACTTGTCATGGGTTTGACCTGATGGAAAATGCAGAGTTCGCTGAGAAAGACTGACGAAGACAAAGATCTTATCTCACAAAGTACTTTTCATTATTAAAACTGATCACACGTTTTTACTTCCAGGACGCTAGATTTAAAAAACTATGCCTCAGGTTAAATCGTTAATACAGAATAGATCTGGAGTACAAGAGCAAAAATTAAAAGAAGTATTCACAGATTATAACGAATTAGAAAGAGATGTATTCCAGCATCACTTGTTTCAGAAAGTATTTTGCTGGTTGGACAAAAGACTGGTAATGACTATTTCTTAAATATTTTGGGAATATTGTTCCAGAGTCTTGGCCCTGTGTGTTGCATAGACCTTCGTGTTACGGATTTGTTAGACAAAATTGTAATAAATTATAGGATAATCATGTCCATCGGTAATATGTGAATACAGTAGCAACAGATCGAACGAGAAACGAATTTGTGAGTTATTTTAGACATAAATATCCCTAGTTCGTATTCATGTTTTAATTTGAAGCATTTTACATGTGTAATATAAACCTGGCATGAGGATGTGAGCAGATTTAGATATTTTACAAATACAGCGTATTGACCGGTTATGAAGTACCTTCTGATGAGCTGCAGTAATACAGTACGTTCTCCAGACTTTACCCCAAGTCAATATTGCATGGTGAAGATGAAGATAAATTATGGAGAAGCAGACTTTTCGCAATATATTAATATCATAAATGGGCTGAGGGTTGATGAGAGCTTGGCATCCTTGAGCTACTTTCCATTCAATTGAAGCAATCTGTTCTTTCCATGATAGATTGGAATCGATTATTGCACCGAATCACTCAAATGGAGTTAATTTGCTCCAGCGGAACACTGTTGCAATTTGTGGTCAGATTTATAGGTGTGTTAGGATTGTTGAATAATGTTTAGTTCGAAATTGTTTTTTGGCTCCCTCCAAATTAGTCGGATCATTATAAGCAATACTGTGTCATCAGCACAAATATTACAAAAAACATTGGGCAACAGGGAAGATCATTAATATAGCCTACAACAAAAATTGCACAGGACCAAGAGTCAAGCCTTGCGGCACACCACAAGTAATAGTCAGTTTATCCAGATTGAATTCCACTTGCACAAACGAATTGTTGTTTATCTTGTAATCGACAATACGCCAATTTGCGTAAAAGAAGAAAACCTGAATATCCGATTTTATCTGCATTCAGATCGGTTAAAATCGATTCCAGTTTCCGAACAAAAATGGATAAAAACAAACAAGCTTCGAACTACCAGGCCACCTGTAGAGGGAGTTGAAGATGCACTGTAGGGATTGAACACGCCACCAACTGCTGACGTTTGACATTGCGTAACTCCCGATCCCTGGGAATTCACAGGTAGCCCGTGGATCTTGTACGAGGACGTTGATTGTGACAATCCAGTGATGGAGGAAGTAACCTGCAAACAGTTATGCAACTCATTACCGTCTGTGCTTCATTTGTTCAGAAGATCCGCTGTATCGGGTCGAGACGATTTTGTGTGCCGCGGATGTTTTTCAAATAGATGAAGTGACCGTACAAGGCTGAATTTCGATAGCAAATTGAATTCTATTTGGAAGAAATGCAAATTTCCAAAACATGGCGTTTGTGCATTAATCGACGGTTTGCTTCCCCAAACCCTCTGTAACTTCAGTTCAGTAAAAAGCTGTCACATAAAACCTGCTTTTCTGTTGCAGCTATTTTCTAATAAGTCAGGATGGCGATGATTTTCCACATGTCAAAACCCATCATTCACCAGCGCCCCATCATTTACCATCGCCTTATCATTTACACCACACCCGGCTGGTGAGTTATTACCCGAAACCATGGTCGCCTCTCCTCGGCTGAAACAGTTTGCTGTAAGGTCTATTGATGACTATGGAGTGCTTGCACTTAAAACCTCTCTTCGATCAAACACAGTGAGAACTTTCCTGCTACAACAAAACAATGCAGATTTTATCTCGATTCAATCTTTATGAAAAAAACAAAACTTAATATCGATTTGCAGTTGCTCCCACATTTGACAAGATTACATTTCAATCGAATGAGTAAAAACTCTCTTTCAAAGCCAAAGCGCTGCCCCAAAACTACCTGAGAGTTTCAGGGGCTACAATCGTGGTTTCTTGTTTGCAAAGCTTTGCTCATTTTTGTCCCTCAGTACTCGCTGGATTGAATGAAACTGTTGCAAAAGCGTCTTCAACACTCTCCCCCACGGTTTCAGGCTAGGCTTTCACAAAGCAGCAGTTCATGTGAACCGACCACAAAATCAATATTATGTCGTCATTAAAACAAGAGATGCATTTCCTGACATGTAAAACTGCACAGTGTTGGTCATTTCCATTCAATTCTTTAACACGCTTTCGTTCATTAGGGGCGAAAATTAACATTTCCACTCTTCTCCATTTAAAGTGTCACAACCACTGTTCACAGCAACAAACACTTACCAGGCTTGGGTCGATGTCGCTTTTCTGAGACACTCGCATACTTCCGCTCACGCTGCCATCATTGTTGTCCCCTCTCCAAGTGCCAGTGCCAGTTTCCAAGACAACCTCCCTCAGCATGGTGATGTTGCCGCATACGTAACGTGGAGCAACTCTGTTGGCCCCGTGAACGACGATAGAACTGAACGAAAAATGTGATGTATTGCTTCTGTTTGTCTCCGTTTTTCTTAAAAATCGCCAGGTTTTAAATTGAAACAGTACGTATTGGAAGAGGTTTAAAAGTGGGACATAAAGCGTTGCTCTCAGTAAAATTTCAGTATTACTAGTTTGTGACTTAAGCCGTAGGTTGCTCTCCTTTCTGAAAGAACGTGTTCAAACTCTGGCATAAGAAGAATCATTCGAAAGTTTTCGCAAAGCGACTTTTGCCGTTAAAATTATCCTAAGACGAAACAGGTCAGCTAATCGCTCTTTCTCTCATTATCGGCCCGGGGTTTTTGAATTTATACCCAACCCTGAAAAGACTTGGTTGTCTCCGCATTGTCCTAAAAAGCAAATCATCATTAAGCTAGTATCGTTTCTTTTGACTGCAAAATTGACTAACGCTGCCGACTGGAGAAAACCGCACATCCCGCAACAGGGTTCCTACATGTTGTAAAAAATCATTTCCCAAAGTTTTTCAATGCGTTTTCAATGCTAAAGGAATTCTGTGCCATTAATTACCATCACTTTTCGAAATTCTTATTCATGAAAAACAATTTTGCGAATTGCACAAAAACGTGAATTTGCTTTTACCTTCAGCAAAACTGTGATAACCTTGCAAAGCACAAAATGTTAACAAATAATCCTGAATACTTGCTAAATCAATCTCAATGAAAGTATGCAAGTCGGTATGGTTTGTCTACACACAAACAAAAGCCATACCAAAAACATTAATGAAAATCAGCACAATGGCAACAGTGTTACAAACTGCATCTACACATGTCGTGCCATCAACCACTGCATCTTAACGCATTTACTCAGCGCTACCTAATTCACGTAACGTCTCTTTCAGCTGTTTGTCGAGATCAACAAGAGCGTTTTATTCGATGATTGCTACTTTTCGGAGACTGTTTGACTGTGCAAATAGCGTCAACTTGCTTAAATCTTCTACTTTTTCTGCCAGTTCACTGGCTGCTTTGTGAAGTGCTTGGGCATTCCCTTGCATTCTCTGCTTTTTTACTTTGATTTCTGAAATTTCTTCTTCGTACCTCTTCCACTTCACTGGTTTTATGGCATTGTCCTCGGACTGTTTATTTGCAGCAAGTTGAGCAAAGTATGACATGTTGCTCCACATGCAGCTGACAGGAGTTCATTCCCAATCGTGACATTTTGTAATCTCCCATATTATGAATGCAGTGATTCAACAGCCGTCTTGCAATATCCGCATAAACTTACATCACGCACATTTTTGTTCACAGAAAAACTCGTTCAAGAGTCGCCAGGCCAATGTGATAGTATTAAAGAGAGCTTCATTAACGGGTCAGAGTTTACAAAAGTTGTCATCCTGCAGGTGTTTAAAATATGTTGGGCCAAGGTCAAAAAATCATTAAATTGGTTTAAACTGACATCACAATCATGACCTTTAAGATATTCAGCCTGTGATAGCTTGTGAAGTAATAGTTTCATTTCGCTCAAGTTTTCTTTGAAAAATTGCATATATTTTTGGGATCCAAACAGGCCATTTTTACACAATGGTGTGGTGCAAAGACTTTGTGATATAACAGATGTTCAACTAATGATATAAGAAATTTGTTGTATAACAAACAGAATTCCATAATTTTTAGTACACTGGCTTTTTCATGGAGCAAAGTATGAAGGATCTTCTCAGCAGAAAAACCACTGTCAATTTTTGAGGGATTTTTGTTGTTATTAGTTTTCGTGATGTTAATTGCCATGAGTTTGATTTATCTGATGATCTTTCAATAATTTTCTTTAAAAATGATTGAAGATCCATGCCGACGAATGGAAGAATGTGCATCAGTTCTTTGGGTGCATCAGTCTGATAAAAGTGTCAAGAAATTCGAAATTGGTTTTGCAAGTAAAACAAGGCTGGTGAGCCTCCTCAATGCATGCATATGACTTTGTGGAATGAGTTCGAACTGTTTCACTTTTCACACCTGACACATAAATATGGGCACTTAAAGAAGATTTATCGCTCTTTCAGCAACAGGAACATTTTCAATCCATCTCTGTGAGACTGAGCAATACTCAAGTGGAAACGCCTCGGATTTTCTTGCAGGTGTTTTGTGAATCAATTGAAATAAAGCTGTCAAAACATTAAATATCTGCCATCCAGACTGCGCTGCCCTTTCCTTGCCCTTTCGTGCTGGGCATTATGCACTTCGTGTAAGCTGAATGATATCAAATTTATCGGACTTGCTTTATCCAAGTTTTGTTTCTTTCTTTTTTCAAACTTGTTGTAAAAGCTCCATTTCACATTGGGGCCAGCCATTGACACTTCCAAACTGTTTTTATATCCTAATGTGTCTATATGCTTTCACGAACACTATCATATATATCAGTTGCTATGACATGTCATATACACTCTAAGTCATGGTAACGTGTAACAACTGCATGGTCTTCCCAAAACCGAAGAAGAAAATCCATTTGCTTTTTGGAGATGCAGGCAATATCTTTCGTCAAACACTAAGACATAAGCACCACGGCTGACTTTTCCAATGAGTGATATTTTGGACCCATACTTTTTATTTAACTTCAGGAAAATTGTTGCAACGCAACTTTTTTGCAATTTTGTTGAAAGCATTCTCATTTTTCCCACTGAAACACACACTTCACTTTCCTAAAAAGGTTGCAAAATTGAGTGTAAGTTGCCGCTACACAGCAAATAAAAACAGCAAAACTCTAAATGCAGCCACTTAGCGCACTAAGGCTTTTGGTTACAACTGAATACTTGCAAGGTCACTCAATACAAAACATAGACAACCGTTCATTGAAAGCAATCAGTGTGACTATTGACTATTCTGGTCATATACATTCTGATTTCATTCTCCTTCAGAATTTCCGTAATTTTTCAATGCTTTAATACTTTAAGATCATGAAAACCACATCTTAAGCACAGTTTTTCGACACTTTCAATACCGCATAGGACGCTTGCTGTAAGTAATTCAGAGCCCAATAACTACTTTGTAAAAATAGAAAAACTTTAATCACTTTTTCTTTTTCCCACAAAACATCGAGTATTTTTTTATTTTCAGGAGAGTTACGAAAAAACAAAACAAGATTTCACATGGTGTTGGTCGCAGCTCGTTACTCTGTATCAAGGATGAGGAACATAAGAATTTTCACGGGCCGCGTGAATTGTGGAAAATCGTTGGCTGGCCGAAAAAATTTATCAGTTTTATCTTTAATTTTTTACTTTATCCTCCAAAGGAAAATAAGGAGAGAAAACTAATCAAGGAGCGAGAGACACTTCTCTTGACTTACTGTCTACGTGTCTGCTTTTCATGGAGTTTCGTTTTGACGCGATGTTGAGCTATAACTTTGGTAACGAAAATTCTGATGCGGGCCATATTAAACGTTCACGCGGGCCGCACTTGACCCGCCGGCAGGTTGCCCATCCCTGCTCTGTATCATCATCTTTCTTACCGACCAATGACGTTGTAAGGGCCAAAGAGAGGGAGGTATGGGTCGGTTGAGAAGAACGGTTTGCCGTCAATATTGATTGGTCCGAGCCGTTGCGACAAATCGCCGAGTTCGCAAACGAAAGGGTCGGAGGCCGAGCAGTGAGCAGCATAATTCCCTTGAAGGGACACCTGG
>Ga0210059_1009691_pt1 | contig 15003 bp, 10 predicted proteins | sample Ectturendosymbi2_FD_188042 | JGI IMG/M metagenome (GOLD analysis project Ga0210059, IMG submission 188042) | Ecteinascidia turbinata endosymbiont from Florida, USA - Sample 2 (SPAdes) (version 2) | ecosystem: Host-associated > Tunicates > Ascidians > Unclassified | place: Key West, Florida...
CCAATTCCAGAGATCCCAGCTACGTTCTTTCGGCCATGTGTCCAAATCATCCCAAGAAAGTTTGGCGTTGCTAGCTGCACCCACGGGAAAACAACCCAGTGGCCGTGCAAGGACCAGGTGGTGTGACTATGTCTCTTACTTTCATCGTTTTGATTTGCATGCGGCAAAACTTGAGATTGCTGTTGATCGTAACAGGTTTCGTGTCCTTCAAGGGTTGCTGCTCTCGGGACTCTTCCCACAAGAAATGCGGCATAAAAATGAAATTCTTAAAATGAAAATAATACAGTGCAAGTAGTAGCTCAGGTGTAAAGTTGTTATCCTCAACATGTTTTGCTTTCACAGACTTATTTTATCGTGGCTAAATAAAAGCAGGCGTTTGCATCTAATGACAACCACTTGAAATTTGGATTTGCTTCAGCCGAGGTAAACGGTGGTATCCGGCCACTGTGCGTGTTGTGCTTAAACGTCTTAGCTCACAGCTGTCTCAAATAAGCTTGAACCACGTCGGCATCTACAGTCAAAACATGTACAATTTGCTTGGGAAAGTCTTGAGTTTTTTAAGAGAAAAACATAGGTAAACCGAGGTCGTCCATGTGCTTTAGGAGTAATAGCTTACTAACATAGTAAAGCAGTTCTTTTTCTGTTGTTTGGAAAATTGCAAGAGCAAAACGCCTTATACTGCGGGAGGAAGCTTAATTAACCAGCAGCCGTGAAAAGAACCAGGATAATGTGTGGTGATGCCGAACCTAAGAAGCTAACTGCGATTCCTTTGTTAAACAGCACCATCAAGTTGCGCATCAATGTACTCCCAGGCGATATTCTGCAACAAACTATTGCCGCAACGATTTGTAGACTGACGATTACGTGGAAAAATTTCTTTCGCCGTGCACTAGCCAACGCATCACGGGAGAAGAAATATTTAAGAAAGTAGGCTCCTTCATAAAGAAAATCAGCTTTCGTGAACTGACTATGTGTTTGTTTGTACCGATAGTGGTCCAGTCATGATAACCAAAAAGGCTTTACGGTATAGTTTTACGAGTTTGATAAAGGGCAAAAACACTTAGAGAAAATCTGACAGCAAAAGATATTGAAGACCTAGACATATTGTCAGTAGGTTGATTTTCGAAGGGGTTGTATCTATTGTCCGTTATATCTTATCCCGTCAACCATGCATCCGTTTATTTGGTGCTTTGTTTGATGCGATGGCATCACATCACTGTGCATTGGTTTTTCTTGCATTTGAACATCCGTTCGTCATAAGGAAAATTCTGGCCTGAGTGACCTACGCAATAAAACCAGTACTTTATCAAGATCAAAACTTTGCTGAACGATTCGAAGACAGCAAAGGATTGCCATATTTATATTCTTAACTGCTGCTGTATACGTTTTAACCTGCTAAACTCCTCTTCGAAGTGAAAAAATAAAATATTTCTAGATGTGTCGGAAGACATCGTCGCATTATAACGTAAAAAAAAGTTGCAGATGCATCGAGTGGAATGTGGAAAAATAGTTGCATTTTTGACTTTAAACGAATTTGCACCCTACCACATTTCTCTGAGTAAGATATCGATTTCCTCTCACAATTACTGTACATCAAACATATAAATGGATGCGAAGTCGTTTTGAGAAGCTTTTGCCACAGGTTCATTGTGAAATGAAATGCGTTGCTGAACACCTGATTGAGCTGCAATGTCCGAAGCTGGATTAATTTCCGTTCAATTAAACCAAATCGCTTTGATCTGCGTTTGGCAGGAATCAAGAACTCTTTTGCTTTTTCCATCGACATACCACGGTAGCCCTACTTCTCGCAACTTTGTAAATGCTTTCACAAGATAATCTTCGGTTTTTTCCGTGTACAAGCTCTGCGTTAATTTGATGAAGTTCTTGTGTATTTATAATATTTTGACTTGCGGCTAAACTTGAATACATTTTTATTGTCTTTTCCGAAATTACAAAAAGCAGGAGCCTAGAAGGCATTCTGGCGACGTGGCCAAACCATCACAGCTGAGGTCTTTTCTATTCAAAGGAGAAGTAGCTCGACATCTGCGGCTTTGCGAATTTCGCAACTTTGTTGCGTAGCATCACGGCGAGAACTCTTCGCAGAAATCCCACCTCTGCCGCTTGCGCTAGACAGGGTTGCGGAGCCATTGTAAAAATGACACAGCTCCGACTCCGGTTCTAGAGTTTCTTTTATGAACATGGCTCCGGCTCCAGCTCCGGAGCTCTTGGTTTTCATTCGTGTGGCTCCGGAGCTCTCTTTTTTCATGGTTCAGAGACCGGCTCCAACTCCGACTTCTGTTCGTTTTCACACATCAATATTTTCAGTTGTTTGTGTGCCTCAAGTTGAATGGAAAATGAATTATATCAAGTACGCAAAGCTAAGAGAATATGCTAAACATTTGAATAACTTAATCGGGCAGTTTTTTTACAAGCAGCGCTCTTACCATGAGGAAAGCAGCGAAAAATAACAATCACAGGTTGAGACGATTCAGAGAATAGCTACTAGCGTAAGCGTAACTCAGGATAACGGTAATATAAACAATTTCTAGAAAGATCGCTGATTTTTCCGTCAATGCCTGAGGACCATTTGTTATTTCTTACGACCAGAATCAAAATAATGGCTGCTTGTCAATTGGGACTGGTTTGTGAAGCCCTTTGTTCAATGAAATAATATGACTTTTTTTAACTAGCTGAAAAGTTCTGATTTCTTATATTTTGCACTCACAATAAACAGTGATGAATCGCAAGGTAAAGCATAATTTAACCTGCAAAGCTTAGGAGAAAATAAAACTGCTTACCGTGGTGAAAACATTTTTTCCACAGATGAAACCCTCAAGAAAAGTCCACAGTTGTTTACATTGCTTTTTTTACCCTCCTGACAATGTACTGCTACGCAAAGCAACGATACTTCGCTACCAATTAGTTATAAATTTTATGTTATGCTGCTGCTAGTAAACGTAATTTTTCCTAGTGAACTTTGGCAGTAATCTAGTAAACCTTGCTAGTAAGCCTAGTGGTTTCTATTTCTAATAAAAATTCCTACTTTACTGTAGAATGGCGTGCCGCCCATTTCAAGCTTAAATCTACATCAAATCTTAACCAAACTCCCAGCTAACAGAATGATTACAAATCTACAAAAGCTATGAATATTGTATTATTTACCTACTCATCATGCCTCAGTTCTTTTTACACCACTACAGACACGGTTTGATCATTCTGACTAGAAATTAAGATTTTCTGGTAGTTTGCGTTTTTTTACTTCTACAACGATTGTTCAACCATTTCGCTGATGGTAGTCAAAGCCAGACCTACGATTTTGTTAGAGAATGCCTCGTGAAATATCAAGTATTGCTGTTGAAACAATAGTTTGTGGCTTATTACTTTCAATTCTCGAGGGAGGGAAATGTGACGCTTACTCTCCAAAGTCAGATTCCTCGATCCCTCACATTGGTCTTGCGTGTAATTAGAAGCACCTCGGTGTCAGGGTTGCCATATTGGCGAATTTATCGCCAGATTCCAGAAATCTGGCGAACTTTGAAAGAGTTTGATACACGTAAAGGGGAAATGCTAAATAGCCTTATAATGAAAATCACGTCCAATCGAAACGATATCAACGGCACATTGCAAACGTTTCGAAAGAGTCTGGCTACAAATATTTTGGTTTGGCGATTTGGCGAATTTTGGCGATTGTATTAGCTTGCATATGTAAAATTCGTGACATCAAAATTTCGTGACATCAAGTGTCATAGTTTTGAAAGTAGGAGCATGGTATTGAACATTTATAAAATATGTGTGCAAAATGTTGAAACTGGTTATTTAGAACAGTGTTTCTCAACCACAGTTTTATGAGCCGCATGCGGCCTCCAAGCACCCTTAGTGCGGCCCTTAGCAGTCTTTGAACAAAACCTCTTATATTTTGTGTATTAGACTTCGTTCTGCTATAAATAAAAACGTGTCTACTGACTTGTGTTAATTTCTTTAGTGCAGTTCTCTAACAAATGTGCAAGTCTGGATTTGGCCCCCTTCAGCGAAAAGTTTGAGAACCACTGAATTAGAAATGTTTGCGAAATGTTGAAAACCTGCGCGCTTTCTGGTAAAATACAACGTGAAAGATATGAGCTATAAACGACTGATTTCCAGTGAAAAAAAAATGTTTTGGTAAAGATGCAACCATCTCCACAAGTTTGGCTGTTTTTTTGCTGTGTTTGGGCTTTTTTTAAATGAGTTAGGATACATTTTTTTTTCTATCCGTCAAGCCTGTTCGGTGTTTGTATTCCTGTGCGTCCTTGAGCGATTGGTTATGAATTTTTTTTTGATGCGACATACGTTTCGTGGTCATTCAATTGTTGGTCGTAGCAACAAGAGAACGTTGGTTGATCGGCGACGAATGTGCAATAAAAAGTATAGGCGGCCTAAGGACGCAACAGTACCATTTCTTGCTGCACGTTGATAGTGTACATTGTGCAATATGATTTCAGCCATGATCTCTTTATCGATAACGTCTTTCAGCGATGACCTCTTTATCGATAACGTCTTTCAGCGATGATCTCTTTATCGATAATGTCTTTTTACCTATGCTCATTCATGTCTAGGTCCGTACTTCATTACAAAATTTCATATTTGGAAAAATATTTCAACATTCTGCTTATCTTATTGCACTTGAAGTGCCTTTAGACGATACCGGACCAGGTAATTAAGCAGTCCTAGTAATACTATAGATATTTGTCACTATTGCAGATAGAGATTGTCAATGACATGCCGGAATATAGCAGCATATTAACTGAAAAGGGATTGCAGATCAGTGGCCTTCCAGCACCGAAGCGGACGCACTTACCACTAGACCACGGGTTGGTGCTCTGGAACAAAGAACCAAACATGGCCTTGGGAGCCAAGAAACAAAACGCTGATACTCCGCTCCCGGCAATCAGGAGAATGCCCTTCATCAACTGATTAAAAGAGGTGAATTGATCCGATGAGTAATTGTTCGACCGACCGTAACAGTGATTTGATGCAACGTACTTTGTTGCGAACATCTTCACTGACCTAATATCCTGCTAACATACAACACAGCGATTGGTTGTATTCGGTCAATTCTGTGAACGCTCAATGCTGTTGTTAACGTTATTATGTTCTGTGCCGTTTTACTATTCGTTGCTCTGGCGTTTGGTTCTATTGTATTGGTGAATTGCTTTTTATCTAAAATACTCAAGAAAATTGATATGTATGAAAGTGCTTACGGCGAGTGCTTAACGGACACAGTGGTGAGAGCCTTTATATTGCCTTGCTTTAGCTGCGAAACCTCAAGGTGTGAGGTCGCTTAGTTGGGAGGCTGAACTGCGCTCTCGCAACAACTACGTGGGCTCATCAACTAGAAAGCAACGCTTGAATTGTACGCAACTTCAGCTCTAACGACGTTTCGATGTACAGTATCCGAAGTTACATGACTAGTTGCGAAAAATCCTCGAAAGCTCAACATCACTTCTCGACAACACGGAAAGGAACTAGGAAGTAAAAGAAATGATGGAATTGTACTGAAGCAATAAATACAAAAAACTTAAACTGGTTACGCAAGCGAAACGCTTAAAGCATGAAACAGGCTTCGTAACTTGCAATTCAATAGCGTTAACCACTAGTTCCACTTCCCAACTGTGCAGGCTACGTGAGGTCGAACAATGCTTGTGTGACTCGTGACTCGTTCAAAGCGGTTGATTGAAATCAGTCGACCCGCAGTTGGTGTTACGTTAGCTTTTTAATAGCTTCGGTAATAACAGCATAATGATCATAACGTGTGCTTGAAACTATATTTTGCCCGCTTTCTCAAAGTCTAATGGGCATAGCGTGTGTTTAAACTGCAATTTGCGTGCTTTCTCTAAGTTTTGCTTAGTCTTTCATTATTTCACCCGCGAGTTTTGCTTGTAATTTACAGAAGTCAAGATGCGTAAGTGACACGAAATCAATTTCCTAGTAAAACACTTCGCTAATAAATTTAGCTGTTTTCGTTTTTGTGAAGAATTGTCACTGACCTGTGGATAAGTGCGTAGTCGGAATCACGCAAAGTTATGAAAGCAAAGCATGGCTTGCAGATTCCGTGAAAGTTCAACATCATTTCCTATTAATGAAGTTTGTTTTCCGAAACAACTATTCATCAGATCTGTGTTTGTCAGTTAGGAAAAATCAGGATTTCAGAATGCCTTACAGCTATACATATAAAATATGGCATACAATCTGGAGTATCTCGATCAGTACACTTTCGTGTTGATAACTGTAACGTTGTCAGTTGTGTTTCTTCAAACAAACGTGGAGAATTAACCGATGAGGAATTTCTCATAAAACACGTTAGCTAAAGCATGGCAGTACCTTTGTGACACTGCAAAGTGGTACCTTTCTGCAACAGACATAAAATTACTTACACAGCAATTCAGACAGAAAATTCCAGATAGCTTAGTGAATAAAACTAAACATGTCAAACACCACTGCACACCTCCATTCCTTGGACACTCAAGGCCATGTTTATTCAAGATATCGAGGTAAGAACAAAATACTTTGCCAAAAAATATGCGTCCGCATATCCAAAACCATTTTTTCACTGAAAACACCCACTACGTAAACCATAGAAAATAATGTGCTGTAAACATTATTTTCTTCTAAATTGCTTAGACCCGATGATACGTGTATTTCACTATCATCACGACTGCGGGAGCACAACTCAATGCAGTATATAGGGACTTTCGTCACCTTCGAAGCCCCAGTTCAGAGCTTAAACAGAGCACTGGACTTTAAAGAAGGCTTTGTCTATAACTAACGGCGCAGTTACGAAATATGTTTCCCCTCAACCTTGGTGAAACTCACTGAAGCGCTTTTCCAAGGTATACGTTTGATTAATCTCTGATTAAATAAACACTTTGATGTCAAACAGCTGACAGGTAGGCCTATATTTAAAAAACAAACTTTGAATTGCCATGCAAACATTTCACTGTAGACGAACCAACCGCCTTAGCCAAGTTCTGAGACTGGTCCACAGCTTTACCAGACACAGATCCTCCAGTAAAATTTAACGTCGGTAAAACGTAAACCTCATTCCACAGCAGAGCACAGTTTAGTTTCTAAATGGAAAAGTTGTCCAACATACTCTCAAAATGCTTCACACCGTCATCTCCGCTTACCGTGGATGTAACCCGAGTAAAGGTGGCAACACTAGGTACTTGATAACCATCAGACACGATTATACAGTGATGCAGATGCTGCAAAATACTTGAAATCCTTAGTAATAGTTAAAAAATATAACGTCCCCCCAGCTAGTTTTTTTGCAATGGCCGCTAGCTGCATTATTAGGCAACATTGATTACTATAACCTGAAAGGACTTAATCTTATTTGGATAACGTCGCCATGGTTGGCCACAGTCAACAAGAGCATGATGAAAATCTTGTACTGTAGTCCTTAAAGTCGCGAAAAATCTCCACCTTACCTTCAATTAAAGACGGTCTATCGTCTCCTTGACTGAATTTAAGTACTTGGCTACTGTGTTTCACACATGTGTAACAAGCTTGACCCAAAAAGACTGAGGCCGTTGTTCAATTTTCCTACACCGACAAATCGTAGAGAGTCTCTGCGTGTGGTGTAGATGTCATGTTTGGCTACTGTATTATTTAAAGATGGCTGCGAGACGTCTCCGAGAAGAAACAACTGCTCATGCGTGCTACACTCTTTCGTCTATTGCAGAGGTTCCCAAACTGGGGTACATGTACCCGTAGGGGTACATTTGCCTATCTGAAGGGGTACATTTAAGGTAAGCAATAGGAGGGAAAAATGTGTCAGAAGATTAATCATTTTGAATTGTTTATACATATGTCAGTGAATATAATAATAATAGTAGGCTAATTCATCTATTACAGACTCGTGGTCTATATCACAGGCACAATCAAAGAACGCAAAAGCACAAAAATGATTAACCATAACGCATTACAGATTTGGTGTCTGCACACGACCAGCACTGATAGGAGTAAAAACACTTTAACTGCGCCGCAACTGCAGCGTCGTTCACTCATCACAATGCAGGGTTCCTGTAGTGTGAAAGAAATGAAGGCATTCTAACATCAAACGTTTGAGGTAATCAGCTAATAGAGAAAAATAAAAAAGTAAAAGATAAGTTAGATGGGGTGCACATTGGCGTATAAAAACATGCAAAAGTTGCGGTTAAAGTTTCAAATGCTTTACAACGCATCTATCACGAGATCGATAGCGAAATAAATTTCCTAAGTTTTGAAGCAACCAATTAATTTTCCTGAATTTTCAAACAGGATTTGGCGATTAACGTTTTACCAGTTAGATGTCTTACTTTTCATATGATTGGTTTGCATGGTTTGTTTGCATACTGCAACATCAAATAAAGAAATCCTAGGAGTAGGGAGCCACGAAGCACACGTAAGGTTTTCGTTGTTATGCAAAAACAATGTTGATGAGACGCATATACTGGTACAACGCATCAACAACTATATCTGTTGGTCACTGTCATACAGGAGCGTGAAATATTTAAGGAAAAATGAAGATTTGTAAATAACATCAGACATTTGAAGAGATCGGATAAAAAAGTTCAATGAAGATACACAATGTTGCAAGAAGCGATACAGATTATTTCTCAACAAGGCATCAAAAGTCATTACATGATGGCTAACTTGGTGTGGGTGAACACTTACCTTTCTGCGTATGTAGTGTATAATTCGATACGCATCGTTGTATGCAGCACCTGAGCGCTTCATACCAGTCAGTGTGTATTTGCTCAACAATTGCCAAGCATATATTGGCATGCAATACATACGAAATCAAGTATTTTTTACTGTAGGAGAGCACTGAATAAAAGTGCGGCTGAGTTTTTTTGCTGCACATTATAACTATTTCCTTTGTCTCTGAATATGATCATCATCCCTCAGTGAGGCATGTATCAACACACCAAGGAATTTCACGTGGTCAAAAAAGTATACACGTACACCGTTCAGAAAAACATTTGATGGAACTTGTTGTTTATAACTTTTGGGGCACAAAAGGATACCAATTGAACACCAACATCGTTTTAGAAAATCATTATATGCTTATTGGTAAACATATTTTTGTTATTTTTCTCAGCTTTTTTATTATGAGAAATTTTAGGGGTACATGGTCAGAGAAAGTTTGGGAACTGACGAAGACCCCGTTAAGAGGAACTGACGAAGATCCCATTAAGAGGGACTGACGAAGACCCCATTAAGTGGTGCCGATAGCCGCATGAGGCCTGCGGGCTTGAGGTTCCCCACCCATGGATTAAAACCAAATCTGTCGAAAACATGCCTAGGTAGTATTGATGGAAACGCACCACTGACAATAGAATGTGCGGCTTCTGATTTTGCCGTCTCGGCAGTATTAGTGGTAGACTTGACGCTTTATATCTCGGGTATTATCACCAGGACCCAGACATGGAGAAGTGCCTCCCTCCACCTCACAACCACCACCAGGTGGTAGTGAAGACCATGAAAGACCATTTGCTATTCCTTCTATTCACCAAAAGTGCAGCCCTGCCAACTTGAACAAATTATTCCTATTTTCAGAAAGAAGAAAATACTAAATCTGGTTCTCTTAAAAACCGCCTTGAGCACTCTGTGGAAAAAGTGTAAGTCTGATAATGTTTTTGAACTAAGCAAAAAATGTAATAGGTCCTTCGTTGGCTTTACTGTTACGTGCATTGAACGTTTCGAAAAATTTTAGTGTCCTGGCAGTTGCCCGCAAGTCGAATTGCTGCGTTCAACTTTTGAAGCTGGTCCTACAATAATGATTTTTAACAGGTTGGTAGAGATGTTGGAGAAACATCCAGCGGCGAAAGAAGATTATTCGGAAGAGCGAAAACAAAATGTGGTTGTCAAAACTAAATACGATGAAAAGTTTCCAACTTGTTTGAGATTAATTAGTTGATTGTTTCAGTTGCCATCAAAATTCAAGATACTTGCTTGTCTACAAACATGTCTTAAAGCGTATCAATTTTAAAAACTACCCTAAAGTATTGTTTTGCAATATGAAGATTTGCATTTATTGCACTGCCAGTGAACATTGTTAATACTCGTCCTAACTCCTTTCTGGGAGCGTCAAGACAAGGAATGGACTGAACGCAGGCATCAGAATGCTGTTAAATCGTAGCCTGCTCATCTAAGACTCGAACAAGTGCACCGTTGGTAAACCTGCACAAAATGAGCAAAAAATTACCCAAAATGGCTTTCGATATTTGAGGTTTTCGCACAGACGGACTTTTCAACATCTTAGCAATCATTCTCATGCTCATTTGACCCCAAAAATGATCTAGTTGACTTTCGAAAAATATTTAATTAAAAACCAAACAAAACCTATTGAAGGAAACTGTGAAAGGTAAGAATATTACAGCAAAGAAAAAGTAACGAAAAACGCAGTATTTCCGTCAGCATTGCTTCTTGGCGGTCTGTTGCAGTTTCATTTCGCATTCTGTTCAAAGCTTGCAGTTTTACCTGCAACAAAATTAAATTAAGTTGAGACATGAAATGAGTTATTATCAGGATATTTTTGCAACTTTCAGGCACATATGGCAACCTTGCCCAAAATGGGCAAATGCTTCACAACAATCCCTGGCAATCAGTTTGATGGAGGCACACTATCGATTACAAACAAGTTTTAGGAACAAGACACCATAAGGTTATGTTTAACTATCAACAACACAAGTTGGACAAGAGTCACATGCGGGGAATAGGCCGCTTATCTAGTTAGCGCCTATTCCTATGTTGTGGAAAAATGGGCAGGGCTGTCTAACCTACAACTTATGTTGTAACAGAACAGGCAACCCAGGGACAAACTGGACAAATACCCCTCCTACTCGAAAAATACACAAGCTCATGCATATTTTGACGCATGAAAAGTCAGTTATTCAAAGAACCAGCTTCAAATGTAAAATGTAAGTATTTTGCAATTAAGTTGAAAAATCATTTGCCAAAACTGGGCAGGGTTACCTGTGTAGGGACTAACTTTAATTTTTCGACTGATCATTTCTTGATCTGTTCAGTTTGCACATCACATGAAGAAATAGTAGCGATGTTGTTTCCTAACAACAGACCTCTCCTTAAAAAAAATAATTTAAAATAATTAAAATCAGAAAATGTCATAAATAGACTCAATATGTGACACATGTCTCACATCAAGTCAATTTTTCGCATATTCCAATAAGCTTGTAACGAGAAAAACACTTCAGTAGCTGTTCTTTCTCACTGTTCTTTTTATTTGAACAGGCAACTTCCTTCAAATTACATAGTTCTAAGTTCAGAATCCTAAATATAAAAAATATGATAAAACGTGTGAACAGTAAGTCACAGACATGGCCACCTAAAAACATGTTTTTACTAGATTGTCATGATCACAGACTTGTTTCCAGACATTTGATTTCAACCTAGTATCTTGAAACAACTATGATTGATCAGTTCATCAGATTCGTGCCGATCAGTTTAGGTTGAAATACGCAGCTGATGAATAATTACAGTACAAAACTGTGGCTTAGTGAGTAAGGTGTTACTTTAGCGCTATTTGATAAAATAAAGCGCAATTGCTATCCTTTTTACTAATCATGTTGTTTCGTAGAAGAAGCCCACTTGAATATGTGGGCGAAGCGTTGGCTGATAACAAAATATAATCACCAGAAGAGCTTATTCATCTGTTTGTTTGTTTGATTTAAACCTCAATTGTTGAATCTATGACATCTTATTTCAGAACTGCAATCTTCAAGTCAATTTCGAGGTAAAAGTTAGCTGTTGCTACTCTGGAGCTGCAAAAACAGTTTTTTTGGAGAATTAAGATGAAGGAGATGATGTTGATCATGCCCGCAGTTCATGTAAATAAACGTGACTCTATTGAATGACGCACCAGTAGTTTAGTTGTTGCCGAAGCAGTAACGGAACGGTGAAGCTTTACTTTTGTCCACTTATAACGTAAAAAGTATCCTCCTTGGGAAAGTTCATTATGTGAAAGCATCCGCGTTGTTGGAATTCGTTTTCAACTTTCGAAGAAATATCTGAATAGAAATGTTGTACAACCGTTATACTTTGAGGCAATACTTGCTGATCTGCATAAATGTTTGACAAAATTGAAGCATCGTCTCACATAATGACTTTACATGTGCTGCAAGTGTTCCATATATATTTCGTCTATTCAAACTTTATCTTTATCTCACAGCATTATACTCATACCATGTTTCTGTCATAGTTAGTTTTTGCTGTATTTGTAAAAGCTTGTTGTGATATTATCAGCAAACACATTTAAAAATAAATTCATTTATCATCAGAACATTTATGACTACTGTAGAGCGTACGAGTATTCGAATGATGCGAGTTTTCATCTCTCAATATAATAAAATAATATTAGTCTTATCTGTGGTTTCATACCCACAAGTTAGCATAAAGTTTAAAGCTCGTGTCACGAGTAAATGTCAAGTAACTTGGTTATCATTTTACCTTGTTCATGCATCATACCATATGTTGAAATTTCAGAATCTTATAAACTATATCTATTCCATAAAAATGTTTTGAAAAAAAGTATCATGATCTTCAAAGTTTTCTGCCATTAATTAGTCCTGTTGCAAAAGACCTAAAGATTTCAAATTTGTTTGCGAAAAACGTTTTGGAAAACCTGATATAAAACATATGCAATCCGCATCTCAGTTTCAAACCGAGACCCTTATAAAAGAAATTCATTATTTTTTTGTCTGCAATTTACATAATATTTCGATTTCTTGTTGTCAAGAAGCTTAAATCAATGCAAATCGTCAGACAAAATGAACAAAAGCTAATGACAACAGTTTTTCTCTTATATTGAAATGTGTTTGCCAGTGGGATAGACGAAACAGAAGCTCTGATACAGTAAAAGAAAATCCGCGTCAGGATGCAATTGATCAAATGTCAATCTGGTGATAGAACATTTCAGGAGAATAACCTTCAAAATAAAAAAGCGATAATGATGAGACACTTGGGCGAACGGCAATTTCACAGGAAAAAATTAAGCGAAGGGGAAATTGGGCAACAGATTGCTCGCTCATGAGCAATGCTTGCGTTCTAACTTTGCGAAATTTTTCTGCAAAGAATTTTATGCAAGCTTCACCAATGTGACATTATTTTCAGTTTGTTGAGCCACGAAATTGCAGCCTCTGCGAGAAGTATGATTCATCTTTTGAAAATCATTAAAACGTTTGATCAGGTGTCTGCTAGAAACGATCATTCTTGCTGGTCTCTTGGTCAAATCCTATGTGGCTTGACGTCCACACTTTGACTAACGTGGCTTCGAAAGCCGCTCATTAGTTATTGGATTGTAAACTGCTACGTCTAACGTATTAATCAGATCGCTTCCGGATATGAATTCGCACAATATTTGTCGGAGTATTTTAAATTGGCTTCTACTGCTTATCAGCTTTACGCGCTTTCATGCTATGTGGTTTCAGCATCAAAAACGTTCAGAGAAAAGCAAGGACCATGAAACATATCATGGTAAGCAAAAACAGATTTTAACTGCAAATGTGGAGGATGCACACGTGCTTTAGTTTTTTCTGCATTACTAATGAGTGGTTTGGGCATTTTCTATTCGCGATTTGATGCAATGATCTTGTTTTTGAGTATCTTAACAGTAGACGTGATAACATGGTTATTGTGTATATAACGATTGGTCGCTGTTTCTGTCGCTCTTTTGGTCGTTTAACGCTGTTGTTCAAGGTTATTCTGCACTGAACCGCTTTACGCTACGTTTCTCGGTCTTCACATTAACGTATATTGGGAGTTTGTTCTGTACCTGAATATAATCAAGGCAATCAATCAAAACTAGAGTGCAACTGGATAAATACCAAACTGGTGAAATACTTCATAGTGCCTTGTTTCTGCTTTGCAACGTCCATAGGTCAGGTAACCAGTTGGGAGCGTGGGAGCGTTCTTCAACAACATAGTAATCCTTCACTATTACTATTACTGTAGAGAGCCCTCAACATGTACGCAACAATCAAATCTTTGCATTGCGTAAACAATGCATGCAAAGTGTATTTAACACCTCTGACGGAATATGAGCATTTGAGGGTGTTTCGAAGTTCTGGCCCAGCTACGTCCAACCCAATGGTGATTCTAGAAATACTACACTGGAGGTCCACTGCGGGGGCAGGGAAAAAATAGGAGGACCAACATCAATGACGACCTATCATGGTGAGTTTTCGTTGTTTTGAAGATTACATTTTTCCGATTAACCCTATCAAACCCAACATAGCCTTCTGAACATCGTTAAATATTATGATATGATAGTTTATTGTTATGGGGCGAGGGACCGCAAGGTCATCGAGTCAAGCCCCTAATAACGCAACACAAACAAAACAAAAGGCACATAAACAAGAGTAAACAAACGTAAACAAAACGCATCATAAAAGACACACAACACGTAAAAAAGCAAATAAAACGACAACAGGCAGCAATGTAATGTAATTTAGCACATCAAGCATACCAACGGGGGTCACCGATAAATTTATGGGACAGCACACTGCGACAAATAGAGCACGTTTTGTTAAGTTTTAGTTCAGTAAAAATTAGCTGCATCGACTAGCAAAATCAAAAGAATCGTTAACATTACACATAACTGGAGCATACAATTGAAATTTAATTAATTATTTCCCTATAGATAGATACATTACAACATAACTTGATCCAGTAAATATTTTTTGTTATGTTGGACAAAAGGCTAGGAATGATTTGTTTCTTAAGTCTTTGGGAATATTGTTCCAGAGCCTTGGTCCTGTGTAATATATAGACCTTCGTGTTAAAGATTTTTTTGATGAAGTTGTAGTGAGATTGTTATTAGTAGCTATTCTAGTGGGATAATTATGTCTTTCATTAATATGAGAATAACAATTAGAGATGAAACTTGGAAAGCAGTTGTGAACTATTTTGTACATAAATTTTCCTAATTCGTATTCATATATTTGATTAATCTGAAATATTTTG
>Ga0210059_1009692_pt1 | contig 15002 bp, 7 predicted proteins | sample Ectturendosymbi2_FD_188042 | JGI IMG/M metagenome (GOLD analysis project Ga0210059, IMG submission 188042) | Ecteinascidia turbinata endosymbiont from Florida, USA - Sample 2 (SPAdes) (version 2) | ecosystem: Host-associated > Tunicates > Ascidians > Unclassified | place: Key West, Florida...
AGACCCTCTAAACGCTGCCAACATTTTCAATGTCCATGCATTTCTTCATGGAATTTGTAAATAAGGCCACAGGTTTGAGGTTGTAAATTCCTAAGAGGAAAGTGAAAATGAACGTTTGCAGTATTTGACCCTTGGCCCAAATTTTTCGGATGATTTTTATTATCTTGATATAAGGCAATGTGCCAGATATTTTGTTGCCGCATTATTCAAGGAGTTAGCTTTGATCACATCACCATCAGAGAAATGTGAAGTCTCGGTCTCGAACTTCCAGGTCTCGGTCTCGGCTTTTATGACAAAGTCTCTGTCTCGGCCCCGTCTCGAAATTTGGGCCAGGTCTCGGCCTCGGAGGTTACGGTCTCGACTACATCACTGGTTTGAGGTTTCAGGTCATGTGACAAAGACCATATGCTAATCCAGATGTATCATCCTTATCACATGACCATAAGTGTACGGGAGTGCATACTTTTGGGGATGCAAAAACTTTTTGCCCAAATTGATCTTGCTTGCCCAAATAACGTATAAACAGCAAGTCTTAATGTAAGAATAAAACGTGCCATTGTAAACTAATCAAGGTTTGTACATGCCTAATTAGGCCTAGCAATTACTGGTGTTCAAAGCCGTACGCCCTCAACTAGCAATCAATATTCTGCATAGCTACATGTGAGCAATAGTAATATTTGTTGAGATGTTTTCTGACCAGCGGCGTCATGATTCACGAAAGATTCACGAAAGTGTGACACTTGGTGAGAGTACCGAGCATTTCACCATTAGTTTCAGAAGTAGTCCTTGCCGTAACCATGAGAATGTTGGGCTAATGTAAAGGGGCAAAAGCTCAAAACACATGACAAAGAGCAGTGGTCAAGCAAGACAGACTATAAAGAAGTAATAGGGTGCTGAAATAACCTATAGTGATCGGATTTGACACATGTTTAGAAGTAATGACAGCAGTACAATAGAATATTTATTTGCATTGTGCAGATTTTTAGTCTGTCTAGCCATCTGTAGCCTACTCCTAGGCCTACTCAGTACTATAGCCACCACTTGCATAGGTCAACCTCTGCTCATATTTTGAAGCCAACCTGAAGAAAGTTGGATGTTTGCCCTGATAGCTGTAACTTTAATAAGATAACCTACAGTATATTATTTTGCAGCTCTATTGGCTACATTAAATTTGAAAGGGATTTATGCGGTAAAAGTTATGCGTAATCTAATGTTCATGATTCATCATGTTAAATTTTTGGCAGTGGCTATAGATACGCCTGTGGATCTTAAAATTTGAAAACTTATTCATACGCCACAGTAAGTAACGCACGACGAGAGTGCAGTAGCCTTGGTAGAAACGAACCAAACCTAAAAGATAAACCTTAAACCTAAGGCAGTGGCTATAGATACGCCTGTGGATCTTGAAATGAGAAAACTTGTGAATACGCCACCTGTGACGTAACAGACTGTCTAGGCTTGAGGCAATGGCGGCCGTCTATTGTATGCAAATGAGGTCCGCTTGTGCCGCGCGCCGAGCTAGCAACTGAAAACTAGCAAGCGAGGCCACAAAAAGTGCGTAAGCGTTTTGCTATTGACTGCTCAGAATGATTTCCTACGAAAAAAGTAGTTGGAAACTTTTTCTACTGTCACGTGTATGAATTTTCTCATTCCTTGCAGTATTTCTTGCTGAAGTTCTGAAGCAAAATTGTGTTCTGAAATCATATGCTAACTGTGCTTTACTGAGATATCGGTGGTTAAAGAGAGGTACATGGTGGTTAATTTCATTCCTTTATCTTTATAATTGCCAAGTTTCATGCATCTAAACCCTCGAGAAGTACTAGTTTAGGGTCGCGGAAATTACATAGTCCGACTGACTGCCCTCGTGTCATTGCCGACAAGATGGCCGCCGCGGCTTTAGTGGTAGTGAAATCACTTGATGTAATTTTTTACTTAGCTTTCGAAGACTTAAGAAAGGTAAACGGAGGTTTATTTCATTTTTTTATCTATGTCATTGCCAAGTTTCATGCATGTAAACCCTCGAGAAGTACTAGTTTAGGGTCGAGGAAATTTACGTAGTCCAACTGTGACTGCCTTCATGTCATTGTCGACAAGATGGCCGGCGCGGTTTTAGTGCAGGAATGTGCGTATTGAAATCACATGCATTAATTTTTCACTTAGCTTGCGGAGACTTAAGAGAGGTAAGTAGTGGTTAATTTCATTCCTTTATCTATGTAATTTCCAAGTTTCATGCATGTAAACCCTCGAGAAGTGCTAATTTATGGTCGAGGAAATTACAGGGTCCGCATGTGACTGTCCTCGTATCTTTGCAGACAAGATGGCCGCCGCGGTTTTAGTGGTAGTGAAATCACATGCTTTAATTTTTTACTTAGCGTGCGTAGACTCAGAAAGTTTAATTTTAGGAGTTTAACTTGATATTTGTGAAGTTACAGCAGTGCCGTAAAATACGAAGTACTATTTATTTGGCTCCAAAGTTGCGTAGTGCGACTGCCATGGCGACCATGAATTTATGGATTTTCGAATGACATTCACACCACAAATGCATGATTTTCTGAGATCATTAAGTAAATGTAGGGCAGTGACAATCATCCTTGATATCGGAAGATGTTAAACGTTTGTACTTTTGTCGATTATATTCGCAGTTTTTTCCGATCATCGCCGAAAAGTTAAGGCTAATTCAGCCTTATCGGCGAGTAGTCGATCACGTGACGTAATTCAGCTTGTCTGATTGGTCAAACGTCTCGCTCTGCAAAACAAATCGACCGTTCGTGACCTTAGGCTTCTTTCACCACATACAAACTTGTTGTAAACCGTAACTAACATCTGTTTCATCGGAAAATACTTCATTACAAAGTGTACATAACAATTTTTGATCTAAAATTAGGTAGCATTTGGCGTGACTGCACGGCTTTGCAAATGTAGGCTGGGCTTGATTGAGTGAATGCTTTGGCCGTCTTTCGCCCAACCTGTGCTGTTTGTTTTAAGCTTTGTTTATTGAAATGTGTTCTATTGCTGTGTACTTACAGCGCAAACATGACTTGACTTGACTTGGTGAATATTTTACAGTTTGCTCAATACGATTTTGTCGCGTTGCGGTGTTGAGCGTGACTCAGCATCTGTGTTGCAGTTTAAACTTGCGGTTGCGAAGTCTGACTACCGTTCATGGTATCGCAGCGTAAGTGCCCGCGTCTGCTGCGCCTGTGGTTCTGGCTGCAGGCTGATATATATTGACGTTCCGAACTGCGACTAACGTACGTTGTGCTGGGGATTGTAAGCGCTATTGCTCACTTGCCTCCCCTGTGGTGCAGGCATTTTCAATTGACATGTGACGTGTTGGTGAATGAATGGAATTATTATCCATTTTTAAATAACTCTGAAGTTCATTTGATGGTTGTTTTAGTAATTGCTGAAAACATTATTGGGGTGGACATGGAACAGGACAGCAGTTGCAAACTTAAAATTTTTTGATTTTTTGTTTTGCAAACACACTGATTGAACAATTAGTTCAATGCATTTGTTAATAATTGTTGAATGTTGAATGTAAATTCCAAATCCAAATCATAATTTCAACTGATTGTGTTCAGTTTCATTGAGACTTTTTTGTGTCAGGTGACTTTTCATTTAATTATAAGTTACCAAAATATTTTTCGGTCTAATTTCAAGTCATTTTGAATGTAATTACCAAAAAATCATTTTTAATTTTAATTAATATTTGCGATAATCTTTAATATTTTGTAAAAATGTATAACTTCATTCATTTTGACCTTAGTTAATAGTTGAATGCTTGTTGTTTCCTTGAATTATTAGATGACAATATCTGCAAATGAAGTTACAAAATCAACATTACTTTTCATTGGAAAGTTATCTATTTTGGCAGGTGCCAAGCAATTACCTATAAATATGTGAACTGATAAACAAATTTGATGATTTGATCAAATTGCTTGACTTAAAAATTGCAATTTGTATTTTCTGTGGAACATTGCTTGCTTGCTGAGAGCTGTAACAGCAAGCAAATGATGTGCAGCACATTTAAATATATGTTTTGAACTTAACGATCACAGTTTTTTAATTGTTTTGTATTAAAACAAACATGCGTTTGACTTATATTAGTCATTAATCAAAAGTACATAAATTCCTTAATACTGGTCATAGAAAAAAAATGAATATATCATGTTCATCGTTTTTTTGAGCTCTGTCAAGTGAAAATAGTGCTAATACAGTGGCTGTAACTTCAATTTTTTTGCAACATAGCGTAACTGAGTTACGCATGATGAGAGTGCAGTAGGCTTGGTAGAAACGAACTAAACGTAAAAGATAAACCGTAGCCGTAACCCTAACCTAATGCTAACCTAATGCTAAACCTAAGCTAAGCTAACCCTAACCTAATGCTATCCTAATCTAACACTAACCCCTAAACGTAACACCTAAGCCTGAAAAAAAGTAAAGAAAAAAAACAAAACTGAAGTGGGGAAGGTGAGAGTTGAACCTAAAACCATCAGCACAGTAGCTGTCACACCTAACCACTACACCACGAGACCCACAATGTTTGAATGACAAACTAACCCTTTTATCAAGACAGGTGTATCCGTAGTCACTTCCTAAACCTAACCTTAACCCTAAGCTAACCTAACCTAAACCTAGCCCTAACCTAATACTAACCCCTAAAGGTAACACGTAAGCCTGAGAAAAAGTAAAGAAAAAAAAAAGAAAGTTGTCAAGGTGAGAGTCGAACCAAAAACCATTGGCATAGCAACCATAGTGCATAACCCTTAGGCTACAAGATCCACGCCGTTTGAATGACAAACTGACCCTTTTATTTGAATTGCGTCAGGCCAGGTGTGTCCGTAGTCATTTCCTAATTTTTTGTACGATTTGCTTGCACATTCATATTAATGGCTTAGTTTGGCACAGTCAAAGTTTAGAGTTTTGTCTGAGCACGATAGTTAAAGTACGATTCAATATTTGTAAATTGGTGGGAGGTGATCAGCTCCTGACCTTGGAGATTTAAAATGAGTCTTTCGTATGAATTGAAAGCTAATGCTCAATTCGAATGATTGTCAGAGATCTGGTTAATTATTGAAGCTTGAACTGCTTAACTAGTATTTCAACAGTTAACACTTTATAACATAAATTGCAGTAGAACCTATAGTTTCAAAAATGTATATTTGATAAGCAGTATCTATTTTGCCTCATGAGCCAAAAACTGTTCTGAAGTTATTTTGTCGGTAGCTGTAGTGTACACGATTGTTTGAAGTGATCGCATGACCTAAATAGCTGACCATAATGTCTAATTTAAGTGCAGGCAAGTTTTTAGTGGCTTTGTCTACATTGCATAAAGTATAGGCTAAGCCATAACTCTAAATCTCAATGTTGAGTCTCTCTGTATTGTGTTTGTCATGTGACCACTTCAACTATTTGAGTTTGATCCAAGGCAAAATAGCCATTGCATATATTTTGCCTCATGAGGCAAAATAGACACTATATATCTTTTTGATATGAGTTACTTGGAAGTTTTCGGGGTGTTAACAGGAGTCGAAGTTGATGTTTCAAAATTTTTCGGAGTCGGAGCAGGAGTCTTAAAGCCAGAAGCAGGAGTGGAGTCAAAGTCTGAAAAATGTGACTCTGCTCATCTCCAATGGGGATTTGATGGTTTAACTGGAAGCATTTGACCTTTAGCTTGTAGTTTGTTTGTTGGAGATAGGTTTTCGCTCCAGGTTAGATTCATAATTTTCAAGTTTCTTTCATGAATCCCTCACCAACACGTGTGTTTGGTTATCGCTTCAAACTGAAGAAGCTCTCTTAGCTGCATTGAGAATAACATTTTTTCATTATGCATGAGTTGTGACCGACTTTCCATTTAATGATGATACTTCACTCTATTATGGATTCAACGAGGTTTATTACCCTGTTTGTATTGTATCGTAACTATAATGACAATTTCAGGGACAAACAAATAACATTCTAAACATCACAACAGTTTGAAGATTGGCCATTTTCTTACATTTGCAATGATACAGCTCAAGATCTTGTGATCAACTGGCCTAACTGCATCATAAGGTATTTGTAATACAGTAGAAGCATTTAGATGAAATGGTAACAAAAATCTGATGTTGAATAAAGCAGCAATCTCATGTTTATGAGACTAAACCCAGTAGCAATATTTGTTGGTTCTGCAAGGACCAGACAGGGGAAGTGACTATGACTACATCTCTGACCTTGATTGGACCTTCTTGGTATGGAACCAGCAAAACTTGCTGAGTTTGCTGTTGATTGTGAGGTATTTCAAGTCTTAGGGCTGCTGCCCCCATGACCTTCTCTAGAGCCAGAGGAAAAGTGGGTGTGGAAATGAATGAACTCAAGCTCAACTAGCCCATCAGCAGTTGCTAGCTTGGGAATGGTTTTAAGGCTAAAGGATAAGCTCATTTTGTTAAATATATCAGTGTGCTTGATGAAAATAACAAGGCTTTTCTGTTCTTTTTAAAAGTAACTTTTTAGGTTTGGATCTGTATAACCAAATATGTCTTGCAACACTATACTTGTTCTTCTGGCTTCACTGGCAGTATGTGCAATGGGGAAGGACTGCAAAGTAGCACCCCGATTCTGGTGTAGCTCTGTATCTATTGCAGTGGATTGTGGGGTATGTAACTTCTGATTCCATGTACAGCTGAAGACTTATTAAGTGTTAGCAAAACTGAGCAGTTCTGTTGCTATTTTACTGTGCTTTTTAGAGAAAATGATGCAAAATTTATTTTGCAATGTTGGATGTAGTTCATTCCCAGCAAGCATGCTTGGTTGGTAATGATAGGATCTGTTGTTTTACCAATACAATTGTTATCTTCATTAGGAATGTTTGTTAGATAGCAAGGTGGGTGTCTAAGCTTAATAATGTGAATATGTGATACAGTGAAATTTGTTCTCATATGATGTGTTGTTATTTTCAGAAAATTGTTTTGAAGAATTGGTGCACTGGCTTGGAAAAATTGTTAACTCTGACTTTTTTGTGTTAATTTATGCAAAAAATTGACCGCACTATTGTGTACCATGCCTCATGTGTTTCATACTGCAGTTTGCACTCTAACTAATTAATTTGTACATCCTTTAGTTTTAGTATTTGTTTTCAGTGCTGCGTTCTAAAAAAGTGTTTACTTTTTGTGAATTGTTATGAATTATCACAAAATCAGATACAAGTAAAATCTTTACACTCTTTTTTGTAAAATCATTGTGCATATGTTTTGCTTAACTTCTCTGACACATTTGCATCTGTGTTACATCTATTTAAAAGACTATATATTGTGAAAACTAAGGAATGTCTTGAATAGTTTGCAAGTATGTCGTAAGTACATTTTTTGTTTTATGTAAATTTTGCAATTTGTCCTTACAGTTTCAAACACTCCTTCCTGTGGGTTATATAATGGTACTAGTTGTAATGTTTTCTTCCTACTTTTTTAACACTATTTTTTGCTAACACGCAACACTTCGTACAACACTACATTCCATATCTATTTTTATGGACTTTGTCTTTGGTAGTAGATTGCGGATCTGTGCTCTGTGGACATGTAGGTAGTTGCGACCCAGTCCCACAATGTTTTTTAATTCATACAGCTTATTCGACTCACATCCATTTTCGCAAATGTAATTTGATACGCATGAAATCGGGACATTGTTATGCCATGTGCTCATACTCAGCTTTGTAGTGATTATGATCTGTAAACTACCTTAGCGTTGTTGTTGCAGAAAGTTAGATATGCATGAAGTTAAGTGCTGCATATAGGACTGTTTACTTTATTTGCTGTTTCTGTAATAGGTACTGTACATTAGTTGTTTGTTGAGACATGCGTCATGTGGACATAGCTGTTTTTGTTAATTTTTTAAGTGTTTTGAAAATCAGTTCAAAATTAATAGTACTTTTGTTGTTATATGTGTTGTTTTAGTAATTAATCTGTGTGGATTCAGCACTTGATTTAAAGGTTTTGACCTATTTTCTTGATAATGATTTTAAATGAAATTGTGCAATGTGCTTTGATATGTGAACAAAAGCCATATGATTCTTTTGCTGGCCAGGTTCTGTCAAGCTGCTTGTCAAGATTGGCTCCTTCAAGATCAGGAGATGCAGTTAAAGTTTCTGTCTATTTTGAATCCAAGTGTCCCGACAGTATTCGTTTCATCACCACCATGTTGTACCCTACATGGGAAAAACTGCAACACACTGGAATAATTCATGTGGAACTCTTTCCCTTTGGAAAAGCTTTTGTGAGTTCTCATTTTTTGTATTAACTAATAAGGTTTATGTTGTAAGGCTAAAACTTGCTTAAAAAAGCTCTGACTAAAAATCACACGATTGTTTTGTATTTTTTTGTTAAATTCTTTTTTCACTCAATCTTGATTTTTTTGTCTGTGCAATTACTTGTATTTCATGCATAGTGGACCAACACCTCTGGATCGCTGGAGTTTCACTGTCAACACGGTGCAGCTGAATGTCTTGGAAACAAAATAGAGGTGAGAAGTTTTTAGATTTAAACTTTTAAACTATGATTCTTCTGAATGTTTTCATTGTCTGTTCTCATTAATAATGAAAAGTTTTGGTACTTTCTAGTTTGTAATAAGTTTTCATGAGTTGGACCTCAGAAGCATGTGATCTACTATGCGAATTTTAGGAATGCTTAGTTTCAAACTCATTAAACGTAGTGTTACCATGAGTTTATTTTCAATTTGTAAGCGTTGAACATTTGCAACATCAAGGCGGGATGTGTTGATTGATCTTTTTATTGTTCATGTAATTTTGTTAATACCCTGCCCTTTGCAACGCTGTAAAAATGTACTTTGCCAAAATAGATTTAGTCGACTGGTAAACATAAAAAGTGTTTTTTATTCATACTTTCTTTGTGCTTTCTTGACAAACAGACATTCCTGACAAAACTTCTTGCATGAGGGCACGGCTTGGTTCATGCTGCTTTTTTACTTTCAGAATTGCCTTATCTCTGCAGCAGGCAATGATGAAAACCAGTACTTGCCTGTTGTGCAATGCATGGAATTGAACAGTCGTCCTGTGGTTGAAGCTGAAACGGTAAGCAGATGTTTTAGCTTTCCTATGGCTGTTCATTGTAATGCAAAATAACTTAATGATGAGGGGTTGGTTGGTTGGTTGAAGCTTTTGAGTCTGCTTGTACTACTTTCACTGATTGGTTGCCTTAGGAAAAGCAGACGTTACGTAGAGTTTTAGGATCAACTTACAAAATGTATTTGTAAAATTTGCCAATATTAGCGCTTTTCTCTACTTTATTGTCGGAAAGAATTTTGTGCTAACAGTTTGATAACAATTTTCAGTGCGTGACCAAAGGCGGATTGGACTGGAAAACCATCAACACCTGCGCGAACGGTTCAGAAGGCGATGATTTGCTGCTCAAAGCCGGACAAGCGACGAAATCTTTAAATCCCCGATTGAATTGGGTTCCCTGGGTAGTGATTAACGGGGTATGCCGCTTTACAATTGTTCATTTTTTAAAGATTGCTCGTAATAATTTCCTTTGCAATCAACAAACAACCGACAATTTAAAATGTTTGCAAGTAAAACTGCAGTAAAGCAATGTCAGTATCTCACAGCTATTTGGTTACGCCTGTGGTACGTATGTTCACGAAAAATACTGTACCCACCAAACAAGCCAAGCGCTTTCGCTTTAAGTTCTTGTCAGTCACTTTAAAGATTCTGAACAGAAAATAAGTTTATGTATCTATGTAGATTGCATAAGCTCTTTTGTGCTGTTCAAATCCAGCTGAAAACGTGCGCTTCTATGAATGTGGTCGTTGTGTTTTTAATCATCACACGAATTCTTTCCGGGTATACTTCGGTCAGTTGCGAGTGTTTGATTCATATGCTGCCAAGTATAACGTTGTCGGAACAAATGCTTTTTTGCAGAATTAAATTTTCTCAACAGGCAAATTCACTTTTCTCTGAGTCCTGCCTACAGTTCTGAAAGAAACATCTTACTGCTGCCAAAAACGTGCTGGTGATTGTTGTCAATTTTTCCCTTTAAATAGCAGTAGAAATAACCAAAAACATGAAACAAAGCTGATTTTTTTCGCTGAGACATTTCGGTCATTTGTCCCATAAGAATGTTAACATTCGTAATAGTATTCACTGGTCTATATTTTCAGACATTATGACCGAACTGACGTAATTTCCTTCGTTCATTTCAAAAAAGTGCCGGTCCACGGCCGAAAAAAACATATACCCAGAAACAAAGCGTTTAGCTTTCCAAGACCTGAGTTGAATCTATCATTCGGGAATGGCTCGTCAAGATGCTGTGATTTGTTTTTAACCAAGCAGCAGATCAGTACGAAAAATCTGCTCAGTGCGTTTCCTGAGCTCACATTGCTGTGCAGCCGTCTTTCGTTTCTTGCCATGTAGTTGGGTTGCGATCTCACGGAATACGACTTTGAAAAATAAAGCTTATCGGAAGTAAATGCTTATCCCATTTGAATGAATGTATATTGCTATGTCGCTTGTCTTTTTTGTTTCGAGGCAAGGCCAGCATGCAACGACGTCATCTTCAAATACATGCGCGTTTTCAGGATACAATCGCACTGGGCCAACCGTCCGTCTGTCTGAATTACTGAGTGTTTTGCAGTGGAAGTGATCTTTGTTTGTAACAACGTATTGCTAAACTGCTTTATTTTGCAAACGATTTAAACGGCCTATTTGTGAGCTCTTCGAGATTGGGCCGGGTTGCCTAGCAACAGAAGTCCGTCATATAATCACTGATGCGTTCTGTTAATCTACAGGTTCACACGGATGATATTCAAACGGCTGCGATGAACGACCTGCTTTCCCTTGTGTGCGAAACTTACCAGGTCAGCGCTTGTTTGCGTTTTCTATGTAGTAGAATACATAGTATTAAAACACGTCGTAATAGTATTCACTAGTTTATATTTTCGGACATTATGATCGAATTCCCTCACTTTTTTTCGGTCATTTGAAAAAATTGCGGCCCATGACCGAAAAAATAATCGAAAAAAAACAACCTAGATGGAATTGGGTCGCGACAATTGTAAGATCGAAGTGTTTTTTCGTGCCACGAAGTCCGGGCAACGTTTGGTACTGAACTTAAAAGTTGCACTTCGATCTGCGAATTCAAGTCAATATGTGTCATTCGCTCTCGAGTGGGCTTAGCGGAAAAATTTACAAAACATTTATTTTGGTTTATCATCCACTGGAGCGATCTTTCTGATAATGCACAATGCTGCAACCGGAGATGCAGTGGCAAAAACTTGGAAGTCTTTAACCTGTGTGAGATCATAGAAAAGCATATTGAGAAAAGCGGTATATCCTCGCAAGGAACGTTTAAGTGGCCTAATAGGATAGAGCGCCACTGAAGTTGGCAAGTGGGATTCGAATCCTGGTCGCGACACACCGAAGAAAAAAGGTTGCATTACTTGCTGCCTGTCCTGCCTTGTGTTTGTCATTAGTGAATAGGGACAAGGAGATAGTTTCGCTAGCGTTGCAAGTCATTGACTCGCCACCAGTACAGCATTCACTACGAAAGTTGCCGCTTGGTCCACGACGCAGAACAACTGGAGATGGCGCCCGCATAACACACGTGACACTCTAAACTCTGAAGGGAATGTAAAGCGAGTATTTATAGTGAATATTTTATATCTTTCTTTTCCTGTACCTTTTCTTTCAAGTTTTTTTTTTATAGTAAAGACGAAACCACAAAAGGTCAGAAACAATTGCAAGGCCCGATAATACAGCTTGTCATCCGTTAGCAACATGTCCTAACACGTGCAAAAACAGACAAAAATGATTACAAGGCAAATAAACAGTTAATTAGAGGCCACTGCAAAAAGAACTACTCCAGTTTGCTCGTGCACCCCTTGCGAAATTTCTGGCTTAACGTCATGTGCGCATACACAGCGTACTTTCTACATATCAAATACACTGAGAAAACTGATGATTAGGGCTTCGGTTTGGTGTTCAGGTAAGTGTGTCGGGTTAGGTTTCGGTTGGGGTTAGGAAAAGAAATATAACTGAGGTCTAAGACTAAGTCCAATAGTTTTCAGTGGTTATAGTTATTCCCGTACTGGCTTGTGGGCATCTGACATCTAACCAAAACGTTTTAATATACACAACACACATCAAAAAAGTAATCGCCAAACTTTATTCCTTTACTCTGAGATGAAAAATAACTGACAAAGAATAATAGGTCAGAAATATCGCTTGACACCGAAAACTGGACCAATCCGCGGCGAGCAGACCGCAACCGACTGGTTGGACACTCCTGGTATGAGTGTACAAAGCGCTCAGACAGTGCTAGCGGTCCTCCATATTGCTTTTAAGTACAGCAAAAAGGAATTTCAAAGCTTCCTGAAGCAAAACTTTGGCCGCTATTTTTTTCAAACTCGCTGTTTTAATTTCTAAGCCACAGGAAGCATTTTAAGTCGTAACAAGGGTTCACACGTTCACCCCGGCTGTTGGTGATTGTGTCTGTTGCGCGATTTGTTCTCGAGCATACTGTTTCACGTATGATTTCCCATACGAGGTGACCATTCTTTTTATTTCTGATTGACAGGGAGAGTTGCCAACAGAATGCAAATCTAAAACCTTGCAGACGCGAAAGCTCGGATATGTCCCTGGATTTTAGAAAGAAAGCTGCAAGTATTCCGTTTCTACTTTTTAGCGCAATGTTTTGAGCGACCCGTGTGCTTTCCCGGAGTTAACTCAACGTGCAGTGATTTGAACTTGATGCACCTGCCATTGATTTTGTTTGTGTGTATGTTTGATTATTTGCGATGTTCAGTGAAGTACTTGATGTTCACATTTGCTGCTGTTTTAATTTTCTGTGTTTTTTATTATTCTCTTTTTTTTCTACGTTATTAACTATTACTGCAATGTCATAGTAAGTGTGGAAGAGATGACAATCATGTTGTATGTTTGTAGTTCTCGGCTGTGCAAGCTTGGTGACCCCTGGTCTAGACAACTGTTCTATCCCTTGCAGAACCGCAACCAAAAAAGGGTGATCAGGCCATTTCCCCCCATCCGAAAATAGTACAACAACAAGTTACAGTCATTTTGATCCCTACCCAGAACTTATCAACTGGTTGCGGTCCTGACCCCTTGTGAAGTTAAGAAGTTCTCCTTCGAGCCGAAATCACTGTTGCTGTGTTTTAATCGAGTGAAAACAGAAGCGTATGGAGATTATCGAGTTTTTGCGCGTTTGTGCAGATCGAATAAAATGAATAAAATTTTTGCAATAAGACTGCTTTACTGAGCTGCCAGAAATTGATATTAAAAAATTCAACATTGGACCATGGGTTTACTTTGCACAATTTTTTTTCATATAAAAGTGGAATAAACAATCTGCAAAAACTTCTGTTATTTCGCATAAACTGGCACGATGTCATTGAACTGCCGGAACGAGTCCCAGTTTTCGGTAAAATCGCACATTCTGTAAGATGTACAGGTTTTGCGATTATTTCTCTTCAATCTGACGCTGAGAATAAGGGCAGGGCATTGAATTCTCTGCAAAACGCAACAACAATACATTTGAATGTAAAGCGGTTCTCTTCACTGCGTGAAGCTTCGACCTCATCGGGCCAGCAACACGCAGCTGTTCGTACCCCCAGACCGGCCAAGCGCCCCCCAGGAAAATCGAAACAGGCTTGATTTTAACTTTTGCGTCAGACTCATGGTCCATATCTCAAGGGTACTGGAATAACACAATGGTTAGTCATGGCGCAGTACAGAGCAAGTGTTAACAGATTGGCACAAAAAACTCTCAAAGTGTTAATAGATTGACACAAAAAGCACAGGAAGATGATAAACACTGGAACAACACCCCAGCTAAAACTTCACCCATCAAGTAATAATCCACCAGGGGAAAAAAAAAGCTTGAAGGTACAGTATTTTAACAGCAGGTTGTGAGGTAAATGGCTAAAACCATGGAATGGGGATGCTCACAGAAGCATGTAAATTGATTTCCATTAAATAGATTTTGCAGACCAGATAGGCTCTACACTGTTTATTTAATAATTCGTGCACGGCGTGCTTCAGTTTTTTTCGTGTTCACGAGGTGGACGGTCAGTGGTGACAGAAACTTCGTTATTGCAATCACGAGTGAGTGGCAATTTTCGGATTAGCTTAAGTTGGTACAACTTCAGTTAACCCCTCCTGGAAGACCTGGGAGCACATGCATCTACACGCAAGAATCGACTTTGCAACCTAAAAGATGTAAGCTCGAAAGTTTTAGATCATGTGCCGGCTCGCGGAGTGATCAATGACGCAACAGGCAGTCTTTGTTTTGTAATGGCTCTTTGACCAAAATAGCTCTTTGACCTTACCTGTTTTCGCAAAGATAAGAATGACTGTGCAGTTTGCGAAGCTGCATTTGCAGACCTGCCAACTCGTGACTCAGACATCGTGACTGCCATTCAAGATCGGACAAATATTTGTAGCAGTGCCGTGGCTGCTAAATGCGGCGCGGTAATAATATCCCCGGTGGTGCGAAAGCCATCGGAGGCTTCCTTTGGCCCAGCGCTTGGCGTGCAGGCAAGCCGCTTCTTCATAATGACAACCTATCGATGACCGACAGCATGCAGAGCGGAAGTTATCTCGTCACGTATTACCTAGCCGCAGGGGTGTGCAAACAATTATACTGGAGGACCAAATACTATTAACCACGTTATCCCACGGGCCGCACCTTTATTTAACATACCTAACCGACTATGGATAATGACTGCGATAAAAACAACTTCGCAAAAATATCAAAAACGGTAGTACCTCTATTATTCGAAAGAACATTCTGTTTAGAAAAGAAAGACGTATAGCAGGACAGGAGATTTTATCTTCGTGAAAATACAGGGTGTTTCACAATTGTTGAAACAGCGATTGGGCACAAATCCAGGATTTTAAATGATACCACAATGATGATTACATTTATTGAAAGGTGAAAAGATAACATTTTATAATCTGCAACTGTTTGTCCTCAAATCAGAAATAATATGTCAAG
>Ga0210059_1009693_pt1 | contig 15002 bp, 8 predicted proteins | sample Ectturendosymbi2_FD_188042 | JGI IMG/M metagenome (GOLD analysis project Ga0210059, IMG submission 188042) | Ecteinascidia turbinata endosymbiont from Florida, USA - Sample 2 (SPAdes) (version 2) | ecosystem: Host-associated > Tunicates > Ascidians > Unclassified | place: Key West, Florida...
TTGAAATATGTTTAGTACTCGTGCGCTAGTGTGAAACGCAGTAAAGCTTTTTGTTATTTTGAAAGCTCTGTCGCAATCGCATTCTTGAAGCAATCTATAAAAACCTCTTTATCGCCCCCGCGTTCCAGTCATTGTGAAATTCCACATCCAGTTTTGCCCTATTGTGTCTCGATTTAAGGTCGGCTTGTTCCTCATGATGCAAAATTAATGTTATGAATGGTCAGCTTATTTACCCGCGCGGCTTAGCAATGCTGTACGTATCGGGGTTAATAATTGTTGTTTTTTTCTATTGCAACATGCGCTCAGATTTGCCTAATAATGGACTGGCTTTCTACGCTTTTATCCATTTTTTATCAACTGAAGCTTCACGCACTCGATGGCTTGCTCGGAAAAGGCGCTATCGCAAGTCGTGGATTTGCATGAAACACCCAATGCGGGCAAGCGGAAACAGTTACGAGCGTCCTGCCAGCAGCGTGACAATTTGTGAAGACGTCACCTGTATAAAGAAAACCGTCTGATTTGTCCCAAAGCTTCGTCGCTGAAATCAGGCGCCACCACGCTGTGCAAGATCAAGTTATCGCCTTCGAAATCAAATAGTTGCTTGTTATCGTGGTGCAGCAAGACGATCAAACTTTCGAAGTACTCTTTGATTGCGCAGTGTTCCGTCTTCCAAAACATTGTTATGCGCGGGTGAGCAACAGGGCCTATCGTCACCTCGTGTGAAACAGGATGTGACGCAGTATGCAACCTTATGCGTCAGGTAGACGAGTCACTAAGTGAAAAACGCACGGGTTTGAAGCTAGGCGTGCTTTACAACTTTTTTGGGTGTGGGAAGTTCAACTACATCCGGAATCATTTTCGACACGTAGTTTGTAATTTCGAGACGATGGTATGTTAGCAAGCCGACAAAACCGCGTTGCAAAAACAAGTTTCTTCCGGATCTATAAAACTGGGTGTGGTCGATTGTACCGAATGCTCAGACGGATGGGTTTCGAGGGAAAGTGTTCGTTCGTGTGGCCCACTTTGGGAACACGAAAACACCGCGGCGGTTGCAGTAATTCAATGCTATAAAATCATGGGAGTAGCTGTTGCGAATAGGGTTGCCAGATGGCCTGTATTTTACTGGTAATTTAGCGGAGGGCGGTATTTTGAAAATCTAACGCAGAACTTCTCAAATTATAATAACTCTAGCGGTTAATCTTGTTAGGACAGATCCTTCAGCGAAGTTCACAGCGCAAATTGTTACCTGTGGCTTAACAACACTCCTTGTCTCTCCATTTTCCCTCTTCCTTTGGTTTGGTCATGCTTCTTCCGTCGTCCTAAACGCGGTCTGTATGAGCAAACGCAACGGGGGGCTGGGGTAACCCCCCCCCTTGAGCTTGACATTTTACGAAAACGTTTTTACCTGCGTAAAGGAGATTATTGTTTTCGCATACTTTTTGCGTGTAAATTTGTCGACTTAATGCAAATACCACGGAATTAATTTGCATGCAAATTTCAAGGAACATTGTAAATAGGCTAAAAAGTAATAATTACGTCTTGAGAATCTAAGTTAATGTCTGCACGCAGAAACCATCTCACCACTTTTTGCAGACCTTTCGTCCACTACGCGTGTTCATTCCGGCACTGGACCTTTCAAATCGTGGTGTGCATCAGACAGTCCAGCCACACTTTTTATGCTCCACTGCTCGTATTCGACAAGACACTGTCCTGTTTTAACACGCAGCCTGATATTTTTGCAGTTATGAACTGCTGTGTCGTAGCGTTGAGTTTATTTTCCTCCGATATCCTAACCTAGAGCGCTGATAATTTATATTCAGTGCAATGTCACGTAAATAAAAGGGAGTGTGCGTGGAAGAATATGCATATTATGTCAACAAATTTCGCCAAAACGGTCGTTTGGAAACAAGGAACAGTGGCGATTCTAAGGGAGGGCTGGGTGGGCCCTGACCCCCTGCTTGACCTCCCAGTTTTGTGCTTGATTTCATAATCAAGTTCGTTTGATTGACATATAGGCTACAGTTAGGTGTCTCTACTGAACAATAACGTTGGTCACAGTTAACGATATTCAGGCCCGTCGCGACGGGAGGGGCTTTGGTGGGCTTAGCGCCCCCAAACATAGCTACAAGCCTACCTAAATTGAAATATGAATCACTGTAAATCAGTGCAGTTTTTGTCAATTTTTAGAATGTCAAGCACCTCTGCGCAAACGCAAAGCCCGCATATTGAAGACTTTCTGCTGACGGTTCTAATGATAGACGCAAGCCTATGTTGAGTTCGATAGCTTTAATCATAGCAAATTAATCTTCATTACAGCGGAAAGCCACCATGCAGGAAAGACATTTATGTTGTCCCCCCACTTTTTTATTTCTAGAATCGCCGCTGAACAGGAATGTGACGTCACAAACAACGCACACCCAATACAAATGACCTACATATGCTACTGCATGAAAACCCCCATGAAAATTTTCTGCGTACAACACTGTATGAGCATTTCTTTTGGCAATTAACCGTTTTCGAGGGACCAAGCCTCCTGTCACAGTCTGACTGCGTTGCCAAGAATCGAAACTTAGCAGACAACTCATCAGCCAACCACGGTTTCAGGTAGGCCAACAATGGAGTTCACCTATCGAGTTCGTTGCAGCCACAATATGCTACGTCGCCCTGAGCCGTGGGTGTGAGCAACTGTAGAGATAAAACATGTAAAAAAATAGGGGCACTAAAAGCAATATTACGCAAGAGTGACAATATTACGTTTCAAGCATATGAAACGAAAATCAACAGGAATTTTAGCAAGATAGCGGGAAGTTTTTGTATTCTTTTCCAAAGGAATAAGACGAGATTTCAAATTTTCAGAAATATATCAGACCATATTTTTGGGCTGATGTACAGAGAGCTGACACAGAGATGTTTTCATTGTAAGTAAATGATATTTTTGCAGAAAGCAAGCCTTTTTTGATATTTGTGGGTTGACGAAATATCAACAAAGTGGATATCAACGAGACAACAACAAACAAGTAAGTTTTATTATGCAATACTTTAAAAGATAGAACCGTGATCACTGCAGGCCCGTCAGCAGGTTTTCGCAGCAGGGGGGCCAAAAGCCACAAGGGGGGGGCACATTTTTAAATAAAATATTGGATGTATGCAGCAACCGGGGGCCAAACATGAAATGGGGGCACACATATAAAATAGGGAGGCCGGGCACCACTGGCCCCCGCTGGTGACGGCCCTGGAGCACTGTGAAAGCGTTTTTGTCTAACATTTCTGATTTATTTGCAATGGTTTCCCTTCATTGTTTTCTGACAAACGGGAGCTCATGTCATGCTGCAGCGTTCCACGATATTAGAAGAGAAATGGTCGCAGGCTACTAGCCACTTTCACCTATCTACTTTTGCAGCATCAAGTACGTAGCTTCATCCTTGCTGACGAAGTTCAGAAAGTTGTCACGTGAAGAGAACCTGAGGTATGATTCTAGTCCAGGTCAAGTAGCCTATTTCATTATTGCTTCGTCAGGCAGTTTAATGAATGGCGAAACTTTATTTCAACGATTCGCAGTAACAGCAAATCAATTAGAAAGAAAATTTTATACATATGTGCTTTAGTGTTTTGTGCATCGCGTGATTTCAAGCAATTTCTATTGGGGATTCGATGCAATGTACTTGTTTGCAAACAGACTGCCAATTGACATAATAGCCTGCTAACATTCATCACGGTGCTTGGTCGTGGTTTCCGGTAGCTCCGGTGAACACTTTGCTCTGTTGTTGACCGTTATTATATGCAGGCCCTTAGCCACCGGGGGCATTAGGAGCCCCCCAAATTTTGTTGTGCCAAGAAAATTTAGTATTTAACATATAATAAAAACAAAAATGTTACCCTCCTAAAACTGTACTTTGACCCACAAAACCTGGCTGCGGGCCTGATTCTATGCCGAACCATTTTAAGTTTATGGGCGTCGGAAGAGGGAGCCTTTTCCCTTTGCATTTTGAAATTTGGCAATTTTCTATTAAATTTTTAGCAAAAAAATTGTTTTCTTAGCTGCGAGTGGGTGAAATGAAAATTTTACTACTATCGGCCACCACTTTCTCGAAAAACTTTTTGACTACCCCTACAAAATCCACCATTGGCCCCCTGGAAAAATCCTTCCCTCGCCCACGTTTACGTTTCGTTTTTCTGACCACACTTTCAAGTGTATTGAATAGTTTGTTGTGTATCTGAATGTGATCAACAAAAACAATCAAGCTTGAAGTGCTACTGGAGAATTACTGTAGGACAAAGTGGTGAGAACCTTCATTTCACCTTGCTTTGTCTTGGCACACTCAAGACGTCAGGTCGCTTAGTTGGGAGATTGAGCCGCGCTCTTGCAACAACTAGATTGGATTGACACCAGTAAGAATCTCCGCGGTATTGTAAGCTGCAGCGACAACACGTTCTTCGCAACCTTCAAAGCAACCATGAGCAGTTTATGCATGTTTCTTGACTATTGAGACCAGTTCATTTGAGACCACGTTCATTTTAGACCAGACCACGTTCATTTGAGACCTGTTCATTTCAGATTTTTTCATTTGAGACCACATTCATTTGAGACAATATACATTTGAGACCACAGTCATTTGAGACCACAGTCATTTAAAACCGCAATCATTTGAGACCACATTCATTTGAGACCACATTCATATGAGACCACTTCATTTGAGACCACATTCATTCGATGCCACATTCATTTGAGACTACATTAATTTGAGATCACATTCATTTTACGCCATGTTAAAGTGAAGCTGTTTTGATTTATTGTGTATCACTTTTTATGATCTGCCTTTCACTTTTTTGCGGGAGACCTGAAGTTTTCCAAGGTGACTATTTATTTGAAATTTTGCAAGGTTGCGCCCTTCCGTGTCCAGGGGTGACTCACGCTGGTTTGTAAATGCACCCGCACTCAGGGTCGGATCAAAGGGGGGCATCGGGGGTAATTACCCCGGGCCCCTCACTCCAAGGGTGCACCCCGTGATGATAATTATTTGTTTTAAATAAAATACTCCTTTGAAAAATTGTGATTCGGAAGCGATACAAAAATACAGATTTACATTCCGATGTTTCAGTGAGTAGGCCCACATCTATTGATTTCTCTACAATTCCTACTTGCTGCCGGTAGTTGTAATCACTACTGAAGGTAAACACTTATTTTTGTTCAGTGCAAAAATATTTGAATTGTACTTGTAACTTTTTTCTAATAATCGTTCTTTTGGCATGAGTATGATTATCTACTCGTACATCACGCCTACTGCAAAAAGTCGCGAACACGATAATACTGGCGTGCTAAAGCTAGTCCTGCTGTGGTTGCTGTTTAGTGTACAGAAGTGGTTTTAAAGTGATTGTCATTTGTTTCAAGCACCCCTGACGTTAAGTAAGTTGTCCAAACAAATGTATTTATTGGTAAATTTATTGATCAAACTTTCCATGTTGCAGTGGCGTAAGGGCTCGCGCCCCCTGGAAATTTATTCACGCTTCCTGGGATGGCGCGCCGCCCCGGTTAAGAATTATTGGTATCAGGCTCGTAGCCAGGGGGGCAATGGGGGCAATTTCCCCTCCAATTCCAAAAGTAGCACTAACAATTTTTTAGGTTAATCAAGCTTTTGATGTGTAAGCCAAAGAAGTACGTCAGTGCAAATCAACGAAACTACTTAAAAAAATATTCTACTTCAACTTTAAGTCGAATCTGATTAAAGCAGTATTGTATTCCAATTGCCCATGATTAATCAAACATTGTGTGTAGTGCAAATGCTGGAGAATTCATGTCATGACTGACCTTTTCCCGAGGTTTTAAGCTCCGTGTGGAAGTTGGTGATAATGAAACACAAACTTATAGGAGATTGTAATCACTAACCGAAAGTGAAACGAAGAGTAACGCTTTTCGCAGCTGTTTCTGGCGCACCAACTTTCTGTATCCCACCTCTTGGTGACATAAACTTTATTTCAAGTCCATCGTAGAAATTCCTCTCTGATAACTCTGGTATGCTACAAATACTGTATATTTTGCCCTTGACTGCAGCATCAGCCGTAGCTTTAAATGAACATCGCAAATTTTTGTTTTTGTACAGTTTTAAAACTAAATGTGTGAATATAGCGGTGATTTACATTTTGTATGCCTTGAAGCTCAAGCCTTAGCTAAGAAGCAAATCAGTTTCAAAATATTTTTTATTACGTCAATCAGGCCGTAGACACTGTTTAGCAACAACAGCATTTATTCTAGACATTTCGTTGTGATGGGATGTGGAGTAGACCCGTGACGGTTCAAAATGCAAATACGTGGAGCCTTAACGGTTTCATTAATGATCTCACCTTGTTAGCGAGTAAATACGGTTTTGTCAAGTAATCAGAATCCGACCTGTACATAGAAAGTGTTTCAACATTCACCTGATGTTCAGTGCCACCCTATCCTACAGTAAATTTGAAATCATTCAGCTCCAAAGCGAAGGTCAGCTAACGAAAGTATCTAACGAAAGTAAAAAGATGCTTTTCATTTTGTAAGTGTTGAGGCCATTGACACTGCCATTTTCAGATAGCTTGCAATCCGTTTTTTCGATAAAGCGCATGTGACCAAACTGAAACTATGAACCGAATTTGTTCCTAGTCGATTAGATTTTATTATTCAAACACTAATGGACTTAGAAAAGACTTCAATCACTTAGTTCCCAAACTTTCTTGAGCGCGTCCCAATCTAAGTTTGGTGAACACCTCGCGACCCAAGCCTCAAACAACGTGTGAAAAAGACATTGATTGTGTGGATGGTTTTTGGCAGAAAGTTGCTAATTTCGTTTTTAATGTCTACAATCTACTCTTTTCTCAAGTATCTACGCTACAGACAGACACAGACAAGCAGTGGTTACATTGAAAATCTACAACTCCCGTTTGGATCGCCTCTGCGCGACCCATTTTTTGACCATTCTCCACCCTTCTTTGGGTTTTGATCCATACTTTGGGAACTACTGGACTAGATTAACTAACCAACATTGTATTAAGCTGCAGTGACATGTAGGCCTATTACTTAACTTATTGCAGAGCTGTGGTAATAATCGATTGTGGCTTCGTTTTCGCAAATACACATCCGTTTTCACACTTTGCATAGACTGAGTGGGTCAAACGTATGCAGGTTTACATGTATATCTTTCCCCAATTAAAAAAATTGTCTTTATAATATTTGTAAATTTTATTTTTGAACTCTGAAAAGCTAGATAGATAAATACCTAATTGTTTATGGAAAGCAGGCTTAGTGTGGGTAGCGTACAAAAATGCTACCGCAGACGCATTTCATAGCGTTTACTTTAGTGACATAAAATCAAAACATTGTTCAAACGCGCTGAGGGACTCGAGCGTTTGCATCAGCGTCTCCAAGCTACGGCCCGCGGGCCAAATCCGGCCCGCGAAGCCATTTCATCCGCTCCACGAAGCCATTTTGTCAATGATGAAAAAAATAATGTTGAAAAAAAAACTGCGAAATGTGCTTATGATAAATTTGTTGATTTGGTAGAATATAACATATCCCGAAACAATCACATTACGTGAAACGTTCGGCCCTAGACATATTTTCTATTAGCTTATGTAACCCTCGGACAAAAAGGTTTGGAGACCCTGGTTCACATTATCAACTGCATACGTCAATCAGTCGCTCAAGAATTGGACAAGATCCACGTCTCAGTCTACATGCGCGCAAGTTTTGTGGACCCACTTCAGGAGTCGGTGTCTCAGAGCAAAGTCACCACTCGGTTTCGATTGAACGTGTGTTGGTGTACATCAAAAGCGTGTAAATATAAAAAGCGTATTCACAATGACGGCCACGATGAATCCTTTCTAAAGTGCAATGTAGGCTGAAAAAAGCATACTGCAGATCTTGCACTTATAGAATCAAGACTTTCGCAAACGCTTTCGAAAGAAAGTTTTACGAGCAAGTGGTTGCTTTCACTCAAAGTAGAAACTTGGAAATTTACTAAAAACAAAATTTTTAAACTTTTCATCTCAATGAAAGCAGACTTTCTGTTTGCCGGCTTAAATCGGAACAGAATTATTCAGAAAAAGAAGTGCCAGAAAAAGGTACATTTTATGGATGATGCTTTAAAAACAAGGGCATTACATATTTGAATGTTGAGGCTTGGTTATTGTTTGCCCCCCCCCTATCAAAATTTCTGGCTACGCGCCTGATTGGTATATGCTATATAATATCAAAACGCTCCCGTAACTTCTTTTGTCGTCTACTCTAGCAGTGTTTCCCAAACTGTGTGCCGCGGCACACTGGTGTGCCGCTGAAGAGGCTGAAGTGTGCCGCGAAAGTTTTATCTTTTGGCAAAACCTTCTGTATGTTACATCACTTCCGTTACAAAGTTTGTGAAGAGTAGGTTTTTTTAAAGTAGGTATGCCGCGGCCAAATCCAGTATTTATTATAGTGTACCGCAACGAAATAAAGTTTGAAAAGCGCTGCTCTAGAAGTTGCCCAGCCGAACTGTGGCCTTTGTTTCATCATAAAGACAACGTATGGCGGAAACGCTCTTTTCTTCCGATGGCTACCATCGTTGTGTTACATCATAAACAAATGAAAGTGATAACGCCAAGCCATTTGCACCATATGCTATGCGTGTTCCCTCAGAAAAGGTTTTTATCAGTCGATTGGTAGAACGAAAGAGCAGAAAACGAGATTACAGTGTTTAGCTAGCGCGATACCGAAATTTGCAATGCCTTCAGGAGCTAAAATGCGCAAAGCGCAAGAATTTGGCGGTGTTAGCTAAAACCTCGCGACTGAACCGTTTTTTTTCAGCAAAGCCTTCAAGCAGCAACGTTAAAGCAGTGGTGTTCACCAGAGCACCTCAAAATGTAGGTGGAAATCACGCGTGGCTGGCCATATTGACATGGTGTTTTTGTTTGTAATCTCTGGCTTCTTATTGTTTGGATTAATGTCGTTTCTTGCCGAGTCACTCTCTAACCCAGTGGTTCTCAAAGTGGGCGGAATCGCCCCCTCGGGGGAGATTTTGATGGGCAAGGGGCCGATAGGGGGCGAAACAACGCAAACGGGGACGAAAATGCTCGATCACTAATCGATCCTTGAGTTAACTTCAGTAACCTACTACTATGACTTATCAGTTTCTTGCAGATGTTAGTTTACTATGATAATCGTTTGAGGTTGTTGCTAAAGCAATTTATCTATCAAATTTTACTATGGATCGTGTACGTGCCCGGCGACAGTGTGGATTTTTTCAGGGCTGCGAAGCCGTCGTAAAAATGACACAGTTCCGGCTCCGGAGCTCTTCTTCATGAACATGGTTCCAGCTCCGGAGCTTTTGGCTTTCATGAGTGTGGCTCCGGCTTCTGTTCGTTTTCACACATTAATATTTTAATTGTCTCGGTGTTCCTCACTTCAGTGGAAAATGAATTAAATCGAGTGCACAAGACTAAGAAAATATGCCAAGCCCTTTGGAGTAATTTAATCTGGTAGTTTTTTTTGCAAGCAGCGGTCTTACCATGAGGAAATCAGCGAAAAAGCAATCATAAGTTCAGACGATTAAGAGAACAGTTACTGGCATAAAGGAATCTCAAGATAACGGTAATATAAACAATTGCTGGAAGGGCAGTCGCTGGTTTTACCGTCAATGCCTGAGGACCTTTTGTCATTTCTTACGAACAACATCAAGAAAATGGCTCTTTGGAAAACTACATTTGTGTCTGAGCATTTGCATTCGTTGCATGCTTTGCCTGTTGCAGTCTTGACGATTCCAGCAACAGCGCTGCCAGGGTAAACCATGCAAAGAGCGCAAAACACACAGTGGACTGTCATGTGTTCTTTCAAACACGCACATATTTGCATTAACACAAATGCGGAGTGTTTTAAAAGCCCTTTGTTTGAATAAAACGTATTACTCCTTGCAATAAATTCACATTTGAGTTTTTTAAAATAGCTGAAAACGTCTGATTTCTTATCTTTTGCGCTCATAATAAGCAGTGGTGAATCGCTAAGTAAAGCACACTTTAGCGTGGGAACTGTTTACCGTGCCGAAAACAGATTTTTTTCCACAGATGAAAACGAGGAAAGTCCGCATTTGTTTACATTTATTTTTTATCCTCCTGATAATGTACTGCTATGCAAAGCAGTGCTAGTTCGCTACCAATTATTTACAACTTATATGCTACTGCTTGTAAACGTAATGTTTTCTAGTGAACATTCCTACTTTACAATGGCGTGCCGTGCATTTCACGCTTAAATATGTAATTACTAATGACATCATATCTTAATCATACTCCCTGCTAACAGCATGACTACATGCAGCTACAAAAGCTATGGGTATTGTATCATATACCTACTCATTACAGCTCAATTCTTTTCAGATCACTACTCTACTACAGACCCAGTTTGATCATTCTGACCAGAAAGTAAGATATTGTGATAGTTAAGGTTTTTCTTACTTCTACAACAGTGGTTCTCAACTATTTCGCCCCCTGCCATTTCATTCGGCTCTGCCCGCCCTTTAAAACAGCGCAGAGACCAGAAAACTCTTAATACCTGGGGCTTGGAATGGAGCACCTGGAGCTTGCACCCTCTAAAATGTAATTTAGACCACGTCAAAGAATCACATGTTTTGCGTTCCTGCCCGTTTCCTTTATCGAGGCACCACAATAGTTTTAGTTTTCAACTAAAAATGAAGGACGATAAAAAAATGTCGTTTTGCGTTGGTCGAAAAACTCACAGGAGAAGTATTTCGTGGCTGTTTAGAAGAGAAATGCAATTGCGTATGAGCAAAACGTCTGACACGTTATCTCTACAAACGCGACTGTTTTAGCAGATAACGTCAAGTCCCGCAAAGAAGTGGAAGGTAATCATAAAAATGTGGTTCACAGTAAATCAAAACAGCTTCACATTGACATGTAAAATGAATGTGATCTAAATGAATGCGATCCGGCGTAAAATGAATGTGATCTCAAACGACTGTGGTCTCAAATGAATGTGGTCTCAAATGAACGTGATCTCCAATGTATATGGGCTCAAATGAATGTGGTCTCATATGAATGTGGTTTCGAATGAATGGTCTCAAATGAACGTGGTCTCAATTGTCTGCACACCGTTTAGGCAACATTAACAGAAATATAGCAGTACAATGTGATTAAGACCTATAAAAATATTTGAGTTCATGGTGTACGCAGATAATTGTGCTGATTTTCAATGCTTGAGTAAAAGATTGCTGATTGATAGTTGGTGCAAATTTCCCAGTTAAAATTTTTTATTCATCTTATGCATAACCAGGATATTTTTTAAGGAAAATGTTAGATACCCGGTATAGACTTGTAGCGACCCGATGATAATTTTCTCTGATTCTAGGGACCCAAATGGGGTCCCTAAAACACCTTAAAAAAACTGGCATAACTATTGTATATCTTTTAACTAAAATGTCTTTATTCGTTTGTTTTGTATGTTGGCAACATTTGTTCATCTTCTCACGAGGGTCGGTAACAGAAAAGCTTTCATGAACGCAAGTTTGAGAAATGAGGGGCCAATGCTCCTTTAATCCTCAATGACTCAGGGCTTCAAACTGCACATTTGCATTGCATCAATTGATAAAGCAGAGAATTGGCGACCTAATCCCTCAAAAGCTTTCTTTCCTTTTTCAAGCTCAACGTTCGATGCTTGACACACGCATTTCCAACACATTTGTTTACCCGCAGCATCTTGTCTGTTTCGTAGCAATGATAAACAGGTGTGCCAACTCACAATCGGTGCCCGCGAAAACCATATCACCGCCATGAAGTGAACTGCACGGAAAGCGAAGTCCAAATCTCATTGTATTTTCAGCAAATTCGCACCAATCCCAGGTCGCGCATCGCGGTCGCCGCGCCGAGGTCAAATGCATAAAAATGTCGCAACGGTGGTGACCATGTGGCAGCGCCTTGCTTTAGTTTTCCTTGCGTCAATTCATCGTTGCAGCCCACAAGAAGACAGAACGGTCGACCGCACCACCTTTGGATGCGTTCTCTGCCACAAGAACGTCTGGAAGTATCAAACGCAGGTTCCAAAACAACTGGTATTTATTTGAAAGTGCACAGCGACAACGAGGATAAAAAGCAAGGGCAAGGCAGTAGCGATGCGGGCGCTCCGTTTACAACACGCAGTATCTTGCACACCAGCACACAACACACGATACGTCGAGAAAAAGTCGCGTATTGCAACCAAGGGCAACGTACCTAAAGATCGACGAAGATATCACCAAGCAAGTAAACATATGGCGTATGGCACTGGCAGGAGTTCAGGACGTAAAGACTTCAAAAACGACTGGTTAAACCCCAACACACGAATTCTGGAAGCAGCAGCGCTTCCTAAATGTCTGTAACTTCAGATCTTAGTCGAAATCTTTTGTTAAAGCGCTCCGTGGAAGCAAAACAAAATGAACCGATGGCATCGCATACTTTACGGTCATGGATAAACTGAACTAAGCACGATAAAGTCAACAACCCGCCGGCAGAGCTAAGAAGGTTTGCGTTCACAAGCGGGAGAGTTTTATCAGATAGGACGCAACCGTACCGAACTTCCGAGAAAACAGGAAGACTTTGGAAGCTGCGAGGGTGAAGAACTCGACAGAAAGCAACTTCTTCGCACACTCGGGCAAATCACAAGCAGCACCAGCACCTTCTGCGAAGTGGAGGAGGACGATTGCGACTACACGGAATGTTTCCCATCATCGTAAGAGCGCAAGGGTTGGTAGTCTGCATCGTGCTTCGGTTTGCGGGACCTGCGGACGTAAAAAGTTGACAATTAAGATCAGGTTCAGACGTCTCATTGGAGACACGAGCCATTACTTGAACGACTGATTGCCTTGCTGCAACAACATGGCATCTTCCCATGGCCGTGCAGTTTCATTTCCACCACTGCTAGACGCACAGGGAGCTACAAGCGGGGTCATACTGGCCACAGCTCACCGTTTCCGGCCTTGCGCGCCGACAGCAGAGAATAAAAGCATGGTCTTAGATTGAAAGAACCATCAACTTCAATTTTAAGGGCAGGAACTCCAGTACGTTTGCTAGGCCAGTGCATTACGTGCGAAGGTGCGATCTTCACGTTCTACCGCGTTTGGTCGAAATAGCGCTTCACCATGTGAGCAAGTTGTAACTTCCGGGTTTTAGGAACGGCAAAAACAAAACGAATGCGAACTAAAGCGAAAAACTTTTAACCCCGCGTGCATCAGGCAGGAAGTATCAAAATACCGTCCACCCGTCCCATTAAAAAAAACAGTATTGATTACGCAACACATCTAGCCTCTTCTTTCCATGTGTGGCGATTGCTGCATGTCTGTTCATGCGGTAGACTCAACGCAAAGTCTATACTATATGAATGTTCCCGCAGCAACGCCTTCCCATAGAACGCCGTTTCCGCAAACGTTGTTGTTCAAAGGCGCAACTGATTTGTCCAACGGTACAATTTGGGGAGTTGCTACCGCGAAATTCGACAAAATGACCATCAGCATCGCGCATCGGTCGTCGCGCTTGACCAAGGACCGCGGTCAGGATCCTCCATCCACACTTTGCACCCTCTACGCATCTGGGGAAGCGAATGGGGACAGCGCGGAGTAATTTATATTCTAGGAGACTTGAAAGCCACGCGTAAACAGCAATCTTGCCATTAGCTGGTGATTGGAAACTGGAACAAGACTTCACTCACTGGGAAAGAGCACGGGTAGGTTGAAGAAGCCAAACGATATTCCTGGATGTTATTGACATCTGTTCAACTAAGCGTCGTAGCTCTAACACTGTGGAGCCGGTCGATGGGTGCAAGCTCTACTCCTGCCTTGAGCCAACAGTCTACCCAGGCTGAGGTGGGGATACTGGTAAGCCCCAGCAAGCAATGCACACGCTGAAAACGATGCTGGACTGTGGAAGGGTGTAATCGTTCGACATGGTGATGCCAAACTAAACGGCAATAGAAGACTCCAGCTAAATGACACACTGTATATCATTAACACTTTCTTACAACAAATTGGGAGAACCTGGTTGAAAACGATGTAAGAAAGACCTTTGTAGACAGCGTACCGTCCTTGTTCAGAGAGGTCTTGGCATGCACAGCGGATCCAAGAGTAGTGACGGTTCGGGACAGAACTTGGTGAAACGATAGATGTCAAAAAGCAACCCCCCTGGTCGAACCAGGAGGTGAAAGCTGCTATTCGAGCGAAAAATTTTGCTCCCGAAGAAAACCGAACGTTTTTTGCATTAGCGATAAGTTGAAGGGCGGAAGTCCGCAGCTCAAATGGTAAAACAGCTCAAAGCGCAATGTTGGGAGGTTTTGGACGGAAATTGGATTTCAATTACAAGGAAACCACCCATGTCTCTGCGGCAAAAGTCAAACACTGCAAGATCCATCAAAGACCAAAACGGTGTCTACTCAACAAGGAGGAAGACGTCACTGACGCATGGAGACGGTATTTCGAAGGTCTTGTGAAGTCGGCCACAATAACACCACCAAAAACACAGGAGGTGAATCCAGGGAAGCAAAGCGCCATCACACGACTTAACTTTTAAATGCTCTAAAGCCTTTAAATGCTCTAAAAAGGGAAGTTGATCGGCTAACTCGAGTGTATCTTGTGGCCCTTCAATCTAGAAGGGCAACGAAGAACTAGCAAACTGGGTTGGTCATCCCAATACACAATAAGGCAGACAGGAAGGAATACACTATGAGGGAATCTCCCTCCTTAGCCTCCCTGGACAAGTGTACGCCAAATGCCTTGTAAAGAGCTAGTTGAACCAAAACTGAAGGATACCCAGTTTTCGTCTTGGCCGTAGCACCACAGACCAAATATTCACTCTCTAACAAATTTTCGAGAAATCTTGGCATTACGCCAATGATGTCTAACGCTTGTTTTGTCGAAATAGAAAAAATATATGTCCGTGTGCCTCGAGAAAAGGCGGCACAGTGCTGACGGCCGCCTGTTACTAGCCATCAAGTCATTGTACTCTTGCTAAGAACTTCGTGTCCGTGTCAG
>Ga0210059_1009694_pt1 | contig 15001 bp, 16 predicted proteins | sample Ectturendosymbi2_FD_188042 | JGI IMG/M metagenome (GOLD analysis project Ga0210059, IMG submission 188042) | Ecteinascidia turbinata endosymbiont from Florida, USA - Sample 2 (SPAdes) (version 2) | ecosystem: Host-associated > Tunicates > Ascidians > Unclassified | place: Key West, Florida...
CCGACTCAAGCAACTTCCTGTTTCAAATATGTATGCAGTGAAAACGCGCAGGACATCTTTGCAGTTTTTCGTGAAAATGCAGCAAGAGCAAAGGAAATTGTATTGTGGCGTAATAAGTACGTATGTAGAACTACTCCATGCTCAGACATGGGCTTTTGCCTTTCCCTAAATTGCTCAGTTAAGCCTTTATTCTCGATTCCGTGGCAGCCTCGTTACTCAAAATGTCTTTATCGAAGAAGAGAAAAGTTGAAAAAAGAATATGCAGAAGTTTTCAAGACATTTGGCCCTTTTGCTACGTTTTTGCGGGGCGAAAATGGGATACCTGTATGTTTGGTGTGCTCACAGCAGGTTTCAGTGGTGAAAAAATATCGGATGTTTCGTTAAGGTTGCTCCTTAAATGTGATAATAATCATTTTCAGATAAGCTTGAACTTTTTGCATTAAAGTTATGAAAACAGTTGGAAGTTGTCATTACTTGTAACCACGGTGTTTTATATTGATTACGTTGGTCCGGCCCGCTTGAGATAAAATTTGCCTGAACTGGCCCCTGAACCGAAACGAGTTTGACAACCACTGGATTAGTGGTTCTTATATTGCCTCAGATTAGTGCACGGTTTTCAGCCCCTCAAATTGAAATATAAAACACTACAAGTCAGTGGAGATTTTATCAAATTTTCAGAATGTCAAGTCCCCCTGCGCAAATGTAATACCCCCCTATTGAAGACTTTCTGGCGACGGTTCTGATGTGAACCTCACATCATTTCGCCCGACGGTTTCGTTGTGTTCGATTCTTCGCAGTCTGAAAATGTAACAAACACGCGAATCGCGAACCTAGCAGTTCAACCAGTTGGGTACGTTTTACATGACGTGTTTTGCTCGTGTGTTTGAGATTTTTACAGCCGTGGTAAGCGAACCGCAAGGTGGTCCCCACGTTGTGCTTTAAAGTCTTTATGCCGCCATACATATGTGCAGCGTGGTTTGTTTTTGTGACCACAGATAAGAAAGGACAGATGAGAAACTTACAAAAATGTAGGCCATGTGTGCTTTCAAATATTTCAACCATGGCGTTTTTGGTTGATTCGCCTCTGGAAATTAATAATCCTGTTCCCGCCGGCCAAGCACAATTTCCACAATTCCGTGTCATTGAATTTTTTGCGTCGAAGGTAGCAACAAGCGCAGTGATCGCGGGGCACTCTGGTAATGATATATAATTTTTTATTGACCGTACTTTAGAGCGTCAATATCGTCATTTTCGGCTTTCGCAAATTAATTAACGCATTTCCATTTTTTTCTCGTAAATATGGGAGAGGGGGCCTCACAAGTGGATTAGCCTAGGGCCTCACATCACCTAAATCCGGGCCTGATTGATCTACTGTATTTTCAATAGAAGGGTAGTAACTGAAAAACAGGTTTGGATGATTTCGTTGATGAATTTGACAGTCGACGTGATAATCGAAGGATTAAGTTACATTGAGGTGATGATGATATAAAATTTTAACGTAGACTGTGCAGGGATCTGTGTGGGAATTATATTGCTCATTGTCTATTTGTCTGAATCTTTAGATTCAGAGTTAGTGCGTGTTTCGCTTATGACAAGACAGTCATAAATCAACGCAGGGTTAAAAAGTCAGCTTTTGAGGATCAGTCGGAGGAAATTCAGTGTGAATATTAAAATGAACGAATTTGTTGGGAATATTCTGCAAAATAAGTTTTACGCCTGCTGTTACATCTTGCTATCAGGTACACGCCCTAAACGCCGATGCACACCTACCTGCGACGCTGCTATGTTATTTAGGTATAACTGATGCCGAAACCTCGCTGCTGTTAACTGCACACGGCACTGAATAGCCCTCACCCTATCCACGCTGCAGATGGGCATTACACTCGTAATAGTACGTAGTTCCATGATAACTTTGTTATGGTTCACAAAATCTCCATAAACTACCACAAAAACGGATAGTCAGTGGTCACAAATCCGTTGGCAGACGGTTTATTTTTATGTACTTTGTAGTAAGAATATTGTGATGGAACCAGTTGGCTATCAACAGCCTACTTGTCTCTGTGTCAAGATGGAATTCGTGGTTGGAACAATTTCGCTTTCATGTGAATTGTATTCACTTTCGTAGAGCTGTTTTCGTTCATGTGTGGTTGACACAATTGTGTATGGGAAATGGTGTTTCGTTTTCCATGTGTATTGCTGTAGAAGTTGCATGGTTAGCACAGAATATTCGATAACGCTTGTCCGGTTTATGTGGATGAGCTTCCACGATGAAAAGTCAGTAATAAGGCAAGCAAGGATTTATTGAAAGGGTTTTTGATTGCTTTGGACGAGATTTTAGACGTTTGCAGCTCTTGCTTCTAAGTGATTCTGGCAAGTCTTGCTAGACAAAATAAAGACATAATTGTGGTTTTGTTAAAGACTATTGCAATTTGCTTCTTTGTAAAAAAGTACCCTGTGTGAAAAATCTGCAGATCTATTTTGTAACTTATCACAATATACTTGGCTATTGCTGCCACGACGTGCATTTTTGTGACTGTTGCCGTAAAACCGAGCAAGCGCTTTGTGAACGTCCGTTTACATTGCATCGTCAGCAATCTCAAAAGTACAAGCAAAATTTCGACGTTGCTTCCCATGGAAAAATTTCTGCGGACGCCCATGGAAGGGGTATTGGGGCCATTCTAACGAAAGTTCGCCGATTACTGCTGTGCGCAATAATGCCGAATGGAGCTTCAGCAAGTTCAAACTAATTAAAACGTTTCACAGATCCACTAAGACTGATGAAAGGATAACAGATCTGGCAAGGATATCTATTGAAAGTGAAACTGCTAAAACTTTAGATGTGACTGAGTTGACAGAAAAATATGTATTTTTGAAAACTTGGAAGAAGTAATTTTCTCAGCTTGAAACATAACAAATGCTTAATTCTGTCTGCTTCACACGTTGTGTTGATTCTGTAGAAATTGCTTTCATAAGCATTTGTTTAAAAAGTCGATATTTTGTTTACATAAATGCTACGCAATTTATTGCACATTGGGAGCCCCAACGTCCAGGTCCCGGAGGGGGTCCCAACCACCTAGCGCCGGCCCTGGACGTATAAACCTACGTGGCTGTCATTGTCTTGCTACGTTACGTACCAAGATGTCTGCGTTCAATAATAATTCATGCGGCAAAACGCATACTGTGGTGACTTGAAGTGCATCTTCGAAGATTTCTTGCCATGTGATTGTTACGCAACAAAGGTCAATAGTAGAACAATTCGCTCGCGAGTTTCGCAACCTGCCTCTGCCGGCAAAGAAGCGAATTTAGTGAACGGCAAGTTCATAACTGCATGTTACCAAAACAGTGAACCTGACTCTTTGCAGTGTGAGTGTCATATCAGCTAAAAACTGTCATTGCAAGAATTAACCCAACTAATCGGAATTGAACTGCTCATTTCACGTTTTCCAGAAATTTTTCCTTCTTAGTCCCAATTTCCAGGGGGGGACAAATGCCCGTTTTGCCTCCCCTTGCGGACGCCCATGATTTTGATGGATTCAGATTGGAATTTATAATTTCTGCTTCATCGGATTTGGATTTGATAATTTTGTTTTCAAATTCTTCAGTTCAATTGCGGACTACAGATTACTATATTTAATCTGTTAAGTTTGGTTCAGTGGAGGTTCTTTCATCCGTTGGGATTGTAAATCCTGTTTGTTTAAATAAAATCTTGAACCTTGAATATGAGCAATGATACAAGTCTGCTCTTTGACAGGGTTGATTGATTTAAAGTTTAAATAATTTGATTTAAATGATTTGATTCAAAATCATTTGATTTAAATCAGTGATTTAAATCTTGTTTTAAATCAAGCAATACACTAAAAAAATCAATCAAAAATCATATGCACTTTTGAAGCTTTTTGTGATTTGTATGACATACTTAATTCGGATTCTAATAGGTTTCACTTATGTTAGTAAAGTAGGCAGAGTTCTCATGACAACACAAATTGAAAGCAATTAAACTTTTATCAGTCCTAGCAACTGTGAGGCCGCAGATTCTATATCAAGCAAGTAAGTGCAAAAATGGTATGTGGACTGAAATCACTAACCCTTGCAGACTCAGAAATCAGACCTGTTAAAATGCCACAAGTTTGAACGTGTAGATTGGCATAAAGTAAAAGTTACATCCAAATTCCATCATATGTAGGCTGTTTACTATAGACATAATATATGTTTTTGTTTCAGATTCATAATAACACATATATTATGGGTTTTTATCGTTTTATGCATGTAAGGCAGTAGCGGCTCCGGGGGAGGCAGTGTGGAGCAACTGCCCCCTAAACTTCTGTGGCGCCCCCTTGAATAGCGCCCCTTTGCCATAAATGCGCCCTTTTTTGGTGCCTACGGAAGTAGAAACAGAGATAAAAGTACTCTAAAATAAACAATGTTATTCGCTTGGTTAAACGTCGGGACTTTGCCCAACTTCTTGTCGAATAGCGTGAATATGCTAATGTGTCATAATAGTAACACTGTTTCGTTTTTCTTTGCCGCGTAAGAACTGCCCAGCCTTACGTTTATCACAAACGTTGTCGCTTTCGCTTAACACAATTCTCGACTTGCCGCTGGGCTGCACGAAATTGGTCTGCTTTTTTCCATGTTTATTTCTTTAATGCCTGATGACAGCCTTGAAAGGAAAGGCAGCAGTGAAAATAGGAATGCTATATAGAAAACTTATAACTGACTCAAGATTTTGCAAGCCTCCAAACTGAAAACGAAAAAACAGTTTCAGGGCTGTTGCCAGTGCAGTTCGTTGAGTCCGCAGTTTGTCTGCATCGTAGTTTTGCAACATAAAGGTGAGTGGATGAGTTTCTTGAGGAAACTAATCTTCTGATTGAACCATAATGCAGCGTGTACAAAGCTATAGATCATAGTGATTCGGCGCCGGGGGAATTCTGTCCCTTGCACCCCGTCGTTACGCCCCTGATTACTGCGCGCAGCGACGCGCCTCAACAAACCATGGTACTCAGCTCCAACCACAGACATACGGGAACCTTTGGCTTTAGGGAGAGAAAAATTTTCAATTCGCCCGAATTTTTGCGCCAATGTGAGGAAAATGAATAGGAAAGTTTTGCAGAGCAATGATTCTACTTAAGCAACTTCACCAAACATACAGGGAAGTTTTTCCTGAAATTTTTGTTTAATCTTGCCCGAATCTTCGCCCCCACCTCATACGCGTAGAGCTCCAACAGAGGAACTTTGGCAAAATACTAGTTGCTACAGCTTGGTGGATTGAATAATTGGTTTCACGCAGTCATAACAATTTTTGCTCAACATTTGAATATTTGCAGTCCAAAATTGGGGAATGATGGCGCTATTGCCCCCACCTCGCTACGCGTCATGCGACAGTGTCTGATGGCTGTGTGGTTTTGATCCTTTTGTTGCAATTGCAAACTGTAGACAACTCATGCTGGCCACGAAAAGACAAATTTTGCATGTTTAGTGAAATCTGCAACCGACAGAGAAATGCTTAGCTTGTTGGTTGTTAGATCATTCCGCTTACATCATGTAAATTTGAGGAGAAAAGCAATCTTCTGGTGAAAATTCTAACGTTTTTACTGGTGACTGTAGTTTTGGCGAAAGTTCGTGTTTTTTTTTAATTGGTGATAGATTGATTCTCATCTGTGTTTTCTGGCCTGGCTGGATAGAAGCAGATCCATCGCCAGATCAACAGCATTGGGGTTGGCTTTGAGCTTGTTCGGGGGCTTCGTAACAGTATAAAATGAATTGAAAAATGACTTCATGGGGAGACTAGAACTTGTGTTTGGAAGTACTGATTGTGAATTTGAGGGCTCAGCCAGCTTGGTTCCACTTCTCTTGAACAGTATCACAACCTTTTCAAATAACCTGGTCCAGTGGGATTGATGTTTTTTTCTTCGCGTCAGCAATCCAGTGTCGAAAAATGTGAAACGGTATTAATCACTTGATTGAAAATCCACCTTTATAAGTGACGTTAAATGTATTTTAGGGCGATATGCTTTAAGGTCCAGTGTAGCGTCTTCACGCTGCAAGAAAAATTCGGCCAGGCCCTTTAAACGCGCCACCTTCGACTACCTGAATACACTCTCGCTGTATACAACCTTTAGTTTTTTAAAGCACACATTGACAGCGCATACTTAGAGCGAGTTCATTCATAGGAGCCCAGCGTACGGTTTAAAGTTGTTCGTATGGGCTAGGTTCGCCAAAAATGAGAATGGCACAACAACTGAAACCTGAAATGGCCGTTACGGAACGCGGAACACGTCAAATTAATCTCGGTACCACGAGACAAGTAATGAGCGCTTGGGGATTTCGTGATGTTACACACCACGCTACAATGGGCTAATTATACAGTGAAGACATTAATAACATAAACAAATAACATCGCGCATTCCATAACCACTTCACACCGCGGATTCATGTATTGCTACATCATTAAGGCCAATCTACACTGAGGACGTGCCAGGAGTTGCCAGGCGTATTCCTTCGTTTGTTTTGTTGCGTCGGGTAATTCTGCGCTCGTGCACGGCAACTCCTGGGCGCAATAAAACAAACAAAGAACTTCTCAGTGAGAAAAGAAACATGTTCTATTGATGCACGCAAACTGTACCGTCGCCACATTACTGCGACGCACATCAAAAAACACAACGGGCAACGTATACTGATGGCAGTCACGAAATCACGAACAGTCAGTCACTGCGAATCTCTTTCGCCACGGTGCACCAGTGACAACTTGGAGATCGATCGAAGCAGTTGACCTGTAGAAACTTTTACCGTCACCCAAAGCACAAGTCCATATCTGTCGGCGAGTACACCGTTGATCCGAACTCGCAATCAATGATTTCTTGTCTGACTCTCGTCAACCAGAAGCACCATATCACCTTCAAATTGTTTCGGCACGCAGTCCGCTTCTGACGCGGTCGAATGGTATACAAGTGTTCGCGTCGCCATCGTCGCCAGAATTGATATGCTGCGTACTGTATCCGGACCGACCGACGTCTTCCATAGCAGTCTTCTTTCGAAAGCACTCCGGGTGGCAACTGTGCACAGCCCTTCGCTGCATACGCTCGTGCAGAAGCATCACTGAAGTGATGGAGCTGACATCGACAGGCTGTGAAGTTCTGCGAAGGTTTCACGCATCTGGAGACACGAACGCCGTGCAGTCGTTCGAGCTCATTTACCCATTTTTTCCAGTCCGTCTTTTCATCTTCAGGTACAGGTTCATCCTAAGATGCAACACGTCTGCAAAGCTCATGCATAAACACATTCGCGGTTATTATCATGGGAGCAAAATCTAAAGAATCGTACAAGAAGCAAATCGTTGACAGTACAGTTCTTCTCGTAACATTACCGTTCTCCTCAACAGCAAATCCAAAGGCGTCTCTGCCTACGTTCCAATGCACACCAAACACACGTTCACACAGGTCTGAACCGGAATTCAACTCAACTCGACAGGCCTTGACCTCTTGGCATCTGGAATAGCTCACAAAACATTTTGGCTGTTGCTAAGCCAAGTCGTCAGTTTTGATCCACACTTTACAAGGATAGAACTTATCTGAAGTAGAAACTTCATTGCTGTTTCATCACCAAACGAAACCAGGCGATCCTCCACGTAGAAGTCGTTGAGCACAATGAATCCTACATCTGCATCGAATTCGAGACCCTAGTCTTTTGAGACTCCTATAAGACAAAAGTTAGTAAGATCAACCAAATGCACTAGGGTAAGACAGGTGAAGGGCACACCTGTCTTCCCTCGACGTTTGCGAGCCATCTTGAAGATTTTTACCTTTGAAGTCGGCCTTCCACATGTCTTCCAACTGCTGTTGCATTGTGTCGGTTTGCACAAGGTTCACCTGCGAAGAGGTCCGTGCATTCCCTTCGGTCGGTCCGAACAAGGACCATCCGAGTGGCAGCTTCACTGCAATAGGCTGCTTCCCTTTGCCCTTGAGGATGTCTTTGATGCAAAACGCTTATGGCGCGGTCGCTCCTACAAGAAGCTAAACTTCTTCATCGACACTGGGAAGGTTTAAATTTCGCAAATGAGCATATCGCTGTAATTGGTCATGAGGTACAGAAACCGTTCGTATAGCTATTTTATCGGCTGCATACACTTCAGGCAGTTCTATTGACGCAGAACCATCCAATGATGAAATAGTAAGGCTTACCTGCCTTGAAGGTTTACTTTCACCATCACTGTTGATGGTGCTTAGCGTGAGTGTTTTTTCTGGTCTACGTACATCTGGTCGCTCTACGAAACTGCTCGAGCAAAGGGTAACATCCGACCCGGAGTCAAAAAATGCGTTTGCCGCAATTTCCTTAGCGTTCGTTCGAACCTTAATCGGTACGATCCACATTGATACGCCTTGGTGGTTTTGTGTGGCGCTGCATATTCCGCTAGGTGTCCACAACTTCTCTATCAGGTTTCTTGCGAGATTCAGTTGACTCATCTACGCTTGTGGATGGCTGAAATTCGCGCTTTGCTGGCGCGTGAAGCAATGAATGGTGTTTTCCTGAACATTTAACTTCTTTACAACCAGCTGGGCGCCGACATTGTTAAGTCATATGCCCACGTCTTAAACAATTGTCACACAGCCGGAATTTACGCGAAAGGTTAAGTCTTTCCTTCCATACCCACGATCGAGAAGTTCTACATTCTTCCAGGGAGTGCTTTTAGCAAGACCAACTTTTTGAGCAACACCAACATTACTGTTTTTGAGCAACACCAACATTACTCGTTTGTGGCTCGGTGTTTTGAGCAACACAAACACAACTCGTTTCCGTCTCGGAAGATTCAATTACTTCATCATTTACAACAGCGTGACTTGATGCCTTGCAATGACTAACCTTAATGAAGGACTTACTACTGCCGCGCTGCTCTTCCATCATTTTGCTGAGTGGAGAATTTGCAATGTTGTCCTCAGCTTCGACAAACCCCACCAGGTCTTTAAAACGTGGGGTGCGTTGGGTTTCCTTCGTAATTTGCGCTACACGACGTTCTCAGCGTTCTAGCAGCTTTGGTGAGAAGCGCTTGGAAACCTTCACTAAAGTGGGAGTGTTATCCATCTCGGCACACTCATCAATTTCGGAAAGTGGCAACCAACAATCCCTTAAACACAGCGCAGACTCACGAAGACCGTCCGCGTCGTTACGGTGCACTTGCGAACCTTCGGTGGCTTTCTTCACACAGGCATGAGCGATCATATACGGCCGTCCATAATTTGCCTCAAGCAGTCGCCATGCTTCGCGGTAGCCTTCGTCGGGGCGTTTTCTCGAGTAACTTTCGATTAGCCGTCGGGTTTTACCTTGACAGTGCTGTAACAAATAAGATAATTTAGCACTGCTGTCATCAATCTTATCATCGACTAGTACCTGGAAATTGCGCACGAACCTCCAGTATTCTATTGTATCTCCATCGAAGAATATCGCTTGGGGCCTAGGTCTAATTAATGTCTTACCAAAGTAGGAAGATCCACCGCTGCATTACTTATTAGTGTCGGCTTTTCTTGAGCCCCTTCCAAGCGACGAGGTTCGGAACCTTGTAGAGCAAGGTGAGAGGAAGCTGGTTTCTGCATAGGATACCGTTGCGAAAACGTGCAGGTCCGATCATAGAGATCTTTACTGCACTCAACCACATTTTCAAGTTTCGACGAGGGTCCCACAAGTTAGGAGGACGCAGTATCGTTATTCGTAGCTCCTGGTAAAATTTTCTCGGAGACTCTGGATTCAGGCTTGGATCGGAAACAGTGCGGGCTGGAGGCGCGCGAGGCGCTGCGGTTAGAAGTCCGCGGGACGGTATAGTGAGCAAGATTTATCAAATTCCTGCAGGTGCGCTGCGGGTCGGGTTTAAATTTTGCGGGGCAGGAGCAAACAAAGTTTCAACCCACGCAGAACTTTATTGGGTATAGCCTACACTCTTCAGTATCTGCACAAACATTACTACATGCTCTGTGGCCTTGTGTGGTATTTATTCTTAGGCTTGTGGATTCATCAATCTGATTCTTTAAATGTGTTCCAGCATTTGATGTGAGTAGGATATGAAAATATGTATTGTACAATGAAAAGAACAAGATTTCTGTACTTCTTGGTTTGTCTCAAGATCTTCACCGTACATGCTGGTAGACAGTTTGTAAGTAGCAAATTTAAGATTCCTAAATAAATGCATGCACTCTGAAAAGTGGGAAAAGAAAATGCGTGAAGTACAGATGGTGCTTTCAGATGAAACTCTTGGTTTACTCATTCATACGTTTTTAAGTTCTGTCTATTGCAGCAGTGACCAATCTTGTTTAACGTCAGAGCCACATAACATGAAACCTAGATTTTTGGGATCTGCAATGGACAAAAAATTTTTTCGAATGCTAGCTAGAACAACGCCAATTCAAAAAACATGTCGGAGGACTAGTCACGATGCATTGACAACGGTAGTTATAAAAGTGGTGAAGGTACCTTATAGCGTATCAGGTGACATTTTGATTTCCCGTAACTTTGTAAATAGCTAGTAACGACGGTTTTCATGCATATATTCATTATCAGTGCATTGTAAAAAGTCTACCGATCTGTTTTTTTCCGATATGGTGTTGTTGTCCAATTTGACCAAATCATTCTACCAAATTTGTCTGATCATATCACTTCAACATTGCTTAATTTGAGAAATGTTGATCTCTTGCAAGAATTGTACAATTTAAATGGTGTGACTGGATATGCCACATCATTTCAAAAATTCTAAATTCTGAGATGAACGTGACTTAACAAGTTTATTGAAAATTGTTATCGATTTTTGTATTTATATCTGTTGACGCACACTGCTCCTAAAACTTGCCTATTATTAAGAAATGTTAAAATTAATTAGTGGTGTGCAATGTGTTTATTTCTACCATGCATTAACTACTTACGAGCAGTGATTCATTACATTGACCATTGCAATATGGTAACAATAGTTGCAAGAGGGTGACGCGGATGAAGAGTCTGAAATGGCTGAAGAATCAAATGGATTCAATGATGATTTTGGAAATATGGATGTTGGTCCATTGCGTTTAAGTCGTGTTTTGGATATTGGTGATGGAAACACTGCCTGGATCATTGATGGTGCAATAAACATGGATGATGCACAGAATTTCGCTTCACTGTATTCTAATATCAACCCATATATGCAAATTGTGAGTAATGGTATTCTGCACCATAGATTTTTGAGTTTGACTTGAAGGATTGTTTCTTTCATAGTTGCTTTTCTGCAAGTTGCAGCAGCTTTTTGTGTTCTGTTGTTTGTTTTTTGTAATGCCAAATTAGCTGCAAATGGCACATAGACAAAAACTTAATTTCGTTTTATTACTGTTTATTCATTTTAAACAAATGCAGTCTTGTATTGGATGATCATAATTTCAGAGTACAGATACTATGTAAAATGTCACTAATACTTTGATCCTCTTCTTTTTCAAATGTTGTTTTAGCGTGCGCTGGGTGAGATATGTTGTTTTAGCTTGCGCTGGGGGAGATATGGATACTTTTTTAGTGAACCTGCTTTGGTGACAAGTCAACAGCAGCACGCATGTGATTCAGGCGCGTAGCCAGAAGTTTGAATAGGGAGGAAAGCAACAGCCGAGTCCCAACATTTAAATATTAAACGTTCCATGTTTTTAAGGCATCATCCATAATACGTGGATTTGTGTGGCGTTTTTTCCTGAATAACCGTGTTCAGATTTAAGCTGGCAACAAAAAGCATGTTTTCGTTGAATTGACAAGTTTTAAAAGTTTGTTTTTAGTGAAGTTCCAAGCTTCAGCCATACTTTGTCATAGCCAGTAACCACCATTTGTCGTGAAACTTTACTACATAAGTACTTGTGAAAATCTCGATGATAAGTGCAAAATCTGCACTGTGCTTTGTGCAGCCAATAGCGCAGTTTTGGAAGAAATCATCATGGTCGCCATTACGATGGCACTTTTTATATTTACACGCTTCTGATGTACACCAACACCCGTTCAATCGAAGCAGAGCAGCGACTTTGCTCTAAGACACCAATTTCCGAAGTAGACTTACATAACCTGCGCGCATGTAATACGTGGATCCTTTTGTCGTCCAGTTCTTGAGGGACTAATTGACCCATGCAGCTAATAAACGTATGCACTAGAGTCTCTCAAAGTGTTTGAAAAATGTTTGGATTTTCTGTCATTAAAAGCTATGAAACGCTACTGCGGCAGCATTTTTGTACACTAGGTAACTTGCACTACGTTTGCTTTCCAAAACCGATTTGGTGTTTATTTAGTGTTTCCAATATATTTTACAGATATGATGAAGACATAATTGTAAGTTAGGGAAAATTACACTTGTCCTCTAAACAAACTTGCTTATAGTTGACCCACTCTGTCTACACAAAGTGTGAAAACGGTTGTGCATTTGCAAAAAAAATCCACAATGGGTTACCACCATGGCTCTGCAGTAAAGTTATGACATACTTGTCGCCGCAGTTTAACACAACGGTTGGCTGGTTGATCACTGATCAGCCCTAGGATAACCGCTTGAAATCTGTTTTTCAAATCTAGTAGCCTTTACACAACATAATTCAAACTTTGTTCGCTGGCAATGTAAAGGAAAATCATTGAGCAAAACGTAAAGGCTTCATATAGTTGTGAGTGGACCGTGACTATGACACAACAAAGAAGATTTTGAAACTGGATTACTTCTTAGCCAAAGTTTGAACTTCAATGCATATTAATTGTATATCACCACCTTATTCACATATCAAGATTTGATTAACCTGAAAAGTTTTGCTGAAACTTTGTTGAAAGTGGAGGACAATTTCCTCCATTTCCCCTCTGGCCATGCGCCTGATGTTAAACTTTTTTTGCATCCCACTTGGTTCGATATGGCCAGCAATTGAGCCCAACCTAACACGTTCGGTACCACGGCTATATTTAGCCAGAGTTACACTTGGTGCCAATCATTCTTGGGCGAAATTGGTCTTTTTTAAGATCTTATACGTAAACTAACTATAGATGTACATCGAAGAAGAATGATGAAGGATGTAATTACAGGTAATATCTTTAATTAGCACGTTAATTGTCGCCAAATTGGGCGTTTTAGTTTCAGTGGCTTTTGTTAAGGACCGCAAAGCCACTCTGTTAGTTCGGATATAGCCATATCTCCCCAGCCGATAGTGCTATGAGCTACAGAGCTAATCCAAGCAAAGAAGTTTCAAAAAATCAGAGACGAAAATGGACTTGGATTTGTATTTAAATCCTGGCGCATTTTGTATTTTGATGGGTTTGGATTTTATGGTTTCTGCTCAACCGGATTTGGATTAAATTGACAATTTTGTTTTGAAGTTTTTCGCAACTTTCAGTTCAACTTCGGGACTATAGATTTCTGCATTTGATCTGTTAATTTTTTTCAGTAGGGGAAGGTGGGACACAGTAGAAATAGGGGCATAGTCGTCTTTTTTGATTTATTCAAAAAGTTGAAAACGTTGAACTTTAAAGTTTCCATGGTGATTTAGTCTCATATCAGCCGTGGTAGTAAAATGAATTTTTCCCTGATAGGCCGCCGTTGTTACGAGTTACAGAGCAAGTTGTGTTTTTGCTACCCAAAAGTAATTTATAAAGTCGGATTTAGATTTGGGTTTTGCCCACGGTAATCAACATCTTCTGTTCTGAGTTTTTGTGACGTTGTAGTTAGGGCAGTGCAACATTATTTGATAATGCCATATTTTAAATTGTTTTTAAGCTGATTTCTTCATTTTTTTAGTTGTGCATGGGGCACATCTGCCAAAAAACATGAGGCACACTCAACACATTGCCGCTAGGTCAGTCTAAGCAAGGTAAAGCTTGAGGGGTTATACTGAAACGCAGTGCAGAATAATTCTAATCTATGAGCATTTTTAGGTTTATTATGTGCTTAGAGGCACATTATATTTAAATGGTAAAGCTTGAATTTCAACATAATGCATTGGTTTCATTTAATATTTGGTAATCATACAAATTTTATTTGCGATGCAGTGATAGTGGGTAATTAGAATCTGAAAAAAGTGTAGAGGCAGTCAGCAAGTGCCTATTTTACATGGGATATCACGTGAACATTATGCGATGCATACAGCCCAACTTTTTATTGACCAGTCAAGTCTGCCCCATGCTCATGTCGAGTGTGCCCCAGGCATGGGGCACATTAGACAGAACAAGTGCCCTTTTTAAATTGGTTGTAAATTTTTTTCTGAAGGGCGTTGCTTTGATGTTTTGGCATGACATTGTATATATAGAGTTGGTTTATTGTGTGACAAATTTTGAGCTTGTTTGGACTTGGATCAAAGTAGCAGTGGTTGAAAATGCAAAAAAGTGTCGAATGGACTCACCTTCTCCTAGAGTTTCTCACATCCGTTGGGTTGTTTGAAGCTACGCCGACAAAAAAAGCATTGCAAGAAAGGTTTTAGAACGAATTTTTTAATAAGCCGAAAAAACATATGTCTACGTTTGAATTTTTTGAGAAAAATACATTGATTTGGTTTTCCGGAAGCAGTTTTTGGCAATTTCCGGTCATCTCTAAGAAATCGGCTCACGTTTACCTGCTGTTAGTTTTTGGAAGCGGTTTTGTGGCTTCGATTCCTTGCATGGACCACAACAACCATTAACCACAAATACCAAGAAAAGTCACTCATCATTGCTTTGTGAGGAAAAAAACTTTTGGGCGAAAAAATGCATTTTTCAAAATATGAAAAAATATTATTTTTCGCTTTTAACGCGAAACTTTTACCAATAGCGTTTGTGGAGTATACCATTCGAAAAAATGGGAAATACCTTACGAAATGAAAAAGTCAAATTTTTTGACAAATATTTTGTCAATACTTTGCAAATATTTTATCAATGTTTCAGACTTTGAACTGCCGCAAATATATTTCCTATAAAAATTTCACTTTAAATTTGGTAGGATGTTGTAAAACGTGAATTTCAGCATATTTGCCAATCTTCAGATTTTTCCGGTGTTTCGGACTCAGGGGCGCAACCAGCT
>Ga0210059_1009695_pt1 | contig 15000 bp, 13 predicted proteins | sample Ectturendosymbi2_FD_188042 | JGI IMG/M metagenome (GOLD analysis project Ga0210059, IMG submission 188042) | Ecteinascidia turbinata endosymbiont from Florida, USA - Sample 2 (SPAdes) (version 2) | ecosystem: Host-associated > Tunicates > Ascidians > Unclassified | place: Key West, Florida...
CTGCCAGCATATTGGCCTGTGTGCGAGTTTGATCTAACTTTACGTGTTCTTTTTCTAGTAGCTGCTTTTAACGTACTGATCACCATCACTGCCTACCACTTGCCCCTGTATCAATGTGTAGCTATTGCCTTCCGAATCCTCGTTCTTTCTGTAAGATTCATTTTCCCTCAGTTGTGCAGTGTAGTGTTACTTCGTGCATTGGCTAATTATCTTGTTAATCACATGGCCTATGATGAGAGTACAGCGTGGTTTAGCAGAATAATTATTATTTACGTCTACCACAGGGATATCTAGAACTCCTATCTAGATTTCCCTGGTCTGCCAGCACCATTGCACAGTCACTGTGCAACCAGCGCTGTCCCTCATTACTGTTGAGTTGATTTTATTCAGCTAGAAAAAACACAAATCAGTGCAAGAATGCCAGGGCATTGAAGGAACCGGAAGGTTGTCAAGTCGATGCCACTCAGCACCAACTACTGTAGTGTATGTTCCCAAAAAAACTCCTTTATAAGCTATCGGCTACTTAGACCTTGCAAGCTCGTTGTACAGTGCTTTTTCCTCCATTATCTGGTCCTGTTGGATATCTGAAATGATAAGTAAAAAATGGGTAAGAAACGGCAGCAAACAAAAATATTACACATAATCATTAAATGTGGTTTAAAAATTGATAGAAGTTCAACAATTTATTAAGGAATTTCTGACTGACTATCAGTTACAACAGTAGATCTATTAATATTAAAAATGAATTAATTTTGGATTGTTTACAGGGAAGATGCACGCTTTTTGGCAGCTAACTTGTGAAGTTGTGCCAATGTGGAAATTGACACACATATTGAATGCTGAATTATCTGCTCACATATTGAATTAGGCTATCTGCTCACTGATATTTTCTACAAATCTGTTTTGTATGAGAAAAAAAAAAGTTGAATGCCAGTTAAATGAGGTACGGATAATAGAGGAAGTACTGTAATGCTACTTGATTAGCTGTATGTTATTCAGTAATATTCACTGTATGTTATACTACTAATGATAAATATTCTTGTTCAGCACAAAAAAAGTAGTCATACAGAACTTGGAAGTAATTGCACTTCTTAAATCTTGCTGGTTTTGTAGTAATGAAGCTTGTAAATGCTGTTCTCATTGTTGATGTTCTTATATGGGCTGTTGCTGATGCTGACGTGGATGGAGTTTCTGAATGGTTTCAGTCAGTAATGAGTTCAAAGTCCTCTCAAACATCAGAATTGCAAAGTAAGATAATGGACTTAATGGTACATTGTTTTCTTTGGCTGTTATTTCGTTATAGGGCTATTCAACACTTCTGCTTTTGGTGTACCAAAGATAATGGTAAATGTTTGACTGCTGTAACTAAGTTATCCAATAAAATCATGAATTCTTGCTTTTAAGCCTACACAATTTCAGTGCTGTTTAGCCTACATCTTTCTGGCCACAGACTGACTTCTCATATGCATCAGGCTGAGAGACAAGCTTACAACAAGGGTCGAAATCAGTTTTAGCACATTTGGTGGTGCCATGCGAAGCAGCACATTTTGATGTGCGACTGGCAACATAGTAGCACAATTTGACACATGCCAGTAGCATATCACAAAATCACACTTACGAAATGTACTAACGTAGTGTTAAGAGTGTGATTTGGCAATACTGTTTGTGCCATTTTCATCATTTGGTTCTGCATCATGAAGTAACACATTTGAAATGTGTGCATCGTAAATGTTCTAGTAGTGTATCATGAATGCGCTACTAGTGCATAGTGAATATGCTACTACCCTATTAAATGTAAATGTGTCAATAGAACATTTGAAAATACACTATTTTTAAAGTTTACAGATTCGAGAGATTGCACATTTGAAATTAGTAACTTTTAGGATTCGCACCAAAGCTCTTCAGCTGCAGTTGGGATTTGGGTGTATTGCTGGTTTAAAACTGCTTGTAAAAACTCATCAGTAAAAAGCCTGTTTATTTTGAATGTTATTAGTACTGAAACCATTGTGTTAGCAGGACATAAAATGTTCTACTTCATGACGTAACACCAGATGTGCTAAAAATGAGTTCCATCTTGCCTCCAACTTTGTCAGTGATGAAGTATTCCACCAACTTTAATTCAGTGGACCTATGAAACACGATGCTAATATTACTACACAGTTAACTAAATATAATATTGTCTAAACTACCCACCCAAATTTGCAGTTTCTTAGCTATTTACCGTTATTGACAGCTAAAGGAATGCGCTCTCTGAATTTGAATCATAGTTTTAACCAATATGCATGCATAGTTTTCAGACAAAATTGTTGCATGGACTTGATTGTGATGGTGCACTATAAATGAAATTCTACACACCAAGCAAGACAATTACTTAAACGACTATAAAGTCCTAACTTGAAGCATAGTCTTAACAGTTGCGACAACTTGTTAAAACATTTTTGTGGTTGATTTTTTCAACTCCTGTCTCCAGTGGGTTGTTGGTATCTGGTTTTGAGGATCATTTTACACAACAATGTATGTTTAATGCCTTAGACTGGCATTTTTTGATATTTCTGAGAGAGTGTGAAGCAGTACATCCAGCTCAAAAGAATCAGCCCACATACGTTTGATAAGATTAGCTAGACAATTACATGTGTAGAGTCATCATTTTGCAATTATGTGCTCGTGCTCTTGTAGTTGTATCATTTAAATGAGATGTTATTTACTTTGTGTTGGCCATCTTTTCTGTATTTTTTATACCAGCATACAATTAATTAAAATAATGAGCTCAAATAATGATTTTAATCTGACGCAACCAACTGTGTGTCATTAACTGTGTCCTCTTGCAGCTAAACTGTGCACTATTTTATTAGTTTGAGTTTTTCAGTAGTCCACTGGATCAACTCAGCAAAAAATAAAATTGGTATGTGGTTTGATTTCAGTCATCTGTCACATACCTGTTGTGCCGATCATCATGTGCCAATAAATATCACATTTTAATGATTAACATCAACATCACAGGTAAAGTACAACATCGCTCCAAAAGAAGTCTGGCCAACTTTGGAAATGTGATTCAATGTGTTCAACCTTGGTCTGATGTTCTTTCCACATACGGTGATTATGGGTGCTACTGTGGGTATCGTGGACATGGGAGGCCGATTGATGATACTGACAAGTAATGTTTTTGATTTGAAGTTTATATGTATGCAATGTATGTAATTACAGTTTGCAGTTTAAGTTGGGGCATGCTCTATAACTGCATATTATGGAAATGGAAACATGAGATGATTTGACTTATGTAAAAACACATTAAATATAAAGCATGTTTTTTTCATTAACCCTGCCTTCACAAAAACATTCTTTCATTCTACACCAAGAGGTTCTCAGATCCCTTTGGTGTATCCCATGCAGTAAGTTCTTTGTTTCATCTCCCAATTGCCATTTTGTTGTGGAAGAACGTTTTGCTGTTTAGTTGCTTTGTGTACACTCTACAGGGTAAAAAAGATATATCCATTTTATTATCGCTATCATTTCGTATCAAATTAACCCAGACTCACAGTTAGAGCTCCAAAGTTTCATTTCCCAACTTCAATGGATCAAGCAGCAAGATATGCCATGCAAGAGAGGATCAATATTGTAGAGGTCTATTTGATGACGAGATCAGTCGTCCAATCTCCACGGCGATTGTGGAGCGTCTTTCCAGGCAGAAACGCTTTAACCAAAATCATTTGGTCGGCTGCGATTAGTCAAGTCAGGGCAGAAAATCACATTGTGACTGTCATACAATGTTTGGAGCAGTCTCTAAGGAAATCCATTAAGCATTTGACCCAGGAGACGAATTTTTCCAGGAATTTTGTTATGCGCATAATGAACCAGAATCTTCACCTGTTTCAGTATAAGTTACAGATTTTACAATTTCAGATTGATACAATTAAGACTGAGCGTGCCTTTGGGCAAACCATCTGTCAGCGAATAGAAGACTTTTCTGGTTTCTTAGATTTCATTTTTTTCTGTGACGAGGCAAATTTCCACTTTGGTAGTTACGTAAACAAACAGAATACGCGCTTTTAAGCTCAGACTCAGCGTCACGAGCATCGGTATAGTGTGGAGAAAATGACTGTTTGGTGCAAGTTTGGTCATAATAATGGCATTAGCAGGTCATACTACTTCGAGGATGCTGATGGACGTCTGGTACTATGAACACAGAGCGATGCATTGATCTAATGAGAAGAAAATCCATCCCGTCACTGACGCGGAAGCGAGGAGTGAACATAGATACTGTGATTTATCAGCAGGATGGAACAACACTGCTTTGCTCCAATGCTTCATTCGAATACATCCACCGTTACTTCCATGGAGACAGGCTCATCTCCCGTCGCACGGACCACCCTTGGCCTGCTTCATAAATTTTTTCTGCGCGATACCTAAAAGACAGGTCTAATAACCCCCAAATTATTGATGCATTCAAGAAGAACACTTGAACGGAGATCAGGAGAATTCCCAAAGAAATGTTTGACAGGGTCATTTCATTACAAACTTCAATGTGCGAGTGGCGACTGTGATCCACCGCCAAGAAGCTTGGATCGGCCACATAAGCCAATTCAATCGTCCCGCGAAGACATTTGTCAATAATGAAAACTAATATACAAAAAAATTGTTTACTTGGTAGAATGTAACATATCACGAAACAGTGACATTACGCAAGATGTCCGGCTCTCGAACTACTGTGTAATAGCTTATGTGACCATCGGCCAAAAGTTTAGAGACCCCTGTTATAAACTATGGAGCTATGCTCGCAAAATTCTGGTGTGCGAGGAAGAAACTTACAGGTCGGCAAGACAGTTTATGAGAAACCGCAACTTATTTCTTTCAATACAGAATGCTGCTTTATCAAAAATGGATACATCTTTTTGGACCGCCCTGTACTTGTAATGAAAAAATGAAACTATAGGTTGCTGCTTTTGCAGCTGTAAGTAATGTAGGAGTGGTTCACTTCAGTCGCTTATCTAAGTTTATGTGCAGTCGTTCAGTCTCGATTTAAACCAAGAGGTCTTTCAAATTGTGTGAGGTCATTTTCTATTGTGTGAAAGGTGGCGAACTGAATGATGTTGACGAAACAACAAAAGTTCCAGGAAACACTTGGTAATGGTCTGTGATGGCTAAAACTGTTAGTCTTAAATTTCCTGTCCAGAGACTGGCAGCTGGAGCACAATTTTTGCGAAGGTATTCGCATAGGCATGGAAATAGTAAAACAAGCGGTTCTTTAGTCATAAAAATACAGTAGTAGTACAGTATGACACCTGTTAGGCAATGACATAAATGCGTTGCTATCTTTCAACCAGTTTTGGGTATCAAGGTTGGGCCAATCTTAAGCAGGGGTGTAGTGCTAAAAAAGAGGTGTGGGAACGCCGTTCCCACACTAAATTAAAAGGAAGACTGCGCTAAACAGTTCGAATAAAGTGAGCATTCACCTACAAGAATTTCCACTCTTTGTGGCATCAATGATGTCACACAGTAATTACACAACCATGCTACGGTGGTATACACGAGATAAATTGTCATTTATTCATTTACGCTGCTCCAGGCGCTTCAAATATCGTTATCAGTGCTAAAAGGTGTGGGAACGTGTTCCCACTCCAAAAAAAGGTGTGGGAACTGCGTTCCCAACCCACTACACACCTCACTTTAAGCAGCCTTTCCAGCATGGGTGTCCCTGAGCTAGTATAACCTGTCTGATTCATTAGATACACTGTGCCTCCACACAACGACTATGTGCTGACCCAGTTCGTCGAGGACGAGTTTAAAAATAGTTCGATATCTTGAATGGAAATCCGAACAGCGCCTTAGCTGCTGATCTGCTCCTGATTCACCACCAATAAAACACAAATCGTCGGGTTTTGCAGCATTTTCAACATCACAGCAGCCCACAAACTTGTCTGCGAACACGCGCATTAGACGTCTTTCACAACACCGCACGCTTCATTTTTGTCGTCTCGCGTTGTTTCAAGGTGGCTGCAAAGGTTGCGTTTGTTGCGGAGTCAGGAGTGAATAAATCAGACTTCCTGCGATTGACGAAGCACCAAAGCACGTATGCGAGCGTCACAAAATAAAGCAAAGCATGATTTCTATGCTTCTGCTGAGGCGAACCCAAATCCGATACTTTAATTTTTTGGGAATATCCAGCGTTGCATCCGTAAAGTTGTTTTAAGCGAGGATTTGGCATTTTCTCCACACGGCATTATTTTCCTGTTTTTCGCAACTGGATACTTAGACGAAAAGAATATCAAAAACTTCTCACTATGCGATTTCGACGTTTAAACAAATAAAAATATTTTATGTCTTCCAGGTGCTGCTACGTCCACGACAGATGCTATGAAGAAGCTGACAAGCTGGCGGCGACGGAAGGTGGCGCGTCGTGGTTTTTCGGGAGCTATTTTTCAGGTTACCAATACGACTGCATCGACAGCAAAATTGTTTGTTGTAAGTTCAACGCTTGTGACTGGGCTTTGCTCAAACTCAGCGTATGCCAGACACGTGAACCATGGACTTTTTGTTGTTTCAGATGATCATTCGAACTCCGCTTACGCACAGGCGCTGTGCGAATGCGACAAGGCAGCTGCAGAATGTTTTGCTGCGTCCAGAAACACGTACAGCCGCAATCTCTACAATATAGATACTGACAAATACTGTATGTAGCTGCAATCTGTGTTGCGTTGCTCAGAGTTAATAGTTTGAAATTAATCAAATCTCACTTTCTATAGGTGGCGACGATCCCGATTACGAAGGTCTTCATCTTGAGAGTCACACATGTAAGTTTCCAAAACCTGTTGTGTTTTTTCATTGTCAAGAACAGGGGCGTGGAACCTACGGCTAGCGTGAACATTTGATGGCAAGTTAGAGGACAACATTACTTCAAACTGAAGCTTCATGATAAGCAGGTACTTGGATAGTAAGCAGGTCCGTAGCTAGAGAGGTGGCTTCTCCCCCCCTGGAAAATTTTGTTGGACATGCAGTAGTTTAAAACTGTTGGACATAGAGTATTTAAAAAAAATTGGGCCCCTCAAAAAAAACTCTTCACCCCCATTGGTGTCGCAAGCTGGTTACGGGGCCTGGCAGTAAGTCAAAAGTAGTGACTCTTAAAGTTAGAAAAGGTAGAATTTTAGGATAAAATTAATTGATTTCGAGCCCGCCAACGATAATGCACAATTCATGCGGCCCGTGACAGTGAATAGGTTCCACACCCCTGGTCAAGAATGATGACTTACTGCTCGGGTGCGTTTCGACATTGCAAAGCGTTGACCTTAAGTGCGCCAACGCGATTTATATAAAAACTCAGGCAAACATACTCCAGCACACCTTTTACGGATTGCCTAGCCGGGATAGCCTAAAGTTCTAAACGGCTCTTTTCGGTCTATGGTTTGATTACTCGTTCCTGTTAAACTCACTTTGGTAGTTCTCTCTCACCTACTGAGTTGGTACAGTAACGCAGCCAATAATTTTGTTCGGGAGGGGCCAGTCAATGACGTCGTCACTCAGTGACATCGTCTTTGAGTCTGACTGTTCCTTCCGTTTATTTTTTAACCGTTGAAAATTGATATAAAACATGAGAAATATTTTAGCAAGTTTGTTTCGGAGGGGGTATGGCCTCTTCAGCTTCATTCTGGCTGCGCTACTGGCGCAGTATATACGGACCCCATGCAGAAGACAGCAAGTCCGCGTACGCCAAGTCGATTTTCGCCGGCAGAGATCTTGCCTCGCAACCGTAGGTCAGAAGCAGCTAAACGTGAGGAAGTTATGGATGAGCATCGCTTGCGGGTCTCTCCGTGCGGTTCATTGTCTTGCAAGAAATGATCATCCTCTTAAGCTGCCCTACGTTAACTCGCAGCTGGAAAATTCATTCGTTTTTTGGTTTTAAATTTTCTCGAGCAGAAGTTTGCGCGACCTGCAAACACATTCAACCTATTAACGTGGAGATTGACGCTTTTGTTTACGCATTCGCCATTGCGTCGCAGGTTTTACGCGACTGAGTGCAGACCACAAACTTTGTTGCCCCTCATGACGTGTCCTTGAATTCACGCTTAATTTCCAAAAAATGTCGTGGCGCAAGTTACAGGAGTTACTGGCGGTGGATTGAGGAAAGAAATCGGCAACAGTTTGTTGCTGCTCAGTTCAGTTTCAGCGGTTGATCCAAAGAAAACAAGGTAGATGAGCTTTTCAGTTGCGTGTGGTTGCACTGCACCAGCTAGGGTCGATTTTTAGTTGTACGGTTGAACGGTCAAGTCCACTGAGCGTCAGTTTTTTCGTGAAATCTCAACATGCCCGACAGATTAAATTTCATTTCCTTTTGCAGTGTCGAAATTCTATACGTGTGCACGCAATTACACGCAAGACAAATGTTGCGTCGACAAAGGCTACAACTCTGCTGTTCAGTTTTGCTGCGGCGACACTATCAGGTACTGGATGAAAAATGCGATTTTTAATATCAAGTGTTGCGCCAAACAAAGTGCATCGCTTTACGTTCTTTTCATATGCGGTCTTTTTTAAGTAGGAATTGTTTGAAGAGAAACTGTCAACGTTTCTGACATTAAAAAAACAAGATTTTTAGCTGAAGCAACCAACAAATTACCTGTTCAGGTCTATTCCCGGTTCTAACCCATCCGTGGTTGGATGTTGCGACGACAAGTTGTACGACACCAGGGTACGCATGTGTTGCTACGGGGTTCTGTATCCGAAAGCGAAGCACCTGCAGTGCTGCGGCGATTTCGGCGAAGCTGTCGACCGACGTTTGGGACGTTGCGTAAATGGAACGATTGTACTGCATGCCAGGTCACCAGCAGCGGTCAACACAACGACCTCTGGTCCCGGCGAGATCTCGTGACGTTCGCCTCGCCTGTTGCTTTTTTTCTCTTCATTTGTCAGTTTACTCGTTTTGTGGCCTTATTGAAGCGGTTTGCTTCTGAAACCTGTCTCTAGTTGCGATGTTCTTTGATGTGCCGGTGGTGCCTTCTTTTCTGTCAGCATCATTCTCATACGCAAACGCCCACTGTCGGATTTGTTCTGGCACTCCTGTTATTAATTTTCTCGGTTGATATATATTTTTTCATTCATTCAAAGTTTTAGTTAGGCTCATACAAGATTTTCGGTTTTGAAGTTGTAGTAATTTCGCTCAATCGAAATTTACTGTTTTCAAGTTGTATTAATTTGGTGCAAAAATTTTTTCTGTTTTGAAGTTCAGTTTCTGTAAAGTTGATCTATTTCTTTTCACATGAAGAAGCGCTAAACATTGTTGCCGCAATGATACAACAACGTTGAAGCCATCGTAGCAAACAACCACAACAGTAAGCAATTTGTTCCTTGGATTCAAGCCGTCTGTGAGTGCTGGCTGGAAAACCATCGCTCTTGCCCTGCATAAGCCCAGTTGTGATGAAAATTGGCATTCAATGCCAGTCAGGCAAAAATTCGCCAGAGCTGCTGACAAAAGTGTTACTGCGTGACGACGGGTAATGTCAAAAGGTCAGCTGAACCTAGTGAACCGTGACACGAGCCAATCGGACGCGTTGTTGTCATAATGTTCGATTAATCAAACATTAATTTCTTATGAAGATGCGCCAAAGCGGCACAATGCAAGTGCAAGCGCACCCCCCAATCCCTTTCCGCAAGCCGCTGCGGCTTCAATATTGTGCTTGTTGAGTAGTTGACACGTTCGTGCGTTTTCATGCGTGGTTTTAACTCGTCTCGTGAACCGCCCGACGAGTCACGCGTTGCAAATGAAATTTGCGCAACTTAGTGCTTGCGATTAGAGTAGAAACAACAATGTTTAGCTTGCTGGTTTCGTTCAAGCTTGGTGGTATTCGTTGTGGCATGGGTGAATGGGAGGTGTGGCGCATGCAGCAGCTAGCTTCGCACAACTTGATTGGCTGGTGGCGTGACTTGACAAACTTAAATGCTTAAATTTATTCCTGTCCATGGCATTGATACCGAGCTGCTGCGACGAACATTCTTGAATAGCGGAAGTTTATTTTTGAAGAACCTCCCACCAGCATCGTCCTTGCCCACCGCGGTTGCAACGCCGCCGAGACACACACTGATCGCTAAGCACTCAAACGCTTCTTTTTGCCACGTGTTGGGATACGCTGAAACTTTTTTCTTGATTTTGCATTTCCCCTATTCTCATTTGCTGCGCTCGTCCCCGTCTTTTTTACCTTGCGTTTGAATTTTGCCCGTTATGCAAAAGAGCTGCCGTATTTCAACAACTTGCGTGGTTCAACCTATTCATTGTTAATCAAAAATTTTATCGTCTCGGTAATATAAGATTCGTTTGTGTGCTTTCCTGGAATTTCATTTTAAGTTGAATGTAATTGCTCGAATGCACAGGTTCTCCATAAGTTCCTTGAGCCATGCCACTGATGCTACTGTTTTTTATACAACTTCACCGTTATCATTGCGATTCTTCACTGTTTTCGCGAGAAAGCCTATCTCGTTCGTAACCCTCCCTAACAAAGTTTAATCATTTCCTGACAGGTTTTGTGGATTTGTTTCTTGCATCGTAATAGTGTTTTCACTAAAATGAACTTACGCATATCATTTAAAATAGCAAATCAGCAAAAGGTGGATTATGGTCAATTGTACACGGTGGCAACCATCGTAGCGATAGATTCTGTGAATAGCGCAGTGCAGCTGCTTCAATTGTTTGAGGCGAGCTCATGCGCACAGAGTTGGCAGGGGAAGGGCGAAGTGTATAGATGTACTATTGGTTTGTTTCCACGTACGAGCCGGTACTTTCCAGTATATAAGTCAGTAGCACACTCTGATCTTGCTTAGTAAGATTTATTCCTTTACCATCTTGTGACGGGAGAGCGATGGGGTGCCAGCTGTTGGATGCATCCAGACTCGGTCAGGAGTTTGTCCGGGGCAGCAAGATCTCGTGCTTGATAATTTTGAAGTCCGTGATCATCTCAATCGACTCTTCCAAGGCAAGAACACCAACCGCATTAGTCACTGCGACGCCATACATACCTGCTTTCGTAGCGATGCCGGGTCTTGGCCAAACTGAAAAAGAAAACGCAGCTCTATTTTTACATCTCGACGCTGCCGTCGAAAAGAACAAGGTTGATGTGCAGAATGAGCTTACCGCTGAAGTGGAATCCCACCTACAGCTGTTAAAACAGAATTTAGGGCGTAGTTTTCTGCACATGACTGAATTCTGTCATTAGAAAACTCAACTGCATATTCGTCCTGACGATGTGCTTGTAGATGTAGTGAATTTGCACTGCAAAAGACAATTTCGAAGCAATGCTTTGCATAGATTTCTTGGCAAACTGTGAGCGCTTACACAAGATTGTGGGTGATGTAGCTTCACGTACCCTACCTACTACCATTTTCGGTCACTTACCTGGGTGAAAGCGAATTTTCTCCACTTGTGAGTTGAAAACAAAATCTCGAAACTGTGACGGTGGCCTGCCATATGCATTGTCTTCAACAAAACTTCGAATCAAACTTATGTTGAAAAATAGCTGATTCCTTCCAACTGATGTGGATAAACTGAAATTAAGTTGCGTTCTCTTTCAACATTTCTTCGTCTAGAGATGAGCACGGGCCGCGAATTTTGATGCATGATCCCAAGAGGGCGCGGTTAAAGAGGTTTGACAACCACATATTTACACAAATGGATTTCTAGATTATCAAATTAAAGAAGCAGTTGTAGCGTAAGAGCAATTCCACATGCTGGACAAGCTCGTCGGAGTGACGTTGTGATGCTTGACACCTGGTGTGATCGACCACTGGCGAACAAAACTGAAAACAGCATCATTCACATCAAATTTGTCTTTAAATCTGTAAGGACTTTCATCAGGTTTGGGTGGAGCAACAAGATACTATGTTTGGCATATTTTCATATCATTTCAATTTATTAAGTCATCATTGGGGCTTGTCAAAATGTCGTCATAAGCACAGCGAAGATGAGCTGGCTAGTCAGGCGTTTGCATACATAGAGAAATATCGAAGAGAAAGAAATCCTTACTAACAAGCTTGCCTCCAGTTGACATTGGCTTAGTGAAACAAAAACATTGTCTACCCATGTGTTTTACAGTCGCTATATGTTGTTTCTACCAAACCGTCAAGTCGTTGGTGAAGTTCTTGAGGCTTACGACAATGGCCTCAGTGTTGATATTAACCTACTGTACAGCAGTTGGCCATGTGGTGGGTCACTCTTTGGAGCTCGATGCTCAACAAAGACCAATCACCACTGAAGCAATTGTCATTTGCTGGTCGCTCTCGCAAAACCTGACAAACTTCCTACAACTGAGCAACTTCACACTCATAGATGTAGGAGCAGGGGATTTTTTGGGGGTGCAAAGGATATTTTGTCCTAAAAACTTTTATGCAACAAACTTTCTCCCTACAAATTTTCTGTAGCTGTTGGTGCATTTTATTTTCCTCTGCCGTGTTTGTATGGATATGAAAATAGAAAATTTGGTTTCAATAACGCAAATGAAAAAATGTAGCCTATCCTAGGCTCTGCAAGAACATCGTCAGAAGCCAGCTGGCTCAGTACACTGAACATCTGCCTCACAGTTCTGAGATTTGGCATTCCATTCACATTCCAGCTGTTCTGTCAGAAAGAAACCTAACACCTAACTGAGGACAAACAGGCAATATGCAACAATATGTGTGGCATAATGTGTTCATCCAAACACTGTACCTAAAAATAAAAGCATAGCTTTTCTGTAGGCCTACTTGCCAGGCATGGGCTGTACTATATGAAGTACAGTAGGTGCCCTGCAGCATACTCGATTCCCGCAGTGTACAAGCTCGTAAACGAAACGCGTTTTTGTCCAAACTTTCAAGTGAGTCAGGTACTTACCAACTCTCACTAAAACATGAAGTTACTAGAAACAGTTTGTTGGTTTTACATATATTTAATGTGTTTTCTATGACATAATGAAGTTACATTTATGCACTCAATATGATATAAATATAGATTCATTAGTATAAAAGAAAATGTCGAAACTTATTTGACCAAATTTTTTGAGATTTTGCCTAAATTTTCTACAAATTAAAAATTTTTGGAGTGCGCTTACATTCCCTTCATCCCCAGCTCCCACACCACTGTTCGCACTGCTGCTACCGTGACACATGGTCACAATGTGTAGCAGTTCACTGTAGTTCAGGGGTGTACAACCTTTTGCTATTGCCGGCCGCATCACTTTTATTTATATGAAGTACGGCCGCCAATGAGTTCGAGTTATATTTATAAGATACGTTTATAGGTTTCATCCGGTATGTGTCGTTTACTTGTGCCTAAAAGTATGATAAAATGTCAAATCGTGTCGACTGATTTTCTTGCTTTGCGTTTGTTTTGCTTCAATATACGCCAGCACGGCCGCCAAATATCATATTTTAAATTACATGCGGACGGCCGCAAATTTCATTATCGAAGGCCGCATGCGATCGCACGGCCGCAGGTTGTGCACCGTTGCTATATAGTCTGTTAAAATGTTATTCTTAAAAGTAATGCAATTAGTCAAACCAATCTGCGCAGCATGGACTTCGAGATGTTGTTTTGAACGCCATGAACTTGTGCGAACCACAGCGAAAGATTTGTGACATGACGTGATAAATGATGTGTGACGTAAAACTTTTCCGCGAGCCTACGTGTGTGGCAGGTTTGCAGAACCTGAAAAACACTTGCCATGTAAATTGTGCTCTCTTCCAACAACATTCGCTCCGAACAAGAAGCTCTCTGCAGTTACTCCGTCTTCGAATCGCCGTACTTTTTATTTTGGCATTAATATGGTTTTCAGAATTGATCGAAATGGAAAGTTCTGACCGATCATATGTTTTTATCAATCTGCGTTATGCAGAAAGTGTGTGTTTGTGCTATGGATTTCGTGTCTGCGGGCAAAAATACATTATTATTATATTTATATATTATTTCGCGAAGCCATTTGGCCTTGCGCTATTTGCGTTCATTGTCTTATTTGTTGCAGCAAAAGTACGGCTTCATTACTCATAAACAAGAACCTTAAAGAACGATGCAAGAAATCTTTGTTGTCGCCAAGTTAATAATATCAAATAATGTAATTAGAAAGCTCGAAGATAAACCAGGAAAAAGTCGATGACAAAACAAGAAAACAATCGAACTTTCAAAAGACCAACTTTTTTCACATTTATATGTTCAGGCCGTAGTCCCAGTGGTCGGTAACACTACCAAAGCTTCTCGGTCTGGCAAATCACCAGGCCCAGATAGTATTCAATCCGAATTGCTCAAGTACGATGATTCCTTTTTCCAGTATCTTACAGCCATGGGCGTCGGAAGGATTTTTTCCTGGGTGGGGGCAGAAGTGGATTTTTCGACGTGATGGCCACAAGTAGCTTATTTTTCCACTGGGGGCAACAGTGGTGAAATTTTATTTTACCAAGTCGAAACTGAGAGAAAACCATTTTTCTACAAAAAGTTTAATAGGAAAAAGTCAAATTTCAAAATCCAGGGGAGCTTTGGGCCCCCTCTGCACCCACATCCGACGCCCATACAGCATTCTTTGCGAGTGTTGGATTGAAGATTGTTTTCCGAAAGAAATGAGGGACGTCATGATTATGACTCTGTACGAAAACGAAGGTGGAATAGAAAACTGCAATGACTGCAGTGGAATTTTTTTCATGCTACCCGGAACGTCTTTGCCAGGATCGATTGAATGATTGATTTATTGTTTCATATGACTCAAGTAATAAACAAAAGCAATACAAAGAGCCATCGCGCAATGGGGAAATTGTTAACCACCAATCGTGCTATCTCGCATGCAAGGGCGTACGCAAGGGGGGGGTTGGGGTTAAAAAAAAAACCCTTGAGCGTGATATTTTACAAAAACTTTATTTCCTTCGCAAGGAGATTAATCGTTTTCGCATACTTTTTGCTTGTTAATTTGTCGACTTAATGCAAATACCACGGAATAAATTTGCATGCAAATTTCAAGGAGCATTGTAAATGGGCTAAAAAAGTAATAATTAGGTTTTGGTGGAAAT
>Ga0210059_1009696_pt1 | contig 14999 bp, 5 predicted proteins | sample Ectturendosymbi2_FD_188042 | JGI IMG/M metagenome (GOLD analysis project Ga0210059, IMG submission 188042) | Ecteinascidia turbinata endosymbiont from Florida, USA - Sample 2 (SPAdes) (version 2) | ecosystem: Host-associated > Tunicates > Ascidians > Unclassified | place: Key West, Florida...
TTGACTCATTCTCAGTCATTTATTGTTATTGACTGGATTTCAGTCATTTTTTCCAACGACTTTTTCAGTTCATCTTCAGCTGGCGTATTGTCCTCTCGTCGTTGTCTTTTTACTTTTGCTTATGATTCAAGTAATTCTTCTAATAAAGCAACAGCTGCTTCTTCTTCATTAGTTTCGTTCGCTTTGCGGACACTTTGTATAATAGTTTCCAATGTTAAGGTGTCCTAACTAACTTGACCATCCCATTTGTGTAACACCTTGTCAATCAATTCTGGTGCTCTTTTAACTCTTCTGACTCGTATCGAGCTTTTGTAGACATATATTTCAGTCTTGCATACCATCTTCGCATCATTTGTCTTTCTTCGTATTTCCACATTTCCTGTTTTGTGTTCATTCAACGTTAGTCAATTCAATATGAGACAAATCACTTTGCCTGGATTCATTTGTGCAAAGCGTTGTACTGCTTCAGCTTCATCTGTAATTCCATATATTCTTAGGTATCGTCGTGCACTCGTTCCCAATTTATGAGCTCGTTGTAATGTACGTACCCATTCCATTTCATTTTCACAATTTTAAGTTCTTATTCAAATAGAATCCCACGTGAATTACCACATAATTTCACTTTCATTGACAACCACCAGGTTGAACGTAATCGTATGTCACCCTTGGAGGTCGGGGTACATGCAGATAAAAATTCATAAACACAATTTTTCAAAATTTACTGCTTACCATTCTAGCCTTCCACATATTGTCAGAAGACTCGTTTCACATGGCGTAAAATACACAAACACACATTTATAAGAAAAGTCCAATTGAGTTAAGAACGTTTTTGACTACTTTTGTCTTGTACAGGGTTTTCACATAGCTGTATCAAGCCTTTTAACCAATTCCTTATTTCGCCGAAATTCTCTGAGTGTTGTGCTTATCTCCAAAGTGTTTTTCTTCCTTATGTAAGTTGCACTTTCCCAATCACATCAAATACGTATCAACATATTACAGCAGTTAATTCACCACGTTTACACTCGAGCATTTCACATAATATTAACACTGTACACAACCAATATACGATACATTTGCCTTAAGCCAGTCTTTTCTTCAAGACTGCTCCACCATTGTTTCTCCTGTTTTCTTCACCATTCATGTTATGGTCGGAACGACCCATAACATCACTTCCTCCTTCAGATGAAATTCTCCCGTAATTCTTAAAGTTGTAACACACCATTCGCTTCATAGTAGTGTTTTTTCATGACAATATTTGGAATTTGAGTGATAAATCAATTTATTTCTTGCCTTCTTTCTGTGCTTCCACCGCTATTTCAGCTAAATGTCGTGGAAGTCCCGCTGAACCTAAGGTGTTTTCATGAGTCTTTTCTTTTTTGATAGCATTTCCTTGCCCCGGTTCCCAATATTAATGTAATTAATATCGCCATTGTGGAGCAGACTGTTATTATAATCATCATTTTGTTTACACAAACAACCAGTCATCTGACCCATCACTCCTTGTTGTTTCGCCACTATAACTCTCTACTGCGTTTCCATATGCCTTTGTAGTAGAATTTAAACGCAATTCATCTTCTTGCATCCCTGACATTCCACAATGATTCTTAGTTGTTGGATACTCTTTCCCGTTAGCGAATGACCTTCCTTCAGATTTTGTCATCAAGTTGGTTATAACAATAATTATTATTTTCAACATTTTCCTACTGCCTATAATGCAGCAAGAATCCTGTTTATCTCTTTTAAATGACATTCTCTTGTCTATGATGCAACCGAGTTCTTTCTAGAATTCTACTTAAGTTGTATAATCTCTAAGTTTGATGATTGTTTTCATATTTCATCATGGTACCTATTTTTTTCTTCTTGCATCTCCCTACAGCAACCATTTCGTAATGCTTCTTTCCTCGTAAGGTTGTTGAGATAATTGTCCGTTTATCACGCTTAACTGTAATCCATAACTTCTTCCTTCTGTATAAAAGAATTTGTATTGTCGTTTTCTGATTTGTATAGTCTTTTGCTTGATTACATCATGAATAAATCTACACCATGCATCAATTCTCCTTTAAAATTTCATCAATCAGTCATTCTCAACCATGTAATCATTGAATATTCAGTTAATCATGGTCTGATTATTCTTTGGCTAATGTCGCATAAACATTGTTTTTATTTAGTGTTGCCACCGCTTTCTTTCAGTTATAATCTCATTATGGTAGCAGTATTTCTCCCATGTATTCCGTTACTTAAAGCATAATGACTTTGCTTTCTCATCTGAGATCTTTTCGCACTAAGGTTTTTTTATATCCTTCACATATGTCCCCCTTTTCTATTCTTTTAGGTCTTATTTAGCATGCTTTCAACCATCGTTCCTATTTTGAGGGATGTTTCACAGTTAGTACTGTGGGTTTGTTGCAGACACTTTCCAGCTCTTTTCGCATGAAGATTTCCAAGCGTCACCAAGGAAATTCCCAAGCTCCACTATGCCCAGTAGCAAGTGACGAATTCGCTACTCCACACAGCTATTGATATACCAGAAAATATTCCGTGACCAACCTTATTTTCATGTCGTAGCCTTTACATGGTTTTTCCTTAATTTTGACTTTAAAACCCGGGATGCGTCCATCCTTAAGTTAATTTGTAAGCCTGCTTTTGCCTTTTCCTAATTTTGTTGCTGTTCTAATTACAACATAGACCTTTGGATTTAATTGATTTTATCCAAATTCGGGCTTCTTATTTTAGCCTCTCTTAACTTCGTTTCTTTTTGTCTCGTTTTATTTTTGCTATAGCTTCTTTGGTTAGTATCATTCACCATGCAAACAGTTAGCATCATTCACCACGCAGACATATAACACATCGCATCTATCCATTCATTCTCACACAAACAATCATTCATCTTCTCAGTCACACTTCCTACCAGCATTCATTCGTCATTCCAACAATCATACTTATGGCCATTGTAAAACTATGCATGCTACAAAAGAATTTAGAACAGGTAATTCACCTGATGCAACCGGTGCTTAAAGTTTCCACATTTCATTTAAATTTGTTAAAAATAAGTGCACCTTTGAGTATTCTATTACTTAATCATTTTCGTGGTATCTAATTAATTGTCTAATTATTTAAATACTTTCTAGTTAGACATGTATATTATTCTTATTTACAGCTCTTTGTTGCAAATATTCTAGGTTGGTGTTAAGCTTTTCAGCTATAAATCTCAGTTGGGTTGCCCAGGCCCTATGCGGCAATTGTGATCGAGCTCCAAAATAACTCCTTCTGCGTAAAGCACTCCAGTCCTTCAGAAGACATATCCCTCCAAGAACAACATGCAATTCACAAAAGTAGTCATTCCCTCAATTTCATATTTCTGCAGTTATATTTTGTTATTTAAAGTTTTAATCAGAATATTATATTTTCATGCATGCTCGTTTTACTTAACATTACATATACATAATTTATCAACAACCTCACATATTACTAAATTCTTACTATCACACTATTATTAACTAACACAATATACACGCTACTAATTCACTTATTTACGAAAACTTTCATGTTCTTTGGTCATGACCTTTTTACAAAAACGATATATACATAGTATTGGATCCAGCTTAAATATTTCATGCGCATTTGAGATCTTGAGTTAGTACGAACCCTACGCTGCATTTTGTATCTGTTTCAGTTTGTTGCACTAAATGTCTCTCCTTTGACCATTCTCCTCAAAATCTCTATTGACCTCTTTTGTTTTACTGGGTATCTCTTCCCATTCACTTCTCCTTTACTTCTTTGTTGATCTCTTTTTTTTCTCTGTGTGAACCCTCCGATGTATTCATTACATGTTGTTGCACCAAGTATTTCAGGTTCTTTGGAATTCCCTTATTTCTCACTTACTCTTTTTCTTCACAAATCATCTCTTAGTCACTCGTAGTTCTGTCCTGGCCATCTTTGTTATTTCTCCTTGCGCACATCTCCTCAATTTCCTTTCAGACAACGTTGTCAATATGCTTCTTTCTCATCACAATCCATTCCTCTTGATTTTACTGATGCATCTATTTTTCAATTTCTATAGCGCTTTGGGATAATTATTTAGGACAAAGACTTCTCAGCTCTTCCTCTTTGCCCAGACGATTGCCCAATGTTAACAGAGATAGTTCCACATTGCTATATTTATTTTTTGTTAGTTAGAGCACTAAAATTGGAACTGTCCCAGAGATACCTCCTGAAAGTATTTAAAATTTACTATTTGCATAGTATATCCCATTTTCATTATTTATTTTACTTCCCCTCAGTATCCCCTTCGTCTCCGGGGTTCCGTGTTGCCCATCCACCGTATCAATACAGCATGAGTCCTCCTTCTCAAACAATATTTTAGCGTTGATCCGCCTGTTTCCTACTACGACTTACAAGGTGCCCTAGGCATTCCTTAACATACCTATGCTGTTTTGTCCCTAACTAATATGTCTTTTGATAGCCTAGGTATTCTGACATATGAGTCCCCACTACGCCTTATTAGAGAACCCTATGTTTTACCTCCTGCGTAGCTCAACATTCTTCCAATGGATAGAATCTTCAAATAAAAAGGATCGGATCATGAGGACGAGTTAACCCTTGCGCTTTTTCGACGAACCTTCTCGCCTCTTGAAGGAAAGTGTGCTGAACGATTTAACCCGTTTCCAGGTAAAATCGCCCCTCAAACACTCCCTACAAGGTTCATTCCTCCTGCCTGATACCGCTTGCTTCAAATTTGGTCCCTAGTTGCCATATGTCATTTCTAATTTAATGTCATGCAGCAGGACGATCGGTATTGAAAATTTTAAGTGTCCTCTCACTCCCATGAGTTCACATCTTTTCTCTATTTTTCTCTTTCTTTTCCTTTATTTCATCAATCCCTCTTTTATTGTTTTCCACCTGTTGACCAATAAGTTACTGGCACTCACAATATAATGTATATCCAGGGTACTATTATCTAGCACTAATTTAAGCTTCTTATTCTACTACGCTTGGTTATAATAGCTGTTATTGGCTCTTAATGCCATTCCTTTCTTCATATTCCATCATGTCTACAATTTTTCTTAAACAACTCTCAATCGCTATGTGCAGAGCTTCATATTTTTCTATCGGTACTAACAAATCCTATTCGTAGCATATTGGCTTAAGCCGCTGCCATCTTGATTAAATTTTGTTATAACTTTTTTATATATTCCTACCTTGCATATCTCTTACAGTATTAGGTTCATATTAGAACAGATTGCCTTATCATCTCAATGGTTAATTTCGCTAAATTCATTTTAACTTTCTATTTTTCTTTGATCGCATCACTAACTCATGGCAAGGTTTTATGGAGTTTCTTTGGCTTTTCGTGGGCTGGCCATTTCCCTCGTTTGCACATTCATTTCCATATTACCCATTCAGCTGTTACTTTGTAATTTCCGCGAATTTCTGACAAGTGATTAAATTGTTCAGGATCCTACTGGTACACAAGAAGAAGTTAGAGGGTGTACCAAGCCTCGCGGTGCCTCTCGGTCACCGGCGGTATCCTCTTAAATTTTTAGTAGGATTGCTGTTCGTTATGCGTCCAGTTCTCCCTTCAGAGTGTCGACTGTACTTTCACACTCTTGTACTACAAGGCTTCTCTTCATCCCCTGTCTCAATTGGCTTCTGATGAGATTATTTTCATGGTATCGTATTTTTGTTGTTACTAGTAACTTTGTACTCATTGTATTACTACTTTCTTAACACCGTATCCAACCTCATTGTTTCTATACACTGTTGGAAATGCATAAAAAATGGTTAAAATTTTTAAATTTTTCCTTTCCAGAACGAGAATTTATGCTTGCTCTCACATCCTCCTTCAAATGTTTTTTTCATACCCCTGAAGCTTCGAAAGTGTTCATAATCAAAGCGTGATACTTCGCTCTGGCGATCGCTTTTATCAAAAGTTATGTTCGAATACTCGCTCTGTAGTCTGGACCTCTATTACCTTGGAACCCTAAAGATTTTATTTAGAACTCTTTCAATTAGTGACCCACAGGTCTGCTAAATCTTAATGTCTGGAGTTGCCTAACTCTCCTAGTGTAGTCTCTATCTCAATCGTTTCACACTTTTCTGAAAATTACTGAAAACAACGTAGTTATGGCTAAATAGTCGGAATAGAAATATATATAAATTTATAACTAACCCTGTATTTAACCTTCAATGGATGTGGGGTGTCTCCTATCTTCTCCTGTAGGATCTCGTCCTCCACATTGGTGATTCCATATCTCGTCCATAGATTTGGTAGTCCATCCTCCCATCATATATTTATTATTGTAATGTTGCAGACCACCTCTGTAGTCTGGATTAACGTGTAGATGTGGGTTTCCTTTCCTTGTTCTCCCTTGTGCTGGTGCAGCGAGCTTGTATCGACATGGACAGCCTCTTTCAAAGTGACCAGGTTGATTGCACACATAACACGGTTTTGTAGTTGTTCTTGAGTTGGCGGAGCCTTTGTTTGTTGTTCGGGACGACCCGTCTTCAGGATCCATAATGTTGAACCATCTACCATTAACACCCATGGTGGATTCCCTATGCTTGTCGGTTCTTCTTGCAGTAATAAACATGCTATCAACTGTTGCAAAGGTACCCAACCTTTACTCGTTGCTTCTAATCCTAATCTTTCAGCCAGCGCTTTGCCTTCCCTGGTTAACTGTTTGTTACTCTGTTCCTGCAATGTAACGTGATAGCCTACGTGCTCTGTTGAATCTTCTTCGGAGCCATCGTAATTTTGCTCTTTTTCATTGCGGCCTTCGTTACTGGTTTCGGAGTTTTCTCCTTGGGCGTCGTTGGAGTTGAGGTCGCTTCTTAACTTCATCGCTGGGAGACCCTGATGTGTCTCAACCTTGAGGCATTTTTCATTAACGTCCATTAAATCGTCAGCACAATTTTTCACTCGTTCTTGTGTCCTTACTTGGCCACACGTTTTCTCGTCAACAACCTTGACCTTGGGATCGTTTCTTCTCTTAATGCATTCTGATGTTATATCTTCTTCCAATGCTATTGGAGCCTCTAACTTGGCTTCTTCATCCTTTCCTTTACTGAACGGAGCTTTATTAACGGTGTGCCTTTCACTCTTCTCTGAGATTCGTTCTCACAACACTGGGAGTTTCTGATAAGTGTCGGGGCTGGGCCATCGTTCACTCACAACCATATCTCCAGCCCATTGCTTTGCTAGAACTTCCATTTCTTCTTTAGCAGTTGACTCCGGACTAACAGTTCTGACTATTGAGATGCTGAATGTCTTAGGTCTGTCCATTTTATTCATTCTTGACTCGGCCAATACTGTGTTGGCTTCTTTGTTTCATCCTTCTATTCAATGGACTCCTATCTTCTGCGTGCGTCTTCCTCGCCTTTTTCTTGATCTTCTTTTGCAACAGGGTTAACAGTTAATAGAATATTTGCCACCCTACAATTTCCCTGTTGAATAAATATTGGATTCAAAATATAGTTCAGCATCCGATTTTTTGACAGACTGCAACCCTTCTGCTGCAACTTACATGCTTCTAGACACTCTCAATTGTTCGTTTAATATTTTCTGCAGTTACTACCCCGCTCCTATTTATGCCTCAGCTGTTTCTAATTTGTTTTATCGTTTTGCCTAACTTCGTTTCACCATGCCTGAGCTAGCGAATAACTTCAGCCGCTTATTTTTCTAGTTCGTTAATTCTTCAGGCATTTTTCTTTATTTCTATGTATTCTTTTCGTTATAATGCATTCGATCGTTTTTATCTCGAAGTTTCCCATCTTACAGGTAAGTTTAAGTTTCTTATCAGCCATTCTTTCCTTAGTCAACTAGGATTTTTCCCTTTGTCACTACCGCTCGTCACCTGACCCGCTTTCTCTAAGACTAGGGTTGTGTTAAGTCAACCACATCGCAAGCATTCGTGGTAACTTACCATATTGTCTGAGACGCTGCGCCTTCGAAGCTTCGTCCATGGAAACTAACTGCATGTTCCTGGGGAATGCCCCTAGTCTGGTGCGTACAATTCACCGTTTGCATATCTCTAGCACAATCGCATGCCTAATTCTTAAATTACTCATTTATGTCTTTCGTTCTTCCCTTAATCGCATTTCTAAATTACTTAAGCCTTCAAGTTCCCTTGAAGCAATTTTTTACGGGGTTTTCCCTTGAGACTGCCATTACTTTAACCAGTACATATTTGCTTCAGGATGTGGATTCTTTTGAGGACAGTTTTCTTGCGACACGTTCCATGTTTACCACGTCTTTTCATAAAAAGAGTTCACTATAGTGTAACTCAATCTTAATCCAAAGTGCGCAAGCCATCGCTGCTGTCTAGTGCAATGGCTAAAGTTAAGCCGATGATCTTGTAATGCGAACCACAACTTTAATTTCCATCACATTAATATGTTATTTTCACAAAGTTTTGAAATAGGTTACTGCTAGTGCCCACAAGTAGCTCTATTTTGCGTGCACCGCTAAAACATTCTCGCGTGATAATTCACTCTAGGTTACTGTCATCAGTTGTAATGTCCAAACGAAAAGGAGTATAATGCTTTGCATGTTCCATTGCACTAGCGAATCCGCACCTATAAACAGCTTCTGAGCAGTTATAAGCTAAGCGCGCCTCCCTTCAAGGACCGATTGAATTACAAGTGGTCCATTCATTAGTTGCGGTACATTTTAGTAATTGCTCCTAAATTTATTCTCGTTCATTATTCCTTATTTCTTACTCTTTCCTGTAATGATGAACACACACCCATCGGTTATACGTAATTTTCGCTTTTATGCTTAATTTAATGTTTCACAAACCATGCTTTGATGTGGAGCCGATAGGCTCCCACTTTCCCCTTTTTCGCTTTTTCTAATCACCATCCTGATGAGTCAAGTCCCAATTTTCCTCGCTCAGGCCATTTAACGTCGTGCAAGGGTGAAGTTACTGGAACTGTTTTTCAGAATAGTTGCTGGGCCATTCGATAACCTTTCTTGCCCTAATAGCCTTTTAGTTATATCCCTTAGCTTCCCCCTCATCACTAGCATTACTCTTAACGATTCATTCCTACTGCATTTTCATGATTTTGTTAACTAATAGTGCATAGGTGTAGTGACTGGGCGGTGCGCATGCCTGCCTGACGCTCTAACGCTGTCAAACATACGACAGTGATCGCTGAGATTAATGAGTGCAACCCAGGTCGTAATTCAACGAAAAACGGCCTAGACAGCTTCACATCATTTATCTCCTCGACTGTATTCTGTCAGAACCGGGGTGAGATAGGATGATCTCCTTAATTCCGCCCATTCTTGTTGACTAGCTGCGGGCTTTGTAAGAACAACACTATGGCCTGTTCACCCGTGTGTGCCAGTGTGTATGTTCTTTGCCTAACTCGGTTATGCTTTCATTGTATTCTATTGTTCATTTGTGAATAACCCAACACGTGCACTCCTGCCTGTTATTTTGCAGCAAGGTTCCCCCGGCCACTACTGACTCGCGGCTATGATTCAGGGCTGACGCTATTCGTTCTGGGTTAATAAACCTTGCAAGTCCCTGGAGTGACTTGGTCTTATAACACCAATAGCTGACTAGCCACTCTAAAAGTCTATTGCTTGAACACCACTCAGGGAGCCTTTGATTCTTCCAAAGACGCACTTGAAGCTGATAAATTTTGTAGAGTCCCTTTTGTTCGCCAATTTCGTTACTGAAAATGTTTTAATATTAATCGAAATATTACTCAAAGCTCACATCCATTGTGGCCTCTCCATTCGAGAGTAGGCTGGCGTTCAAACAACTAAAACCTTAAGCATTCATAACAAGAAACGGTGTTGCCAGGGATTGACATACAACCACACATTTAGAGGTCTGGCAGCTTTTTCTGTCAGCACTTTGTTCCCAAAATTTTCGCGTCGCAATTGGTTGACGTTTGCCTTCTTCACTTACTTCGCGACCGTCCATGTTTTTCGGCAGTGCGCCCTCTTCTCGTGTCACTACCGACTTGGGTCAGTCTCCCACGAACCTTTTTCTATTGTCGCGGCATTCTACTAGGATCAACGCGCATTCTGCCTTAATGGCGTTGTCTTACTTTGCCTTTTGCCGTGGCAACACCAATGTCAAGCAAAACTTGTGCATGCTTATTCACTATCCACAGCTTAAACAACTTTACCTTGCTTCGCCAGCCAATCTTTTATTGGGGCGTTTGTAATTTCACACTGCATTCGCTGTCAGGTAAGCTTTCGAAGTTCTCCGACGTCCCAAGAGCCATTCGTACAGTGCTCAGACTTCTGCAGCAAACGCCTAACTTGCCCAATGTTTTTGTTTTGCATTGCTGCAGTCGTCTATGCTATTCACTACCTAGTTATTCACATTAAATCACCCCAAACCATTGCTCCGTCTTCTCTGTTGCATCCTTCGTTCCATTCTTCCAACGTTTCGTCGTACTCGCTTGGTTCGTACTCGTTCGTCGCGTAATTATCCCTTCTTATTGAGAAATAAGACGTGGCATGTTCATAAACCCGTCTTTCGTTGCTTACCTTCAGCGAAATTATTTGTAATACGGGGTTCACTCTAAAACATTTGTCAAATCACCATTTCTTTAGTTCTGTTTTCAGCCACCTTTATTCTTAGAATCCACATTCTGTTCACGCACTGCTCCTAACACAGCTTAAAACATCAACCCGCTAGTGGAGCAGACTTGCGTTTTTACAAGATGTTGCAACTCAGTCACACTAACTTTTTCATGTAAATCTGCTTCTGGGGCAAGTGCTGGAGGTCGCTTCAATCTTAGCCTAACACAGCTTCGATTTCCTCAGCTCCTTTTGTTCAGGCTGGTCCCTTTTTGCTTCTAATTATGCCAGCCTGTAAGTTTTAATTCTGGTGTACTTTAGACAGAGCAACCTCTTGATATTCAGCCGTGCTTTCGTGACGCGAGCACGTATTAACCTTTTAATTTCACAAAATGCTCCCCGCTGCTTTAGTAGAAGTTTAACTCCCAGTCGCCTCTTTTGGTTACGTCCATAGCTTTAATGTCTAAGGACACAATGCCCGAATGATTGCATTTCATAATGCCTATGGCTTTCGCATTTACTCACTGCATCCTTACCCCAAGATAGTCCGTGTTTTGCTCCACTAGCTCTCGGTAATGGCAGCACCAATTTAAAACTGGCACCTTTTCGTGCTCAATCGCCATTCACCGTTTTACCATTACCTTTACAATTTAAAATTGCGCACCCGTCTCTTATCAGGTCGATTTCTTGAAGAATTCGTCGACGTCTTACCGACCACACATGCATGTTTTAATGTTCTTCAACAAGCACCCGAAAAGGATCCTATGTGGTTGTCTCATATCAGATGCACACGGCTTTATCTAACAAACCTGCCGTGAACTTTTATCGGAACCTCAATACTTCCACCATTTTACACGCGCCATTTTGTTTCAGGTTTCCCGGGGTCATTTATTGTTCACAGCCGCTTTTTACCAAGGCCGCCTCCCGCGCAGCAGGATCGACGCTGTTAGCCTTCAGTTCATTGTAATTCTAATGCGGAACCTTCAACGTTCTTCACGCTGCCATTTTATTCACGACAGTTTTCAGCAACGGTTTTCTACTCTTTCAAAATGCTTTTATTATTAGTTTGGCTTTTTTTGCTGCAAGTCCGCTGAGCTTAGCGCTTCTTCCTATTTTTGCCGCGCAGCGCATTAGTCTCGCTGGCTAGTTTCATGTTTTGTTCTCTCGTGGAACCTAGAGAACCCACGAGCACATCATCTAAAAACGATTATTTCTTTAGCAATTTTTATTTCATCACCGCACCTTTATAGTTTTTTTTCCCGTAACTACATTAGCTACTTTTTAAGTGTCTGTTTTAACAAGCAGCACTCCACATTGAACCTTTATCTTGCATCGTTTCACTTCTAGTGGGGTCACTCTCCCCTTTGAGAAAATGTGTGTGGACTTGTTAGTTACACATAATTCAAACAAAAGTCACGACTCGCCATCTCTTGTCGCATTCTTCCGTGTCTCAATCGTGCTTCGTCGGCATACCTGGAGTCTGTTTTCTGTATTTTCTGCTCTCACTATACCTCACTCTTGTCGTTAGGCGACCCCCTTGCCATCTATGGTGTGTTCTAGTCCGGCACCATCCCTAGCTTCCTCTCGTGCTAAGACTTAACATGTTGCAGGTATCAGCATCCGCAACAAGATCTAAATTTTATTACCACAGCAAAGCTAGACTGCCTCAAGTATCAGCGTCTGCGACCAAAAATAAGTTTATCAGCGCAGTGTTACCACACTGGTGCAGGTATCAACATCTGCAACCAGCGCCAAATTTAAATGTTTTCGCAATGACACCGCCTCAGTGCATATGTCCGAATGCAAGTCACGACGTACGTAATTTTTTCCTCGGCACTTTTAAATTCTTTCAACGGCGTTTCCGGGTGTTCTGTCATCGCGCACTCCCGCCTGGACTTTTGTTAAAGTACAAAACTAAGAAAAATTTAAATTTTGCCAGGACTTATCCCGCAGAAGGCATTTTTTTCACCGTCTTTTTTAGTCTTAGTCTTTTTATTCTGAGAAAATTTTGCAAGGGCTCCGCCCGCACTTAGTGTTTTTTCGACATTTTTCTACAACTAAGTGTTTTTCTACTAGGAAATTTGACCAGGGTTTCACACGTACCTATCACTATCACGTTTTTGTGAGCATTTCGTCCTTCCTAGGTCTTTTTTTCTTAGCTCCCCTAGTAATGCTGAATTTTCCTAATCCAAACATCTGCGTTTCTTTTGGAGAGCACTTGCGACTTTCTTGTGGGGATCGCCACCTCGAACAGGTTGAAACGACTTTGTATTAATTTATCCTGGCAACTAGTTCGCCAGAGTCTTTTTACACCAGCGTCTCCCACTTAACACTGGCTGCCGAAACACTTTTCTTGTAAGTCAAGCGATTAGTGGTCGAAAGACCAAAGAGTTGGAGCTACTGCCAAGCTGACAAAGAAGTCACCGGGACCGTATAGCGGTCACATGCCGGACAGGATCGCTCCGATTCACCAAGGTGAAAGGGCTCCCTAAGATGGAGTGTGTTTGTGCAAGGCTGATTGTCGGGCGTCGAAAGAGCAGTGTCATTTCGCTGCAGAAGAAAGCAATCGCTTGACTCATGATTTTATTTCCCTGCAGATGGGACCGCCTAGGCGAATTGGGCGGACGTCCCTTGAATTTGGAAGGCCAAGAATCCACCGCCTAGGCGAATTGGGCGGACGTGGCATTAATTTGAATGACTTGCTAGCCTAGGTTACCTCGGCGTGTTTGCACACTGTGCGCCGGGTTTTAATGTTGCCGCGTCGGCTAACTTTTGCAGCCTTTTTCTGGTCAAATTTCCTCTATAAAATTTTTAATTTTAACAAATTATATACGCTTTCCCCTTAAATGAGTTTGTTGTTGCCTGGGGATGAGCGAAGAGAGATAAGGGACGTTGGGCGCAATTTTGATAAACCTAACATCTGATTTGCTAAATCAGGGTTTATCAAAGATTTCGGAAAGTTACGAATTTTGTATTCGCACCGTGTTCCAAAATATCCCGTTGTGAGTTCTTTCATCTAATGCCACCCTCAGTCTTTCCTCAGACAGCAACATGCTCATGTATGACAATTAACAACATCTACTTACTTCAGCAGATATTGGAATCCCCAGAGGATTTTATGAACAGAGCAATTGTATTATTATCAAATTCACACATTGCAAAAACTATTGCACTAGTTTCAACATAACATTTCACACTATATACGATCCTCCAACATAAACTTCAAGTTATGACCGCTCATTGCGTAACTAATTCAGCATGCGCGCTAGTAACTTTTATTATTTCCTGCGTAACGTACAAGAATCGCGTTGTACCAGCGTCAATTGAATAACTTCCTATTATCAAACGTCAGACTGCTGTACTGCAGCCGGTTTTGTAACCACAAGTGTAACTTTAACTGCACATCATGTTTTTAATGTATTTGCTCCGCTTTCCAAACCCTCTTGCCTCACGAATTCAGCAATCATGGTTTAGTTAACCGATAAACAGTGTGTGTGTGGTGGGAGATCAGTGAGGATCTGCTCTGTATGTCTCGAAACCACCTATATTTATATCGAATTTTGACTGAGTTTCAGTCATCTTTTTGACTCATTTTCAGTCATTGACTCATTTTCAGTCATTTATTGTTTTGACTGAATTTCAGTCATTGGCTCATTTTCAGTCATTGACTCATTCTCAGTCATTTATTGTTTTGACTGGATTTCAGTAATTATGGCCAACGGCTTTTTCAGTTCATCTTCAGCTGGCGTATTGTTCTCTCGTCGTTGTCTTTCTACTTTTGCTTATGATTCAAGTAATTCTTCTAACAAAGCAACAGCTGCTTCTTCTTCATTAGTTTCGTTCGCTTTGCGGACACTTTGTATAATAGTTTCCAATGTTAAGGTATCCTAACTAACTTGACCATCCCATTTGTGTAACACCTTGACAATCAATTCTGGTGCTCTTTTAACTCTTCTGACTCGTATCGAGCTTTTGTAGACATATATTTCAGTCTTGCATACCATCTTCGCATCATTTGTCTTTCTTCGTATTTCCACATTTCCTGGTTTGTGTTCATTCAACGTTAGCCAATTCAATATGAGACAAATCACTTTGCCTGGATTCATTTGTGCAAAGCGTTGTACTGCTTCAGCTTCATCTATAATTCCATATCTTCTTAGGTATCGTCGTGCACTCGTTCCCAATCTATGAGCTCGTTGTAATATACGGACCCATTCAGATGTTAAAGCACTTTTCCCAAGCTTGTATAGAGACACTGTGACAAAAGCTCTTGAATGTGCATTGGAGAAGCATTCCGACTACAGCGCCGAGGCCCGTAAAATCATCGTTGAACTGAACAAAATTTGCCTGAACAATGTGGTCACTCAATATGGAGACCAATTGTACATACAAAAAAACGGAATCATAACCGGTGATAACCACTCAGTCTCATTGGCCAACATTGCTGTGCATTACA
>Ga0210059_1009697_pt1 | contig 14996 bp, 10 predicted proteins | sample Ectturendosymbi2_FD_188042 | JGI IMG/M metagenome (GOLD analysis project Ga0210059, IMG submission 188042) | Ecteinascidia turbinata endosymbiont from Florida, USA - Sample 2 (SPAdes) (version 2) | ecosystem: Host-associated > Tunicates > Ascidians > Unclassified | place: Key West, Florida...
CAATCCAATAGACAGTACCCATTCCAGAATAATTTCAAACGAACGATAAACTGTCTGGCAACTCGGGCTAATATGAATGAGCCTAAGACGTGGAGTATTCACTGGCGTTATCATTGTTCTGTGACGTGCGTTACGTAACAATAGACGAGCTTCCATGAGAACTCTCATTCATTGTTGCGTAGTCAACGTCACGGAGCAACGATAGTGCCAGCAAGAATGAGCAAATGGAAATTTCAGTGATACAAGCCCCGAACGGTTGCATTCACACAGTGCAGGTTGCGTGATGAGCCCAAGGGACGCTGCTGATCTGGAATGGCCCCTGAGTGACGGTATGCAAGTTAGTGCGCTGCCGCCTGTCTGAATAACCATGATCATCTCTTGTTGAAGCGTCAAACTGCTTAAATTGCCAAGTGTGACGCTGACGCACGTTTGTGGCACAAACATTCACAATTGGTGAGCAAAATGTTTGCCCGGAGTCGGAGTCGGAGTCGTTAAAACTTTCTACGACTCCGACTCCTCAGGTTGAAAATCCTTCCGACTCCGACTCCTCGACTCCGACTCCACAGCCCTGCTCAAAATTTGGTTGTACTCTAGGCTGAAATATGAACCTTTAGAGCTCTAGATCGACTTCCTGGCGTTTCTGGTGCCCAAGTTAGGGCCAGAAAACCCCAAATCAGCGAGGACATGGCTGAGTAATTTCAGGGGATTTCCCTAATTAATTTCTGCTTATTTTGCCATAACTTTTGAACCCGAAACGCTAGAAAGTTCATCAAACCCTGTGAAGACTCGTATTGTAGCATAGAATCCAAAAAAACTTTGAACCACAAAATCGGATGGATTGTTGGACTCCCAGGGGATTACGTCATCATCCAAATGTAAACAAATATGCACAAACATCCTCTCATTATGTAAACATCAACGAAAAATCCCGGGATCTCAAGCTAAATATTTTTTTGCAGTTTAAACTACAAGTCTTCACGAGTCTTTACTGGGTTTGAACAGCTCTTCAGCTCATTCTGACAGCGAGTTATAGCCATCTATGGCTCGGGGTGCTTTTCTCCTAACTTTAGCAACTTTTTTTTTGGTTTTTGATCCATAATTTTGGTTCCAGATATGCTAGAAAGCCAATCAAAGGCTCTAAAGACTCGGATGATAGTCTAGTTTCCAAAGAGATCTTGAGCGAAAAAATTGGCTCATTGGATTGTTGTGATTTTTTCTCTGTAATGAAGTTCGTAAAATCAAGCCATCGTGCAACCCTGAAAAATGAAAACGTGGCAGAATTAATTTGCACAGCTTTAACAACATACTGTCCTGATTTTCGGTGACTAGAAAATCAAACAAAAATTTAATACTGACAATTACTGTACATCAATTAATGTAAAATTTGCATTCTTTAACATACCGGTATTTGTATTGACACTACAAACTGGTTTTGCGGCTCGCTGGTGTTTTTGCTTTTCTGCAAATGACTCTTTTATTGAACAAGTTTGTCCGCCCGTGGTTTATGCAATGTGTAAAAAACATGAGTGAAAAAGAAGCATTGCTGCCAACAAAACGCAACCAATGCTCCCGCTAAAGGTCCGCAAATGAGCAGTACCACCAGACCATTTGCTTGGTGAAATCTCACTTCGCGCACTTGCAGCATTCCAAATCATTGGAAAAGCGCGTAATCAAGGAGAAGCTATTTGAATTAAATGTGTATAGTTTATTCGTATTTTCGTAAGATTTTACACTTATTCCGAAAATTCACAAAGTTTGTAATTCATTTAGAACTCTGCTAACTCAGTTTTAAAAAATCCATGCTCACTCAAACAAACATTTGCTCACTGTAAAGTTTTCTTACAAGGTAAACACTGTATGCAACTCTTGCCGTAATATTGAACATTTTCTTTTTTGTATACGTCCATTTGCGTTGCATCGCCAACAACCTGAAAAAGATAAGCAAAATGTCGATTTGCCCACCCACATGGAAAAATTTCTGCGGACGCCCATGGTCATGAGAATGTGTTTTGAGATGCAAATTAATCAACTGCATGTTTCACACAAGAAGAATATCCGCAGCTTTCACATTCTTTTTAATTTTCGTTCAGAAAACAAACAATGTATTCTTAAATATAAATCAAGGAAACTGTATGCATTAAGGTTCTGAAATTTAAATATCCATGAACTAACAGCTGTTCAGGATAAAAATTTCAAACGCTTTTTAGGAGACAAGTATGCCAAAACGCTAAAAAGCTCGCTTGTGTGAAATTAGTAAAGAGTGCTATTCTTTCTTACTTGCACTTCTGAAGAATTATTTCAAAGCACATTCCGTTCGCATCAAAGATTCATGAGTGATTGTGGTTAATTTTGTAAGCTGTAGTGCATGTATATATACGTTTACACGTCCAGAGAAAAATACAAGAATTTGAGGACAAAATTTGCAATAAACAAAATATAGCGCAAATCGTTGGTTCTTCTTGTCCAGTTTTCCTCAATTTCTAAACCTCAGCCAAGGAAAAAGATCGTTTCAGCCTGAAGCTGTGATGTTATACATAAAATCTCTAGCTTTTAGGTGTTATTGTACAAACAACCCATTTGCCATTGACCAACAAACAATCACCGAGCATTGCGTTTTGGCACCCCGTGAACATCTCGCCTTTTGTGGCAAGGCTGGCATTGATTGTGGCTCAAATAGAAAAAAATAATTGAGTTAACTGCAGTACTTCCGTGGCAGCCTGTTCAATGTGTAAAGAAGAACATGTTATACAAAGAAAATTCCCTTTGTAAAAGATGAAACACTCATCGAAAAAGCTGTCCAAAATCTTCATAGATCCAGGTGTGCCCATTAATCGGACGTCACTCTAGGAAATGCCTACATAAACATGACAGCATACCTACTTTCTTTGAGTGATAGCAAGATTTGTCAAGCAAACCCCGTGTTGATGTGATTGGCATGAAGACAAGTGGATGCAGGAGAATAAACCATGCACTCGACTTGAATGGAATGATCTTAACTCATAGCAGTTTTTTTTTAAGGAAAATGTTAGGTACCCGGTATGGACCTGTAGGGACCCGAGTTATCTGATTCTAGGGACCCGGTGATAATTTTTTCTGATTCTAGGAACCCGATTTTCAACTCTAGGGACCCAATTTGGGTCCCTAAAACACCTTAAAAAACCTGCTCATAGGGTAATTTTGCTTCCACTTCGTTGTTGTCATTTTTGATTTCTGCCCTTACGCTTGGCTTGTCTCCGGTTTCAGATTTTCAAGTTATTTTGCGGTTCTGTTTGATTTTTCCAAGGTTCTCTTTTGCCTGACCTAGGGTCGCTTTCGATCTCTTCGGCCTATCTAACATTTTATATTTTTTTGCAATTTGGTCATGGACGGTTTTGTTGTCTCTTTTTGTCTTATTTGTAAACGTTGCGATTTCAGGTTTAGTGTCATTTAAATTTTCTTGTTAATCTGCTCCTCTCATAGCTTTCTTGACTCTTTTGGTGGTAACTTGTTTTTCAAACTTTGTTTCGGTTGTCTGGTTGGATTCTCTGAGGTTTTGATTTTGAACGTGTTAATTTTTGTTTTTATAAGGATCGTCTTCCGTCTATGTGCGCATACGCTACCATTAGTTTTTATGTCTCACAGACTAGATTCTGCACTGATGCACTTGGTACGAAGAGCTACGAATCAGCAGAAAAACTCGAGGACAGTTTTTCATAGCAGCGACATTACTTAAGACTCTTTACTTACTGTCGATGTTGAGCGATGATTTGCATAGTTTCGCTCTAAGCCAGGGACGGGAACCTATTGATTTGCATAGTTTTGATTTGCATAGAGCGATGATTTGCGATGGGAACCTATTGATTTGCATAGAGCGATGATTTGCATAGTTTCCAGGGACGGGAACCTATTTGTTATTACGGGCCGCATGAATTGTGGATAATCGCTGGCGGGCCGCAAAATCAAATAATTTTATCCTAAACTTCTACCTTTATCTAACTATGAGGAAGAGTCACTTCTCTTAACATACTATCTAAGCGCCTGCTTATCTTGGAGCTTCGTTTTGACGCGATATTTACTCTAACTTGGGTAACGAAAATTCTGGTGCGGTACATATCAAATGTTCACGCGGGCTGCAGGCTCCCCACCCCTCCGCTAAACAATGTTTTGAGCTTATCAACATGCTCACGTAGTCAGGGCCGGTTCTAGGTGGTTTGGGTCACCCCAAGCCTGGACTTTGGAGCCCCCAATGTACAATATATTGCATTGAACACATAATATTTATGTAAACAGAAATGTCGATTTATTTTAACAAATGTTTATAGAAAAGTTTCTAGTTCGTGGTTACGATCGATGACATAAGAATGGCTGCCAAATATCTAAAGTAACAAACCGGAAGGTCCAACGAACACATTCCACCAGGCAATCTTCAAGAAAACTTTTTGCTCTTCTGGTGTGAATTTATTAGGAAATCATCCTATTGTTTCGACCTTTCATACCACAGGTCATTTTCAAAGGAAGAATATAAATGGGTACGAATTAGCAATAAATAGGAATAACAGCAAAAGCTACGCATAAACAAAATACCCCTTTAGAAAAACAGCAATGAGACCAAAGAGTTCAACATTTATAGCAGCACTGTCAATCAAATTTTATATGTATTCATTTGAAATTAAACACCCAAAACAGATAGAAACCCCTAGAGCGTTAACTTAATTGGAATGACTAATCAAATAATATTGAATTGTACAAGCGCAGACGTGGTCGTTAACTTCATTATTTGACTTTATTGTTTGAAAGAACTGTTTATCTTTGCCATTTAACGCTAGGCTGTTTTCCTAAATTCACTCCAGAAAACCAAAGAATTTGGTTGATCCAACGAACAGTTGTTGTAGGTTGCGATTTTCCTAACCAGATTAATATCATTGAAACTTCCATTTCAAGATCACATAGACAAACACGACGATAAAAAAAAATACCACACAAAGAATAAAATGTTTTTTCTGTATTACTAACTCTAATAGAAAATCGGAACATCGTTGAAAGACAAGAAACGTCTATAGACAAACACGCTCTTTTCACAATGTGAATGAAATTAGCGCCATCGTGTGATAAAGCCATCTTAACACTGTTGTAAAACATTTGCTTATTGGCTAAAAATAAAATTAACTGTGAAAGGTTTAGCGCTAGAGATTAAATAACTGGAGTTTTCATTAGTGCACATTGTTGAGTTTTCACTGAACAACTCTTATGCAAGATGCACTGGATATTACAGGCGCGGGCTACGATTACGACTTTACCTGATTTTATACCTTGAACAACGGCTATGCTATTCTTGTACAATGTACAGCGAAACGATACAACACAGGTCTACAACATAATTTTCGTAAATAACTTTTTATTATACTAAAAATGCTTACAATCAACGTGGATTCAGCAACGTTATCTACACAACTGCCAGCTATACGGGGGCCCTTCCTCCGACTCTGTACGTAGGTAAGGAGAGCTGTTAAAACCTAATGCTTGTTTCTTCGCTTACTCCATTTTTTACTTTTGCTAAAGGTTTTCGCTTGTTTTGTGGGGTTAACACTACCCTGTTGTTTAATGGAATGTTCCGGGATGCTTTTATGTCCGTTGACATTCAATCTGAAGGAGACAAATTAAAAACCAGTGGCTATTTTTCAATTTTTCTCCTTCAGATTGAATGTTAGATGGACTTAATTTTTTTACTTTAATGCATTTTGCAGAGCTGAGTATGTCAACTTAACAAGGTTGAACATACGCTCTGTCGATAGCAAAGATGGTTGATGACTTGCCAGGAAACCGATGATTTTGAAAGATGCTGAGTTTAGGTTGGTAAAGAAATGTAAGTTGGCAACCATTTCATTTACACATTTGTTGCAATAAGATGAACACACTACGATATTTTGCAGACGTTTATGAAGACTGGAACGTGAGCTTTACTGAGCACAAACTGCAATCTGAAGCAAAACATAGATTTACGCGAAATCACACAAACTAATTGACTGAGCAATAGATTGAACTTCGAACAATGAAGCCGTTGAAATAGCTTCAACACCAAACGCTTAGTCAAAACAATAATTTCACTAAAACATGTGAGCATTCGATAAAGTTTGATTCATGACTAGGAAAATTGTGTAGAATAAATGTTACAACTTGGTTAATTAAAGTGTTTAGTTTTGAGAAAAAAATGGCGAACATAAAGCAGCTATGTCCAACCCAAATGGCTTACTCAGCCGCAAATTATGTCACTATCTTAACCAGGGCCGCACATTGAATGACATATTAATGTGGGCCACACATTGAATGGCTTACTTTGATCTTAGCAAACTGAATTTAGCTAAAGCTAATATATCGAAAGTGTTCGTATCCTAACGGCAGTGGTAACAGACGTGATAAAGTGGCACTGAAGACCACCTGCATCAAAAATGTTAAATTCAAGATTATCAAAATAAGGACAGGTTGTCAGTATGTAGGATACTTTCACTACAGCGGAAACCTAAACTGAGCTGCACAAAACCTTCGAATGGACCGCATGCGGCCCGGGGGTTGGACATAACTGACTTAAACTATGGCGTGTGCAAAATGCAAAAGCAGGTGTGGTACATCTAATGCCCGATGACTTTTTTTATATTGCTGGAGCATAAAAATTTCTCTATCGGATTATGTACCTTTACATACTTGATAATTACATGACAAATATTTATAGCCGCCTTACAGCCAATGCCGTGATCAAATTCATTGCCAATTTCCGCTGAAACAACCGCCGTTTCGGGGATTTTTGAGGTTTGCTCAGCATCGTAATCACCTGCAGCGAAAATGCAGTGCTCTGACTTTTTCAAAATTCCGAGCTGCTCCGTGAAAACAACTTACAGCAAAACGTTTCTTGTCTATTGTAACATAACAAGATTTTATGTGGAAACTCAGGTCGAACCAACCAATCACCGAGGTGAGTCACGCAGGTCGAACCTGCTTCAGTTCTCAACAACACTTTCATTCATGCGTCAAAGCAAACATGCTTGGGTACCTCATTAAAATTCTAAAACTTCTTTGCTCAAGATGGGTATAATTGGCTTTTGCGCAGCTTTTTGATGGAAAATGTTTGGTCTACTTTCCCACACTGCGTGACTATCTGCCCTTACTAGATATCTTGATATATACAAAGGTTATGCAGATTTCGAGAGGGCTTATCGACAGAGCACTTGGAAAAAATCAGCTGAGGGAAGGATCAGCTTTAAAGATTAGTTTAAGTATACCTACATCGCATTGTTGGTACGGTTGCCTCAGCTGGGCAAAATAGACCTAAACAGGGCTCATTTACTGCACTGATGTTTGAACGGTCAGTGCTTTTATAGGGAGTGAACAGCAGGCTCCACGTATTTCAATCACATAATTTTGCATACAGATGCAAATTCACAATAAATATAATGTTTTCAGGTAGAAACCAATTTTTTAGAAATAAACTTTACCCTACTATTGTTATTTAAGTCTGATAAGCTCCTTTCGTACGGAATACTGAATTGGTGATGAGTCAATGGCGGTGTCGCCAGGGACGCCGGAGAGCGGTGAAATGGGGGGTGGCATTGCCCCCATTCCCTTTCCAAACGGGGACAACGGGGGCGGAGGTGCCTTTTCACAACAATATCCCAAGTAATTTCATGATTCATCAAGATCGAATTGAAAAAATGTATTACAGCTAGTCGCGCACACATAAAATTCAGAATGGTCTTCTGTAATTGCTGTTATTATTTTTGAGTTCAACATTGTTGCTTAACAGAAGCAAGCATAATTGATAACGATTTTTTGTTGTTTTTTTGTTTCCATTACACTCAACTCTATTACAGCCCCCCTACCGCTGTGCCAGCGTCCATGAGCACCACGACAGAACATTTTCCTTGCACCCATCCATTAACGCCGAGCACGAGGCTGCAAAAGCCACTTTCAAGTTTTCAGTATGATCCATCACGCCAGCATATGTGGCTCGCGCTCAACACCCGGATCTACTGAGTTAAGTTGAAAGAATTTTGCCTTAAAATAATTTTGCCCCTAAAAAACGCCCGAGAAGCGTTTATTTAGGCTATTTTTGGACCGAAAACCGACCGAAAAAACTCAAACAAAAGTCCAACATAAGCCAATTGAAGAAATGTTGTAGGTATAATTTCCAGGAAAATCACTGTCTATGGAAAGAAACCCTTTCTCAGCAAAGAATCGGACACTTTAAGATCTTACAGAGTATATATTTCGCCTACGATGTAGGCATCATCAGCTCTTATTCAAATATGCCAGAAAAAGCAAGTTGAAAGGCTGTTTTGTTCAAGTGCTTAACTAAACTTGATCATCATTTGCAGCATCGTTTTGCTGTTTAGCCTGCACTGCGCGTTGGTGAAGGAAAAGTGTTTTGCGAAACTTTGCGTGAGCCTGTGCAGCTTGTTGGTACCATGAACCGGCCTCCACAATGCGCGAATCTCGTTCACAAACCAGTCCCAAGTTGTGCAAAAGAGTTCCAAGCAAGAGTGAATGTTCACCTTGCTGGTCGTCGCCAAAAGCGTTTCTCACCATGCTGATCGCTTCTTTCAAAGTCGCCTCCCTCTTCTTCCATTGCCCCACCACGCGTTGGCACCATTCAATGTAATGAAGAGCCGTAGCTACCTGCAGAATGCACCACTTGTCTTCAGCGCCACAACTGGTCTTCATTTCCTTAACCTTCTCTTGCATTATTAAAATTATGTGAAGCTTCACTAACTCTTTTGTACTTGTCTCATTCGCCACCATGATTTCGCTGCAAACCATCATTTCCTGAATGCAAAGCTTAACAGTTTCCAGACCTTCGTGCTTCGATTGCAGATTTGCTGCCAAAGCAGCTGCTGCATCGAGAAACGCCAGCGCTTCTACGAAACGTTTGCTGCACCTGAGCTTCTTCGCATGAAGCATCGCATCGTCCGGACTTGCACTCGTGCGTTTTACAATCATCGAACTTAGCTTTGATTTGAACTTTTCCGCTTCTTCGTATTGTCGATTGTTTACCAGCTCCTCATATTTTGCAAGCAAAAATAGTCCTGCCGTGAGATCGGTTGGTAAAGTCGAGCCGTCTGAAAAACAACGTAACTCTCACGATAGAAAAGTGAGATCCAGCTAAATGTGAAAAGATATTTTGTAATTGCGTATTTTGAAGAATCTCAAGACAGACATATCTGTAATCAGGAAAATTTGTGACACAGTTTGATGTTCTTAAGGCAGTCTTGCCCAACAGACAGAGTTGTGTTTGATTGTCAGGGAAATGCATTCAACCTCCCAGAAGCAGATTGTTTTCTGAAAAGACGCATCCGTGCTAACTGCTATGCCATGAACAACAGTGATGTCTAGAATGATAGAAAAAGTGTTATTGCAGCGCAGAAATGGCGTTATCACACAAGGGAATGATCATGTTTTCTAATTTTAATTTGAAAAAAGGAACTTTCTTCACAAACATTACCAATGTCGAATCGGCCGTTTTTGATATACAGTAGAACTCGTCTAATTCGTCATATTCGCTTAATTCGTCACTTTTTCGTCGGTCCCGGCAGAATTCCTATCTCTTGTGTGCATTTTTGTTCGTCTAATTCGTCAATTAGCTCATTCGTCACCTCTTTCTATCCGTTAGAAGTGTTTTGTTCGGCTAATACGTCACTTGTAGTTTCGCTTTTGATGTCTAAGCAGCTAGTACGTGTAAGAATTCAAACAAATTAAGGATCTTCATCTGAGAATTGTTGCACCTCGCAATTATAATTATCGAATTTATAAACGAGGAGCAAAGCGCGACCCGAATCCCCATTGAGAGAACGCGGGATGTCTTTGCAGTTTGTTAAGGATTTATAAAAGGTGCTAGATTGAATGGAGGAGTACAGGTAGAGTAGAGGAATTAATGTGTTCAACCATAACGCCATAAACTTGTATTTTACTGCAAATAAAAGCACTATGTATGCGAGTTACTATGATAAAGTATACGAGCTTCTGTGATAGAGTTTTCACCTGTTTGCATATTTCGTCACTTCGCCTAAGTCGTCACTTTTTTCTAATCCCCTTGAGGTGACGAATTAAGCAAATTCTACTTATCAAGAAACTCAAGTTGTCAATTAGAAAACAGCCCCCTGAGAATTGGCGCGTCTCGTCTCTCAGTTTCTGTGATAACAGTGTAATGTTCATAGCGTGTGTCTTAATGCAATTCGCATGTTTTCTCTACAACTACAAGTGGCTGTAGTTCACAAGTTTTCTCCACTAAAAGCTTAATATTGCAGTGCGGTGATGACAGCGTAATGGTCATGGTGTGTGTTTCAAACTGCAGTTGGCATGATTGCTTAAGTCTTGCTTCAGTTTTCCATCATTTCACCCATAAGTCTTTGCTTGCAATTTACAGGTTTGAAAATGTGTAATTGATCCGATATTGACCGCCTAGTAAAATACTTTAGCACTAGCAAGGTGGGAGTATCTCCTGTATCTCTCATCCTATTGATAAATAGTAGGGTCTGGATTACCGGAACTCCCTTAATCCGCTACACATAGCTGCAATTATAGGAAGGTTTTGAAAATACCAACGGGAGTTTCTAAGCACTGCATAATCTATGAAAACATTTAACTTCAGATGTCAATCTTTTAAAAGTAGGTGTTGTTTTTAAGAATTTTACCAAGCGTAAGTGAGCACGATGAGCATTATCAGTCTTCACAGTTTTTAATAATTCTATCAGTAAATTACAAAAAAATTGGTTTTGCTGAAGAGAGAAGAATAAAATATTTTTTAAAAATTTCTCACCTGTTCTGAAAACTTTGGCCAGGTTCGGCAAACTTTGTCGTGCTCTTTTCCGTGCCGATAAACCTATAACGTATAAATGTTAACAAAAGTGTCATTAAAGGGCGTTCTGAGCTGTATTCAAGGTACGCTATGTCGACTAAATAACATTAAAATAAGATTATTGACTTGGTGACAGTCCATTTGTTGGATTGCCGCCGTAATTTTTTTTTTCAAAACTGTTTTGTGCAATTGTTGATTATTGTTCTTTAAAAAATTGTTGATAATATTGTTCTCACATGAATTTGATAAAAGCGTTAGTGCTAAAATTTAATTAAGAGGAAAACGGGATATTTATAAGTAGTATAGTCATCTATTCCTGTGATATTTTACACATTGCAAATAACACATTTTTGAACTTACTTTTACTTCACATAATGCATATCATTACGGGGTCTAATCATATCGATTAAATGTCTTCTTTCAATATATTTATTATTCAAAAGCTTATTTACTCTTTGTGAGTTTATTTTCACCCCTTGTACCGTTTCCTTTCACCCCTTATTGCTGCGTCGAGCACAAGGCTGGGCAGGTGCAGTCAGGAAAATCTAATCCAGGCTACTAGCTTTGGTGGCGAGTACTCAACCAACTGTATCATTTAACCGGTGTATTGCAGCCATCAAAGATAAAAAAAAACCTTCGGGGACATAACTAGTCTCCTCCATAAATTTCGGGTACAGTGGACTTGATCTTCGGCCGTATACTCGTACCAAACACAGGGAACGGTCTATTATTATCTTCAACCTCAACATGCACACATCCTCCAAGTGGCATTCTTACATCCTCCTATATGTGGCGCAGATTGTTTTGGCTTTTCGCCGGGCAAGAAAGGGTTCCACCAATCACCCAGAACCAAAGTGTTAGAACCCAGAAATTTGTCGAAGAAATTCTATAGTTGTTGTTCTTTTTCTTTGTGCTTTGTTTACGTGCTTGTGTTGCTCATTTTGAGGTGCTTGACTCAATGGCCATGCGGTATGATGGTACACTGCGTCACAATGCCTAGAGCGCGCAATCAGGAAATGCTTTAAAGATGCAGCTACGCACAGGCAACAATAGAGTGAACTTGGTCCAGTGGGTAATCTCTATTGTTGCTTGCCAGCTGCCCTTGCAGACTACGGCGTTCTTTCCGTCGCGTGTCCGCATCTTCCATTAGGAACCGCAAAAAAGCGGTAACTCGTCCCTCTTTATTTATTGTGTATTTTGCTGATAAATTGTAATTTCAATATGTTAATCAATCCAAAAAAGTCAAACAATCGATCAACATCCAAGGACTATCGCTTGGCTTTTTGGTGCTCTTTTCCTGTGAGTGAAGTGATGTTCCAGTTTCCAATAACTAGCTTATGGCGAGATTGCCGTTTTCGCGTGGCTTTCAAGTCTCCAAAAGTAATAAACACTCTGCGCTGTCCCCGTCCGCTTCCCCAGATGCGTTGCGGGCGCAACACGGGGCCTTCACTTGTGAATAGCTGATGTTATTGTTTAACGTCTCCACTTCTGCATGCAACGCATTAGACATAACCATGCATCGCTGTTACAAGGAACACACAAACACATGAAAGAACACGAGGATATTTTCGTGGCGGTAGCAAACAAGTATACGCTTGATGGCGCTATTATATTTACTTTGGTGAACACAAGCATAAAGCGTATACGGATGAATGACGTCATCATGCTTATTATAATGTACTACTGCGATGACTTCCAAGTAAATCGATTTATAAAATGCCTGAGTGAGTGGGAGGCTGCGAAGGACCATGGGTCATCTAGGCTGCAGACCTCCCAAGGACGAAGCTACTTAAAATGTAAAGGGAACGGTTTATAGCAGTAAGTAAACGTTTGTTGCTCTGGGTATAAAGTTTAATATGTGCAATGCGGTTTTATGGTTTATTGAAGCAAAATGCGTTACAGGCAAGGTCAATTCACCAGAAGAAATTGGTTTGACGTTGTCGTACAGTTTTTCATTCATGTTTCTGATGGCTTGCCAGAGCTGGATAAAGATTTCGTCTTTTGAAGTTAATTTTATCCACGTAGCTTTTTTTATTGTGCTTGATGTTTTTCATAATGTGGTCGATTATCCAAGAGGTTGCAAATTAATTGCTGATAATACTGTATTAATTACGTTATAACCTACACTATCCCCTGTCTTATTCAAACAAAATGATGGGGAGACTCTTCCAAATTTTTCGAACGGGTCCCTCTGCCTAAAACCCTAACACAGTCCTTTGTATCGCTGGCGACGACCGATATGCGATGTTGTTGATCATTTTTGCGCATTTCATGGCATAGCAACTTGTGCAAATTATGCCACACAATTGCGTTGGAGCGGCCTTGCGTTGATGATATTACAGAAGCATACATGCAATAATCACTACACCTGGAAAGGAGAGGCCATATGTTTCGCTGAAATTTTTATGTTCTTAACGAGGCAGGGAGGATGACATTTTGTTCTCTTACAACCACAAAACGTCTACTTACTTCATTTGTGGTTTATGAGGACCAGTATGCTACCCGCTGTGGTCTAATAATAAAATTCAAATCAGACAAAGTTTCTTAAATGCGAGACACGTTTTTAAACTGCTATGGCATTTGAGAATAAAGACCCATAAATGTACTTTTCAATTTGCTTAAACGGACTAATCTTTTAAACGTTGACATCATAAAAATAGACACTTAAGGTTAGCAACTACAAACAAGAAAGCCATGCCAACTTAGGATAACCACCAAAAAATGATTTCGAATTGGTCTGTTGCACAGCTGGTTGCACAAGCTGGATTAAATAAATTTTTTGCCTGGATTTTGCAACAAACTTTGTTGGAAATGAAGCAAGAATCACATGCATTGCTTTGTTCACTCTTGTAACCATTCATATATTACTTTGACTGTCATCTGAACTTCTTTTTATGCCACGACCTTCGCCCAAATCATTTTTGCTTTTCTGACAATTCGAATCATTCTGCAAGTAAAAGATGTAGTTTAATAAACTTTCCACAGTAGACAAGTTTAGAAAATTTTCTCGAATAGTGTTCGTCCCTAAAAAAATTGCTTAAAAGTACCACTATCAAAATCAAATTTCTGTACTAGTTACGATGATCTTTACTGTAACAAGTGATGACCACTGCAAATTTACTTTAATCAAGTTGATGCGTTGACCAATGCCGCAATGCTTAATTTATTGATGCAAAAGTTTCCACACATTTTTTCTACTGTATAACCGTGAAATCACAAGAATTTTAATATGCACCAACACAGGGTTTTTTTAAGGTTTGGTTCAAGGAAACGCCAACAAATTTTATGAGGCCGCATCTTTTTAACAAAACGTTCAAAATAATTCCTAAACGTATTGTTTATTACAGTATTGGCAGTCACAGTGCACAATTAGTACTACTGTATTTGTAAAAATTACGACACAAATTTTTAAATTTTAACTTTTTCATTAAACAGCTCTTGTCCATCAGTAAAAGCATCGGTTTCTCACTCGCCATCTGCAGATTCTGGAGTCTTTGATGCTCGCTCTGTCGCTTTCCGTCTATTATTTGCATTTATCCATGTCAATCACAGATCTCATGACCAATCTCAAGCGTGCCCTCATCATTCACCTGTTCTAGACCCAGTCTCGACGCCATGGCGGGCTTACACTCCACAAATAAAAGCTCCACGCCCCCTCCCAATTGAAACAAGAAACACTATAAATCAGTGGAGTTTTTGTCAGTTTTCCGAATGTCAAACCCCCTGTAGTGCCCAAACGTAAAGCCCCTCTATTGAAGACTTTTTGGCGACTGTTCTGTCTGGACCATTCACTGAAGCATTTATCAGAGCATTCAGAGTTACATCAAGCAGCCGGTTTCGTTGCTTGATTTTAAATGACACAGAGTTGAATGGCCAGGCTGTGGCTAGTGGAATGGACAGCACAATACAACAATTTTGCTTAATGTCTCTTCGATCATGCTAGCCCAGCATGGGCTCCGCTTGACATCAGAAACAATGCAATTACTCAGATGTTCTGAGATGAGCAAAATAAACTCGGTTACTGCCACATAACTGGAATAGTGGAAGTCGCGAAGCCGATCATTGTGGCTGTTGCAGTGCAACAATGCCTGGCAATGGTGTGGTAAAGTTTAAACCTGCCCGCGCGAATCATAACATGACGTGTTATTGAAGCGTCGATAAACATTTCAGTTTA
>Ga0210059_1009698_pt1 | contig 14993 bp, 12 predicted proteins | sample Ectturendosymbi2_FD_188042 | JGI IMG/M metagenome (GOLD analysis project Ga0210059, IMG submission 188042) | Ecteinascidia turbinata endosymbiont from Florida, USA - Sample 2 (SPAdes) (version 2) | ecosystem: Host-associated > Tunicates > Ascidians > Unclassified | place: Key West, Florida...
CAGGTTTTTAGAGGTTGCTAGTCTTGTGGAATGATAATGGATTGAGCTGAGTGGAACAAAATATTCATCAAAATGATTTGGAAGCAGTTTGTTATGATAAGAGTGCATGAATTTGCCTACTGAAAAGCTATATAATTTGGGAAGGCATAAGATGTTTAAAGATGTTTAAGTGCTGGAAATGTTCTAGTGATCCCGAATCAATTGGATTTATTATTTTTATGGCTTTATTTTGGAGCTTAATGAGAGGTAGAATGGTTGCATTTGAAGCACTTTCCCAATTGAGGATTGAGTAATTAAGGTAGGGATGGATTAATGAGTTATAGATGTGCAGATTTGTTTTGCAAATGTTTTTTTTTTCAGATATTAAGAACAGTACGAATCATCAATGAAGGCACAGACAAGGCAACAAAACGTTCATAAAGCAATAAGCGAAATCTGATTATAGGAAGGTTGTGTTTTGCATCTGGTGCTAATCATTTCGAGCTAAAGCATTCAACACTTGGGCTGCACTTTCATAAGCTGGAGTTTTAGGAAATCAGCGGTTGGTTAATTCGCTGTCCATTATCCAAATGCCCATTTGTTACACGCAGGATATAACAACTACGGTCTGCACAAGGCGGATTATGCGAACAAACTTAACCATGCGGAAGCAAGGAGTTCAACTTAACTATGCAAGTATTCAATAATTTATTCAGAGGTTTTACATATGAAACAGTCAACATAACCTTTTTTAGAAAATCTAAAATGATGCACAAAACTTTCGGCCGGGTTTGTCCCCCTGCGTGCTTGCCGCATTCAGCTTACTCGCGCATAAAACCTGAGAAAGTTTTGAACTTATTACTGTTTAATATTCTCTCGAGTTCTTTATTCCATTCAAGCGGGAAAACAACCTTGATAAAAGCGATTGATAAACCCGCAGCAATTGACTCAAAGCTACATGCACTCTTGAGTGTGTCTGCCGTCCAAGTCTAACTTGTATGCGCATACACTGTAAAATAAATTCCTTTGTTTGCAACTTTTCGATGGCTATTTTAAAGAACATCTGTCAAAAGTGAGAACTACGAAACAAACAATCAAGTAGCGGATTTTAACTTCCAGGAGCTATCTCATGCTGATATGATTGCATTCCACGTGCTTAATACATTATAAAACCTCATTTTTACTGTCTGATATACTGACAGCAACGAATTTCTTCAAAACGATTGGATCCACTCACTTGACCCACATACGCGCATGCCTTTGGTCATCTGCTGTTTCAGTGCTAAGATCAAACTTACAAACGTTGTTTTTGTTCAGATCAGCTGCGAATCTCCGTTTGGATTAAATCGCTATGAGTCGAAATCCGTCAACGCACAAAACAGAACAACGGCATGACATCTCTGGGGGTGTCTGGTTTATTCGAACAGCTCAAGTACTTCTAATGGGATGAGTATCAAATTACCAAAATCAAACCCTAACACAATGGATGAGTCAAAAACTAAACAAATTCAGCAAACTCCATTCAAACGCATATTGATTGCTCCCGTGGTAGACTGCGACAAGATGACTTAATGCTTAAAGCTACCAAGAAAGAAATCACAAGTTGAACAGTAATGTTTTACTCGGAGAACTCGGTCTCCGAATATGCACGGACAAAAGAGAAAACAAACGAATAACTTCCAAATTTGACGAAATGGTTTGAGTTTCAAGCGAATGCGGCTTATGACATGGCCTTGGCACCGTGAACACCAGGCCCGAACTGGGCGAATTTCGAATTTCACAGTGGACTTCTTGCAAGCTGTGGAACGTGGAAGTAGTGGGTCGTCCTGTGAACCTTCATCGTGGTAAGTTGATAGTACAACGTTCTGTCGTGGAATCGTCACCAAGTTCTTTGACGGAACTGTTGGAGTTGCCGCCACACAAGCCTCAGAAGTTTGACTTGAACTATTTGAACTGACCACATCATAAAAAACAACATCTGGCTCTTTCGTATCAAATTTCACGTGCCGTGAACTGCTTTGTGGGGTGTTCTTCGAAGAACTACTTAAGCCACTGTCTTCTTGAGACGTCCTTGCAACGTTTGATTGAAAATCATCGTTAGATAAACCAAACCATCTTAAGGCATTCCTGCTCCTTGAAGACGGACGTGATGTCGTATGTGCTTTCAAGGTAGTCATAATCAAACTTCATAAGCAACTGGTATAAAGGTTACTGTATAAAAAACGGGAAATTTCTGAAGTAGAATGCAATTCATTATTACGTTCAGTCCTGAACTTCAAAGATGACTGTGGCAATGCAGATATTCAGTTGAATTTCTTTGAAACAAATTAACGCGGTGTTAACTTGTTGTACACAGAAACAGTGCGCACCGCCAACCAACATAATTACATTAACGAACTAAGTAGGCAGCAATCAGATAATTAAATGCTTTGAAATACGAACAACCAGTGACAATACACTTTAGGTACATTTACATTTAAATAGTTTTCTGCAGCTGACCTCGACTTTCACAATGAATGCTCCGGCAATTAATTTCAAATAAACATGGTGAGCCGTGGACGTTGACTGGCGTTATTAATTCGACTTGAATTTTTCAGTATTTTCAAGGCAATCTTCAAGTCAAATTCGATTTTATAACGACGTCAGCTTGATTTCACCACGAGAAGATATGTTATTTAGTAGCTTCAAATCTTACGAGATCATTCAACGAAAAAGCATCTGCCTACAAGCTTCACAAATTGTTATAAACCTATTTACAAAGATTTCCATAACAAGTTATGCAATGAGCCTCTAATCTTTTGCGACAGGTCCTCAAAACTGATCTTGAATAAGTCTGTTGTGTTCACTTTGAAGAAAGTAACAACGCATTTTAATTTCCTGTGTTTTCCATCAGCAACAAAACCTGATTGAAATCGTGGATGACGTGCTCTTGCCTTTGGAAATCGGCGTGATTTCGTATGTAAACGCAAACCCACTCCAATCTAATTAAAAATGCTGGAAGCCACGGAAATCAATAATGGAAAAGGAGAGAAAGGGCAGTAGAGATGATTGTGAACAGACTGAATGGAATATGCAGCAGCGGAGCATTTTCTAATGCAGTGTGTCAAATACGAAGGAGCAAAACGCAAATTGCAACATCGATCCAATACTGATATATACTGCAAATAATAACTTAACTTTCTGAACTACTAGAAGACACTAGCGAAGCAACACCTTATGGACAAACAATTATCCAACAAACAGGACGAAAAGTATAATAAAGCACAACAAAGTAAGTCGTGGCACTGCAAACCTGCAGTTGAAAGCGCCAATGAAACCACAATACAGTAATTGGACGGCGGCAATCAAAGGAAAAGCCCGCATCTGGAAGAAGTTTACTGAGTCATTGTGCACTTTCAAATGTTGTGCGCATTCATCAAGCAACATGTCATAAATTTATGACATCTGCACAGCAAACGTTACACTGACGATGAAATTCCGCTGCCTTTGCGCAGCAGCATCGTCACTTTCCATTCAATACATTTATTAGAAATTCTGTTTCCCTGCTCTTTCTTCATTCATATCATACCTTATGACGTGAAATGGCCAACGATTGAAATATTGGCAATGCAGTGCGTCCGGTTTGTTTGGGAACATATATAATTAGGGCAACCAAAAGTCAATAAAGTCAAAAATTGTCTACCTTTTTTGAAGCTGACGAAACATCCACAAACCAAATTTAAAGCTCGAACCATGTGGGAATAACAAGTTATTACGTCAAAAAAAGTCAAAATTTTTCAGTAAGTCAAAATTTGTACTTGGGTCAAACTTTTCTTGCAACACAGTTATTTTCTCTTTGTCGATGTTTCATTGAAACTACAATAACAGATATTGATATGCTTTTGCAAGTTTTGTTGCCATTCTGTAATAAGAATGTGTTTTCTGCAATTTCAGAAGTTATGATATTGTTTTGCCCACTTCCCCACAACTGAGTATTATGTAGGATAGGCGTGGTAAGGCAAGAAACGTGGTCTTAACAGTACTTGGTTAGGTAAATGCTCAATCCATTATGCATGATATAGTGCTTCAACATTATGATGTTCTCAGATTTGAATCAATTGCAGTTATCGTTGTACTTAGCAATATGTTATTCCAAGAGTTAAACAACCAATTTTTTTTAAATTCAAAGCATAGTGTGCATGTATATGCTTTTGGGTTAACCTCAACACCTAAGGCTGAACTATTTTGCAGTTGCAAACGCAGAAATTTATAGGTCAAATAAAGGCAACATTTGTAAATTACAAAGTCAAAACTTTTAAGTTTTTAGGTAAAATAATCGGTTGACCCAATCATAATAACATTAAATTTTTATCATAGTATCGTAGTAAGTTTGCGTTTATAATGGTAACGGTTATGCATGTGAAGCAGCTTGACAAAAATATTGGGATTTCGTTGAATTGTTTCAGCTGACATGTGGTATTTCCTTTGTGTTTGCAGCAATTGGGCATTTTTTTCAAAGTTTGCTCAAACCTTAGCACCAATCTGCAAAGCTTCGCTGTTGTAACACCTAAAATAAGTATAAACAAGCAAAAACAATTCAAATAGACTCAGTCCTGGAAGCACTATATCTTGGCTTATCGAGTGTGTAGGTCGTTACGACGTACAATACTGTAAGACCAGACGCACTGCGTCTGCTCTACAATAACCAAAAGCAACACGTTGCTAAATGTCCATATGTTACATAATCTTTACGATTGAACAGCACCACAAAATTAAAGCAAGAGATGAAAACAGAGCAAAAAGTGGAAGTATAGCCAAGTTATATGAGAAGCAACAACGCAAATACCTCTGATTGGTCGAAATCATGCAGGGCGTTTCCAACAAGCACCTTCTTTCAATGTCAGCAAAGATTGGTCGATAATGCTTTGTTAATGATTAAAGTATTTATTAACAAATAACAAAAATAAAAACATATGTTTCCGCAAATTAGAATTATTCGTGAACTTGTGTATATTTTTTCGAGAATGCTATCAAGTATGCGTAACCTTAAAAAGGATAAACGACGGTCTTTTGGCGGTACATGTGATGAAAATTGTATTAAATGCGGTAAAATTTATGCTTAACTACATCACGTTGCCCAAGATCTATGACAATCTTTCTCAAAATATTTTTAGTGTTCATTCTCACGAAACAAGATCAGTTGACAGCCAAAACTATTTTATGCAAAAAGTTTCTACAAATTCTGGAAGAAAAAGTAGAGGAGGCCATACCCCCATTTGTACAGGCAGGAGTGGAAACGCTCGACACCGGTGCGGAGGCGGTTAAAACCCAGACTCTTCTTGGAAGGGTCTCTCCGGGTGTGTGTGTCCCGGTATCGAGTATGAGTCTTGTGGGGTTGTCAGGTCGCTCCGCATTCACTTGTCGATCCGCCCAGGGCGCAGCACGTATGTTGTTGTTGTTGGAAAAAATGATGTGGTGTTGTGCGGCGGGTACAATTGGGTGTCTCGATTTCTGGCGCCGTGCATCTGTACTCGTTGGACAGGTGAACGCTGATGGAGCAGATGTCCAGGCTCTGTGTCACGGTCTGCTAGGGACAGTCTGGCTCCATTGCGACGAAGCTCAACAGGTTGGAGGTCCGCGAGGATTGAAAGGTTTTCCACTGGTGTAGGATGCAGGCATCCAGTCAAAATTCGCAAGGCGGCATTGATGGTGGGTCGATAAGGCGGGTATGAGCACTGCGGCACCAGACAGGAGCGCAGTACTCTGCGGTTGAATAGACAAGGGCTAGGGTGGCTTTTCGCAGAGTTGTTGCTCCAGCACCCCAAGCGGAACCAGCAAAATCCCTAAAGAGAGTGCGACGGGTGAGTCGGCTACTTGCGAAGTGACTCGAGGTGTCGACAAAACGTGAGCGACCTGTCCAAGATTACTCCGAGGTATTTGGGCTCGGAGCAAAAGGGCAGAGTTTCGTTGTTGAAGTTGACTTTACAATCACGTTTAGCTTCCTTGTTGTTAAGGTGGAAGGCTTCCGAAACTGTTTTTGTATCGCTGAGCTTTAGCTTCCAAGTCTGGCGGAATTCACCTACGATGGCCAGTTCCTTGCTCAGCACCCCTTCCACTGCCTGCCAATCTCCATCAGCATACATGATTACTAGATCATCAGCGTATTCATACTTTCTGGAGACGGTGGTTGGGAAGTCAGAGATTTAAATTTTGAAAAGAAGGGGGTCAGGACAGATCCCTGTGGGACGCCGTTCTAGACGCGTCGTCACCTGCTCCTTTTGCAGTTTCCGGTCGTAAGGTTAAAGCTGCGATTGCAAACCATCTCCATGATCAGTGGACCATGTGTCTATGAGGCAGCAATCGCAGCAGCTTGCAGGTGAGGCCGCGGTGCCATAAAGTGTCGTAGGCTGCTGTGACGTCGACAAACACAGCTCCGACGTTCTTCTTAGCCGAAAAGCTATCCTCGATGTCCTGTGTCAATAGTGTGTCCTGATCTACGGCCCACCTCCCGTGTCGAAGCCCGCCTGCTGCTGTGGGAACAATGGGTCGATGATTGGTTCGACACGAGCGTAGATGAGTCTCTCGAGGATTTCAAAGGGGACACATAGCAGAGATATGGGACGATAGCTCTTAGGTTCCCCAGTGGCTTTTCTGGCTTAGGGAACGCATCTAGTAGTGCTCATCTCCAGATCTTTGGAATTTTGAGATGGCGCATGCAGGAACTGAGGAAGTCGCAAAACCAAGTTTCGAGAGCCGACACGGAGTGGAGTATGAACTACGGGAAGATGGAATCCAATCCCGGAGACTTTCCTGGCTTCAGGCGTCTGAGAGCAGCAGAAAGCTCTTCCGGCCTGAAGGGTTCAGAGATACTGTGACCCTCAGGTGTTGGAATCTTTCATAGGTCAGACAGCTCCTTGTTGACGAGTCTTGTGGACTCGCGACCTCCGGTCCTGTGTGCCCCGTTCTTCACGAGTTACGAGGCGATGAAGTTGCTGAGATGGGGCACTGGCGAGAGGAGCATCCAGACTGCCAGTAAGTTTGTTGATGGAAGAAAAAATATGACTTTTATGAATTTAAATGACCCTAATGATGAAGCTAAATTGTGCTAGGACGTGACGTTAACGATAACGTTAGATCAACGCAGTGCAACAAACAAACTTCAGCCTTGCGGCAAGCTTCTGAGGAATCTGACTGCTTTCTGCTTTCATTCTTCTGCGACGATTAAAACTTACAACCGTACCTATTTTTCATCGTTAGAGGCCACAAAGATGGCGGCAAGTAAATCAGTCACAGTTTATTGACTTGTTGTCTTCCATTCGTTTGTTTGTTGTCTTCGATCCGTTGAGAGAATCCCTGCCACTACTGTTTTCCGCAAATGTTGACATTTACTGAAAGAACTATGAGACAGAAAAAGAGAGATTTGACGAACTGTCCCACCAACAAAAAAGCTGTGCTTGGAACAAGGAATAACAAAAATTGGCTTCATTGTACGCTTCCAATGTATTGTTTGCTTGTAAAAAAAATTATTTCAGTTAAGCTAATTGTCCTATTTGATCGAAATTAACCACTTGGTCAAACTTTCTAGTTTACGTTGAAGGGCTTGGTCTGTCTTGATTTTTCGTGAAATGTTACGCTTTGTTTAATCGCGTGGTTTCACTCTGGCACTCGTCATCGCGCACGTGTGTTATCTCCAGAGGAAAAGTGTCTATCTTAGACCGCTACCAAACGCAGATTTACTTAGCAATGGTTGGTTGATGAGGCTCTGGGAAGGTCAGCCTTTTAGTTTCGAAAATTTTGAGTAATGTCGTTGTAACTAACCACAGTTCGTGTGTTTTCCGTTACTTGTTTTCAATTGCCAACATTTCGCCTGTAAGATTTGTCTTACATTTACAAGACTGATGATGCGTTGAAACACGCAAACTAGTTTCCCCGTCAATATACTGCGTCTGATTTACTTGCCGCCATCTTTGTGACCTTTAACTGAAAAAATCACAAGACTGATGATGCGTTGGAAAACGCGAAACTAGTTTCGCCGTCAATAAACTGCGACTGATTTACTTGTCACCATCTTTGTGGCCTTTAACTGAAAAAGTTAACGCAGTGCATACTGTTTATTTTTATTGCTTACTTACAAGATTTGTTTATACATGTGTCCCGTTAGTTCATTCGCTTTTTGATTTCACGAGTTGACGCAGTTAATTTTTCACTAACCTTACACCTAAGAATATGAACGTGCTCCATTTTTCGCATGTATACGTCCTGTTTGCAGCTATTTACCGGTGGCTCCCTCTTGATTTGTTTTGTGCTAAAATGTGCTAAATTACATTGATGTCTGTTATGGGGTTACATTTGAGATAATCGGTTGTTGCTGGTGATGTTGTTGCTTTTCCGTGCGTTTTGTTTACATGTTGCGCTATTTATTTGGTTCCTTGTGGGGCTTGATTCAATTATCTTGCGGTCCCTCGTCCAATAGCAATAAACTAAAATTATATGGTGTTTATGCATTGTGGCATTGTTTCTGTTTTAAAAAAAATTTTGGCCGCCTCGACTATATACCTTCAGGGTCTTTTTTCGGCGTCCTAGTCGCGAGTACATTCTAGCAGTGTTTTTTTGTTTTTTTTCGCGTTGCTATGCTGCATTGCAACAAATAAACTTACTACTACCGGTAATCTGCGGTAAAACAAATGTGAAGAAAATCTACCATATAACCTTGCTGATTGCAAGGTCAACTAAATGAACTCATTGCCAGCACAGGAAATCGACATATGACACAAGACAAAGCAATCGCTATTCAGTAGTTCCAGGGGTGCACAAACAGTGGAAGAACAGCCGCATGCGGCCTTTGATAAAAATTTATGCGGCTGTGCACAAAAACAGACATTACGTGTCGTGCATCAGTAAAGCCCTCTTTGTCTACTGTATGACGACATTACGCAGAACAGCGGACAATCAGACGTGTGAAAGCAGAGTAGGCTCAGTATGTGGAAGCAGAACAGAAGCAATGCAAAAATAAACATTCTTGAACTCACTGGCGGCCTTGATTCAAAAAAATAAACGTAATTCGACCGCCAATAGCGACAACAGTGCACTAACGTTAGATTGATTGTAAAACAATCATTGCACCCATGCTTTTTTCTGCTGTTTCTTCGAAAAAGCGCAAATAGGTTTCTGCTAAAAAGAAATTATTTTTGTTGCACCTTTGCACAGCAGAGCTCAGTGCAACGTTATATACCGTGAGTTAAACCTCCAGCGCTGCTAAACGAACTTTCAATCAAATAAATAAACCAAGATCTAAAAATGTTTTCAGTGAGAATCAAAGTCAATTGAATAACAGCTATATGATATTATATCGGAAGTTTTATTTACCATTTCGTTCCATTTCACCCAGTACTAAAATTATTAAGTGCAAACAGCACATTACGTACTTTTGAATGCGCTTGTCCTTCATTCAAAATTTTTGGAACTTGGTTGCACTCTCATATCAGGTGAAGCACAAATCTTTTTGTACTAAACAGGAGGAACTTTTCATCAAGTGTTCGGGACTTTCAAAAATATGCATTTGCATGTGCGTCATCAAGACTCAATTGTTACATGAATTTTTTCATCGTCTCTCAAATGTTTAACGTCAAGAGGATACAGAACAATGTTTTCACTTGTCTGTTCCATGGCTGTTGATTTGCATGGGAGCATTGGTCTCATAGATTATTCGTGTGTGAGGTGGGTCAATGGCAACAGTGTTTACAATGAAAAATATTCGTCGAACTGGAAGACAATAAAATATTTCTTTACCAAAGCTTAAGGTAACCGTGCAACGGAAAAAATTTCATGAAATTATGAAATGTATTTCTTAGACGACGACTTTGTAAGTCTACTACATTTTGGATCATACTATTAAAACGGGCAAATTCCGTGGTGGCTGATCATATAAAATATTTTGCCTTATCCTTACGGCTTTCCAAATGATTGTGTAAAATTACCGTCGTAGTTTAGTGCTTGCATAAACCTACCTCATGCTTTTTGAAAAAAATGTACCTATGCAGTTCATTTGCAATCATTGCACATCATAACTGTGTTTTTTTCTGTAAGCTTTCATCTAATCAGCGGACTGATCTCTGCTCTGCTTTGCGATTAGTTAAACTTGCACATATCTGCATTCATGTAACGATAGTCTCCGCTAAGCTGACAAACAAGCGAATCAACCGAAGAAAATGTTTAAAGCAAAAATATTTCACATAATACTGCGCATGCGCAGTCCCAAAACGTTATCCAAGCAGAACATCATTCTCGAGACTGGTGGCTTGTGCATGTCATTATGCATTAGTTAGTCTGGCTCTTGGTTGAGTTAAGTCTATATAGTTAAGTCGCCTCTGGCGGAAGCACTGCTGACACCTATCGAGCAGCCTACGGCCTTGCTTTCCTGAAAATCTGCAATAAGCTTAGTTCAATTAAATATTGTACAAATATGTCATGTGTTTGTCTTACTCAGTCAAAACCCTGAAAGACCAAAACAATTTACAACTTCCAAACAACAAGTCTCTTTAGCGCAGGGGTTCTTAATCTTTTTTCTCCAATTCCCCACATTTTAGTGGACCAACTCTCCATTTCCCACCACAGCATCGGTCTTTGACAAAATCGATTTTAATCCATGAAGTGTTTAGTACGTAAATGACTTACAATACCTCATATATTGGTTGTTTTTGTTATTAAAACAGTCTGTAAATGGTTGTGAAATGGTTGTGATTTGCAAAGTAAGTCAATTTGGATGTGATGTTTTAAATTTTGAAGCAGTGATTCTACTGTCCGACCGGTCATTCCCCACTTGGCAACTCCGCCATACCGCACCAGTGGGGATTTCCCCACAGGTTAAGAACCACTGCTTAATCGAAACCCCACCCTTTAGAACACGATGTGGTTATTCATCAGATATATGTTGCAGTGTTCATCAGGGAGGTGCAACTGCAAAGCTCACGTTGCAAATGCCCCACCAGGGCTTTCGTAAAGACAATGCTGGAGGTAATTTAGCTTTATGGCAATCTGACCTCGCTTCGCTGCATAAAATATTGCATGGTATCGATATTTGCAATTCTACCTTTCAGGGGCTGGTTGCATAAAACATTCGAAGAAGGTTTTTACAAACCTCTGGAATTTTACAAGGACTGAAGAATCTGTGACAGCAAAAAGATGGAACTGTTTTTTTTTTTAACTCAAGGAGAGTATCATCGTTATTAGCTGCTTGCTGCTACCCAGGAAATTCAAGTAGTTCCAACAATAGGCAAACTCTTCCTTACAATAACATTGCAAAGTGAGCTCGTAAGCGCAATTCACATTAATTGTGGGGTTTGGCTTCAAACATCTTTATATTCTGTGGTAAACACAGCTTAGGCCTTCCTGCATGAAGTGTGAAATTTTACGGTCCTGGTAACATCTGATGTTAGCTCCATTACCAAGTTCATGATCCAGTTTTTCCGCAAAAAACGAAAACATCAAGAATCAAAACGCACTAAAGAGTAAACCTCAGGAAGAGTTGGATGCAGGAACCAGGTGTACCCACTAAAATTTAAGGTTCCCTTGGAGCAATCTAGGTAAATTGCACAAAACTCGTCTTTGCTACCCGAAAAATAATCTCGATCATTGCATAAAGCAATTTAAGAATCCAGATATTTACGACAAAACGAATAAAAGCAACACAGCATTTACTATGCAGCAAAAGAAGTTTCAAACAAACGAGAATTCGCAACATGAAAATGTTGCTGTATTAAAAATCGACGTATTCACGCTCAGACAAACGCGCGTCAGGATAAACCGCAATTAAATTCATACATTCAGGGCATTTGTGCTGGGTTTCCACAAAGTTCCCCGTAAAACAAAGTGCACAACCGCATGTACACAGCACCACCATGCAATACAAAATGCAGTTACGCGGCCTGGTTTTTGTTAACGTTCTTATCGGTTTCCTGCACTTGCTGCACCAAGCCTCAACAGATCTGCGTTTGAAACTGATTTGTCGGTTGTTAATTGGCGGTGGTGTGCCGGATAATGTGCTCAGGTCGTCTGAAGAATCTGTCAACAAAAAACGCACGCGATTCCCGCGGGAAGAAGTTGGAGGATCTTGAACTGGACCCGGGGAAGCTTCTAATGGCTCAAAAACGTGTATGCCATCGTCAACGTTTTGACCAAAATAGCCTGTGCTTTGGCTTCGTGGAACTGCACAAGCCTTGCGCACAGGACTTTCAAAACTGCTGCTTCTACTGTACTCGACCGTTCGTGTATCCGGATTATAATGAAGTCGAATTTCACGTCCTCCAGCCGTGGACGATTTTCTACCCGGGGAAGAAATGGTTGAATCACTTAGCAACGACGTTCGTTCATCAGCGTCATGTGAAACCTCAAAAAAACTGCTTTCTTCATTCTTCAGATAAATCGTCACTTTTGACAACTTCTTCAAAGATCCATCTGTTGGTTCAACACAGTCAGCTGCACAACCGCTGCTCAAATCGTAGCCGCTGCTGCATGCGGCAGATTGATCTGTATATAATTTTAATGAGCTCTTTTGTCTGTGTTCAGATCTGCTTCCCTTTGATGAATGACTGTCACTGTCGCTTAACAATGATGCTCTTTCGTGATGCGGAGATTCAGTCTTTTCACCAGACGTTGTCGGTTGTTCAGCCATATTTATCTAATGCACAAGTTCAGCTTAACAGAAAAATTTAACAAATAGAGGAATTTTAAGACCTGCAAAGTAAAAATTACTCTGGCTGCAGCTAGTATACAAGTCGTTTGATGTAAGACGGAAAAACTTTCTTTTACTTGTTGCAACATGTTCTCTCAAGAATACCGGTCATCTTGCAACGGTCTGTGTCCTAGCATATCCCCGTTTGTAACGAAAGTGTGCTTCTGAGTACTGAACTGCTCAGCACCCCCGATATCTCGGACAACCGCACTGCTTTCATTGTTTGCATCAAATGCGATACTTGAAGAAGCACAAGCTTGAAAAGCTTCTCTGCCGATGGCTAAAAAACTTGAAAACGAGTGCAGCAATCACGATTGATGTGCTAGGAATGCTTGGCCACAACATCTAATTATTGCTATCTTGCTTGTGAAGCGCAAAGGCCCTAAGCACGTTTTGAAGCATGAAAGAAAAAGTAATAGCCTCGAAGCTCATGTTTTGCTCTCAGATCCGAAATAATTTGTTTGTCGTGCCTCCACGTATCCTACAAAATAGTGATTGTTGCTGTATAATCTCTTCCGCTTCCGTTTCTTCTTTCGATCTCTCAAGACTGGTTGATTTCACCATTTTTTTGCAAATAAATACGAACTGCTGGAAACAAGCCGATTAAACAACGTCACAGTTGACTTTCATTTGGATTCCTTAGTAAACCTTTCTCGTGTGAAACAGATTTACCATGGAGCTTCTAAGTCTGAAAATCTAATATGGAACAGTGCATTACAATCTAGCGTGTTGACAAATCCAAAGTACAGTATTATAACATGATGGAGATTTGTTATTGTCAGTCAATTCTTTCAACAGATGAAACGTTTTCACTGCGAAGAGTGCTTAGCTGCATTTGCTTCAAAAAAACTATCAAAACCCACAACCACACGGATAATTTCATTGGCATAGAAATTCTTAGCGGAAGCGTTGCTGTCAAATATGAACGCGAATTTGGGCATTTCGCTCTGCTGATGATGTTGACAACCTTGTCGAATTTGATGCAGATAAAAAGCATTGCAATGAGTTGTCAAGGTTTGTGTTTAATTTCCGTATTTTAAAATTATTTTTAACGTTTCCTATTTTTCCAAAAAATGCATTTCCCTCATTATGGTCAAACGTGGATAAAGCACATCCAGTATCTAAATTTCCAGATTGTGGTTTACCATTAGGTTCATTTTTTAAGAACTCGAAAATAATGTTTTATTGAAAGTGTAGCACCCCGAACACGTTTTTATTGATTATCTTCTTCTTCCGCCAACTAATAATATTCATACATCTGATAACATTCATTCCGCAGCTATCAAACTATTCCAAGTGCTATCAACAAACATGTAATCCTCTGTGTGTGAGTTGAGTTGATTTTATTTGGCAATAATTAATATTCAACAAAAAAAAACACAAATCAGTGCAAGGACGCCAGGGTATTGAAGGAACCGGAAGGTTGTCGAGTCGATGCCCCTCAGCAGTTAAATTAGCTTTGTTCCTGTCCAGTTTCAACTCGTGGTGGTGCATATATGTGGGAAGGAGCTGCTAGATGATCAACACAGTTGCGCAGGGGGGTGCTGGGTCACAACCGGTCTCTCTCGGTGGATGGATTGTTCAGATCCGCAAGGATTTGGGCGTGGCAGAGAAAGTATAAACCCAGCTGAAATGAAACTCTGCCCGAGTTGTCATAACCCTTTCGCATCTAGCAAGCCCTACAAATTGTTTGCAGTGTTTCTTTGCATTTGGATGATGGTTGATTTGGTACTCTTGGGATCCAATCTGTAGAGGTGTTGCCTTTGAATTTCTTTGTTCGCCAGAAGTGACATGTGGGAATACTGGGAAAGACGTGCTGTTCCTGCAAAACAAAAGAAGACCAGCAGCAACGAGAAAACCAAAACACAAAAATACACAAACAAGAAAACCAAATCATAAATACACAAACAAAACAATCAAAACCTTGGTAAGCCGACACAACTTAGTTGTGTTAATAATGGGAGTATGTACAATAGGGTTAAAAGTATGGAATAAAGATGGCTATGGGAGGAGGGAATATGTTCGAAGGGAAATGTACAATTTGAAATTGAAGTGGGCTATAAGTAAGATGAAAAGGTATACAGTTGACATAATGAACTCATGTTTCAGCACCATACTATCTGTCATCATAGGCAGAGATAAGTACATCTCTGTACTGTTTTTCAAATGTGAGCTGGTAGCTGTCATGAAGAGAGGGATCAATCTTGTCCCAGATCTTAGGGCCTAGATGCCTCAAAGATCTTTTTCCGTATTTGGTGTGGGCCATTTGCCAAAAATATGCACCCCTAGTTGCACTGCGCGTTGC
>Ga0210059_1009699_pt1 | contig 14993 bp, 10 predicted proteins | sample Ectturendosymbi2_FD_188042 | JGI IMG/M metagenome (GOLD analysis project Ga0210059, IMG submission 188042) | Ecteinascidia turbinata endosymbiont from Florida, USA - Sample 2 (SPAdes) (version 2) | ecosystem: Host-associated > Tunicates > Ascidians > Unclassified | place: Key West, Florida...
TATCGTGGTTTAAATTCGCACTAATTCGGCCATCAACTTTAAACCACGATAGAAATTTATGAAACTTTCGAGGGGCGCCCGACGAGACAACCTGTTTTGCAGGTTTGTTTCGGTGTCCCAGCGCCTTAATTTTATTTTTGCATGAAATTGTTTAATGTTTGTGCCAATAAACTCTCTCTCTCCCATTTTCTTTGTATCTGGTTTACAATGAGTTGCACAATGCCTCTATAGTTGGCATTGCTACGCATTTTCTGGGCATTTCCACTGTGTGTAAGTTAGCTTTTGTAATCTAGTGTTTTTTTTATATGGAAATCTAGTACTTTTCCATAACAACAGAGTGGCAACACTGGTGATGCGAATTATTGCAATTCTCCTACTCATTTTAACACGGGTAAAATTGAGGAGACGGTGTCAAAGGTTTCAAGATAAGACATTTGTTTTTATCGCCTTTTGTCAAATCGCAGAGCTTGTCAACTCAGGATTGGGTGCTTATGCAAATTAATACTCAAATTATCTCAAGCAAACTGTGTGTGAACAAGCAATACCAAGCAGACAAGCGGAACATCAGCTCACAAGAAAAGCACAAAACCGCCAAGAAACGGCAATCACAATCTCAAAGACAATTCCTGTCGACCAGGATTATCAATGCTTTTTCTGGAGGAGGAAGTGATGTTTCACCGATTGGTTGTTTGTTTCTTTCTTGGAATTGTCACTAATGACAATAACAAATTTGTTTTTTTCTAGGAATTGTCACTAATGACAATACTTAGGTGATTACATAAAAATTCTGAACACTTGCAATTTGTCCACTAAGCGATACATGAACCTGGAGAACATTCTCATTCGGTCTTGCCAGTTGCAAACAAAAACACGTGGGCAACGTATAAACGTAACTGTTAATAACCTGACGTGTCGCTCGCGTTTGATGAGTCATAATTATACTGTGACGTATTGAGATTTAGCTGAAGTGTGTAGCATTTCTTCCACTGCAAAGGTGGCACAATATTTGCTTATTCTTTTGCGTGTATTGTGTAAAATCCAATGTTTTAACAGCAAAAGTTTCTTTGTTGATGAGGTTGCATGCAGTTGCCCCTACCGGCGCAAATATGAAGGACCACGTCGTCAAAAATGAAGATGCAAAAGTCACGTCTCTGAGTGCCAAGATGCTCAAGAACGCTACTCTCAACGAAACCAATCTGGAATCCTCTCTAACATATCTGCAGACACATAGTGAAATATAACCAGTACTGCTTACCGTTTATACATACTGTATGCATCACGTTGGAAGGTTGAAAATCGGATGAAGGTTGTGAGTACAAGTGATAGTTCAGTGATGTTTTGCGTCTGAAGTATCTGTGACATGTGTTATGTTTATAGGTGCGCAACATATATGTAGCGTAGTGGGTGCAAAATTGTCGCCAGGACATCTTCAGTGGGGCTTTTCGTTTGTGCCAGGGGGCTTGACATTCTGAAATTTTACATCGAATTCGCAGCACAGCATTTGCAAACTGTGATTCGAATTGCGCGCAAATCAATTATAAACTTATCAATGATTTTTCAACAAATACCCATATAAGTCTCGTAGTATGCAACTAAATTTTTTTGAACAAATTCAACAAAAGGAATTGGGTCTTAATCATTGTCATTTAATTTACGGCGATTATTTAGAGATATAATGAAATGCAAACATTAACAAAAATTTGCATGAAACCAGAAGCAAGTTTATTCAGTTACGAAAACACTGTTAGCGAAAGACCACGACAGTGCACCCCAATGAACGTGTTCCTTCATTTGCACAAATTGATGAGATTTACCATGAGCTCAAGCGAAATTTGCTCACTTTGAGAACCGGCGTACGATATATTCGTACTTCGATTTCGGCCTAAAAAACAGCAGTTTTCGGTTGCCTTACCAACGCCATAGCTCCTCCGCCGATTGCGCTAGAGAGCAGTTCAAGGGCTCAAACGGATCGGCCAGTCTAGTCTAGTAGATTGTACTCGAAAAAAATTTTTGGTTGAGGGGTGCGGATTTTTTGTGACTGACGTCATAAGTGAAGTAGTTTTGGGGTCATTTTGGCTCATGTTGCTTGGCCTAGGGCCCAACCGCTAGGCCAAAGTGTTTCGCTGAAGTTTTCAGTGGAAACTAGGCTCGCGTCCGAGTCTTTTGAGCGTTTGATCTACTTTCTAGCGTTTCTGGTTCAAAAGTTATGATCTAAAATAAACAAATTAATTAATTATCTAATGAGCTAATTAGTCAAATATTTTTACTAACTTACATCACAACTTTTGAACCCGAAACCTCAGCAGGTCATGCAAAGTGTCAAAAGACTCGAATTGTAGCCTAGTTTCCAGTCAAAACTTCAGCGAAATACTACCACCTAACGGTTTGCGCCCAAGGCCAGGCAAAGTGGTCCAAGGTGGCCTAAAAGTCCTCCACGTATGACGTCACTCACAAAAAAACCGCACCCCCCAAGCAAAAAAATTTTTTCGAGTGCAGACTAGAAGACTTGCCGCGTCTTTTGAGACTTTTACCGGGTCTGTAGAGCATACCGGACCGGAGAAATTCCCTCGCAAACCCACGTGCGTTTAGGCGTTTTTTTTTCCGAAAATCCCCGAAAGAAGCCGGACCCCAAAGAGAAAGCATGGACATAGGGGTGTTACTAGCCTCAATACGCCTGCTAGAACCTTTCTGATGCCTCGAATTGCTAATATCGTGGAGCATGGCACATGTTTAGATTAGGAGCACATTTTTTTCTTTGTTTTGTTTTGAATTTCATTATGAATTCATGTTTTGTGCCTCACCTGTACTGTTGAAATTTGACAGTCGTTATCTAGGCTGTGCTTGATTAAGTGACTACTTTGGCCGTTTTCTCGCCCAACCTGTCCTTTTTGTTTTAAGCTACTGTATGTCAATTGAAATGCATTATTTTTTCACACTTTCAGGGCAAGCACGACTTGACTAATACCTTGACTAATTTTGTTTCTCAAATAGGCTATAAATGGTAACAAGTATAATGGCCTGCGTGGAAGTACAAAAGCCTACAACATGTTTAGCATCCGAAATCCACTAACTGCACTTCTCTGACTTGGTAAGCTTAGCAGTGATTATTAAATAAACTCTTCTAACTGCACGATTATCTCCATCTTGGTGTCTGAACAGCAGGCTACGCAAAGTGTGACTTTGGTCGTAATACTAAAGGTATATGCAGTACAAAAATACGAGAAGACGATCTGGGCAAGCTTTAATACAATTATTTTTCACAACAAAATCACTACACAAAATAACTTGATCAAGTGGAAGTCACAATCACGGAGCTATGCAAATAGGAATATAGGATACCTTCACGTTCTATAGTTAAGCACTGTTTTATTTTAGCTCTGCTCCTTGTTTCACCCATCGCACATTCCCCAAATGTGTCGCTGTAACTGGCTCACGAAAAAAATTCATTGAAGCAGTTTGTTGCCTTCATTGTGAGTACGACCATGAATCTCTCAGAGGTGAGGTAGTTGTGTTGTGCTTAATAGTGGACCGCCAGGGCTCTTTTTTTGGCCTGAACTATTAGCTAGCAGTTTCAATTACATTTCAAGCCACGAAATCCGACGTAAACAACGCCAGAGCATCGAAAACCTTGAATATTTTCCCCCTATTAACTATTTTCTGGCCTTTAGCCTCATTCAGCTTGCTTTTCGTCTAATTAGGAACTGACCTCAGCCTCACGTTCCAGTTTCATGGAAGCTGTCGACATAATACTGTACTTCGTTACTTACGTAACTGCACAGTATACGTCGATGTATTCGGTATCACGAAGTGCTCCTGGCCCAGTATTAGAAACCTCAGGTTGTTAACCATTGAATGAAACCTGAAAGTTTTCCAAAAAAACACGCGTTTCTCGTAAATTTTGGGAAACGTTTGTTTCGTTGTTGGTGTTGTTTTTATGAGCAAAAGTTATACATTTGAATTGAAGTTTGTGAGGTAGTTTCTATGAAACGAGTTGAATTGTTAACAATGCAGCAAATCGTGCTTCTTCCATTTCTTGCACGTTACTGAAAAGATAGAAAAGTGCAATTATAAAAAAAAACATTTGCATTGAACAGAAGTGGTCACACCCTCTTCAAATCTACGTCCTTCACAACTCCACTTGACGGTTTGTAAATTTGATAATTACGTTATGAAAGCGTGCACGGTTTCTCCTATGGTTGCTGAACCCGAGAACTCCTGTGGAAATAGAGTATGAAAAGGAATGAATGATTTTCTTTCGAATACTGCTGTAGGTCAGCAACACATTTGGCCTTTGTGTAAATGAATTTGTCACTTCCTCAAACCAAAAGCCACCTAATCTCGAAGCCGTGGGTATTACTGAAAGGATTGACAAGATTCAAAATGCGCACGACACGGTAATCGCAGAACAAACATACCGTTCAGTTCTTCCGCACCCAGTTTATGACATTCGGATTTTCAATGTGAGAAGACATTGTGGCAAGTTTCTTATTGTAACGTTATTTTCCTGAAGGCAATGTCTCAGAGCACGTGTCAACGAAAGCACTTATACTTTCACCAGCAACTTTGTTCCTACCATATCAAAGAAAATTACCTAGGCAAAATACCTATAGCCATTGGTAAGGTAGTTGTTCGTATTTTCAAGCCTTGTTTGAAGTTTGAAGCTGTAGTTAGTGACTTATTTTGCAAGTGGGAAACCGGCTATGGTCTTGAAAGTAGCATTTTTGTTATTTCATCTTCCAGTTCCATACCTACTTCTGTTCATACTATTAACAGAAAATTTCATTTTGTTCGTGTGTGCTCGTTTACCTCTCCCACATACACGAGGTCTATGATCTTACGCAATTAGACCAAAGCGTATCAACGACTGCGAAAATGCCACTTAATCTTTGATTGGGCGAAGAACAGAAAAAAATGACAAAACCACAGTGCACACAGGAATGTGAAAAATCAGCCAAAGGAAAATTGTCTTTTTCACCGATTCATGGCGAAACATACCAACAGCCTTGGACGTTGAGATGACACTTGTTTTCTTGAAGAACTACAGATTTGCAAATTGACTTGCGATTTCGTGATCCATTGCTGAATACTTTCTAAATATGACAGACCAAAAACAGGTATACCTTGAAATTAGACTGTTTTGTGCAAATGGATGATTGGATAGCCGTCAATTTTTAGGGTAAACCAGAACCACAATCGTGCATTTTGTTGATGAGGCAAAAATCAAATTATTCCTCCAAGCCTATAGCTATGTTCTGACAAGATCTTCCATCTTCTGACATGTTCTTCAATCTTCAGTACCATAACGCGTTGTGAACTTGTGACCACTTATGGCAATTTGAGTTTAATGGCAAGTTTCCGCTTCACATACAAAACCCAGGTTTGGAATTCGACAAAATTTCTGTGGGTCATTGTTCATTACTTTATTAACCGCGAACTTGAAAGTATGTTATCACGGGAAAAATTTACACCTATGCTCTCACCAAAAATATCCCTCCTTCTGCCCGGTTCTCCCGGTATTTGTCATTTAACCGCCTATGATACTCAATTGAAGTTTCAGGAGACCACACACTTGACATGCCCCGGATGAATTTGCGGAGTTCTAAACGACAAAAATTTGCAATTGAAATTTTCAAAACAGTTTATGTCATTTTTGTTTAAGAACAAGAAATGAATGCCCAGTCATTTCTCATCTAGCCACTCAAAAACTCCTAGACTTTTGCACAACATATTTGTGTGAAGCGGCATTCTCAAAATTGAAAGTTATCAAGTCCAAATACCGATCCTGTATGAAAAATGTTGAGAATGTCCTTCCTCCTACATTGCCTTATATCAATCTACGAATGGATGATCTGTGTGAAAATCATCAAATGCCTCCATCCTAATAACTTCTAAAAAGTGAATTTTTTTTTAAATTTTTTTCGCCTTACTGTTTCCATTACGTGGTAGTTTTATTGCCATATAGTTACCTTCGTGGATTGTGTGCATTTTTATGATTTCGTCATAGACAAAAACAGGGCTACAGAGCCGGAGCCAGAGCGCCGGAGCCGGGCATTTTGCCTGGAGCCGGAGCCGGAGCCGGAGCTCAAATTAAAAATCAGGAACCGGAGCTCAGTTTAAAATTTAAGACCGGTGCTTGAGCTTGGGCCATTTGAGAAGGTATCTCCAGCACCGAGTCCTTTCCTATTGGCGGTTTTGCCAAATAGACCTACGTGTGCTTTTTATAGCACTGCAGCAATGGACTTTCAAGCCTTTGATGTTCCTTTGATTTAACAATCGCTAAGGCTGTGTCATCGTATCTGGCAGGCGTGGGTTACTTTGTGAACAATGGGTCTCAAACACTGTTCTTAGTGCCGCGTTGCAGCTCCCAAGCATGTTTTGTGCTGTTTTTAGCAATCTTTCAGTAACAGATTCTATTTCAAAAAGAACTGGTCTTTGCGATTCATCACCGCTTATTATGAGTGAAAAAGATACGAATTCAGAAGTTTTCAACTGTTTTCTGTTTTTGAAAAGTTAAATGTGAATTTTCTGGCTAGAAGTCATACTATTTCTTTGAACAAAGGGCTTGTATGCACATCTTCGCATTTGTGTTAATGAAAATTTGTGCATGTTACAAAGAACAAATGAGAGAGATAATCGACTATGTGTTTTTTCGCTCTTTGCATGGTTTGTCCGGGCAGCGCTTTAAAATCGCCAAGACTGCAACAGGGAAAGCATGCAAAGAGTGCAAAACACTTGGTCAGTTGGGCCTAGTATGTGTTTAAATGCTCGGACACAAATGTAGTTTTCCAAACAACCATTTTCTTGATTCTGGTCGTAAGAAATAACAAAAGGTCCTCACTCCTCAGGCATTGACGACAAAATCAGCAACTGCCTTTCTAAAAATTTTTTATATTATCATAATCTTGAGTTGCGTTTCTGTTAGTAACTGTTCTCTGAATCTTCTGAACCTGTGATTGTTGTTTTTTCGCTGATTTCCTGATGGTAAGAGCGCTGCTTGTAAAAAACTACCAGAGTAAATTGCTCAAAAATGTTTGGTATATTCTCTTAATTTTGTGTATTTGATTTAATCATTTTCCATTCAACGCGAGGCACACCAAGACAATTAGAATCTTAATGTGTGAAATCGAACAGAAGCCGGAGCTAGAGCCGAAGTCCGGAGCCATGAAAAATGAGAGCTCCGGAGCCGGAACCACACTCATGAAAACCAAGAGCTCCTGAGCTGGAACCGGAGCCATGTTCATGAAAAGAAGAGCTGCGGAGCCGGTGCTGTGTCATTTTTATGACGGTTCCACAGCCCTGGACAAAAATCTCCTTTGAGATTTGTAATGGGACGTTTACACGTATCATTAGCATCTAGGGCTCAAGGCTATCCGTTAATGGGGTCGCGTAGAAAACAACACTTAAAATGGGTCGCAGAACAAAAACGTTTGAGAAGCCCTGGTCTAGTCGAAGGTTTTGTGCGGTCCAGTCTAGGTTTTTGCAGTAATAAAAGTATCCTATAGCGTATACTGACAACCTGTCCTCCTTTTGTTAATCTTTAGTTTGACATTTTTTATGCAGGTGGTGCTCAGTGCCGCTTTATCATGTCTATTGCCATTGCAGTTAGGATTCGAACGCTTGCAGTACATTAGCTTAAGCTGAATTTAGTTTGCTAAGATGAAAGTAAGCCATTCAATGTTCGGCCCTGGTTAAGATAGTAACATAAGCTTTGGCTCAGTAAGCCATGTGGATTGGGCTTAGCTGGGCTACACCATGCATCTTTCCTGTAAAAATGTCGTGAGTCTATTTATCTATACTTAAGACAAAAAGAATAGAAAAGCTATTTCACTGACGAGTTTCATTAACTTTTATTGAATTGTGATGCGTTTTCTTCAGAGAAACGCTTCTAACAATCTTAAAAAGTAGTTAGTGCAACAGTTTTCACAAAAAAAGCAAACATTTTGATCAAATATTAACAACAGTTTGAAGCTTATTCAATGGCTTCAAAAAATACTAAGCTCTGATTTTATTTTGCGGCTTCGCCTTCAAGCCAGGTGGTGAACAGACGTTCATTATTCAAAGTGAGCTGTTCAGGATGTTGGAGGTGCGATGACGTCTAGACACAGATGCAAAACCTTGCACCTGCTTGGTCAGCAGCAAACAATAGTCTGTGTGGTCGCTTACCGCGGGTTTGATTGTCGGTTTGCAAAGTATCTTCTTCTGATCCTGCCAAAAAGAGCAAATGAACAAATGTCCCGCTGCGCACTTCCTACCAAACATTTGGCAACGAGACTTCACCCGTTGCCGTTAGGTGCTAAAAATGTCATTGGGCGTTGGTTTGAAAAGAAAGGACCTGTTTCTTTCAGATTTCGAACCTGGATACCGTTAAGTATGGGAGGCTTTGCAAAGCAAAACAGGTGAGAGAACTTCCATCATTCAACGGTATAAAAACCAGGATAAGAAGGTCTTGGGACATTAGCTGTTTCGTTCGTGAGTGACTGAGGTCACTGGTGTAGCAGTTGATTAAGGTATGTTTTACAGTATTCGGTAACTGGCAGCCTTGATTGATCAGCATCAGCAACTAAGTTTCAAAGTTGATGCGATTGTTGGTTTATGTTTATGGAAGTTAAAATAGGTCTCCATGCAAAAGTGAAACCAATGCGAATATGGGATGTGAAGTCGTTGGTTGAAATAAACGCTTTCGCAAATATGAACAGTGAATAGATTTATTTTGAGAGTAGTATTGCAGTATGCGTTGCGCAGCCATGTTAGGATCGATTTGTAGTTAATCAATGTAGCATTAAAATCGCAACGAGTGGCTGTGCAGGTCCGCTGTGCAGGTTTCACACGGTGATTGCATGACAGCATACCATCGTTGTCGGTGCTAGTGCTGCTCAACTTTAATTTGGGGATTACAGGTTATATTCGTCAGACAGTTTTTTACTATTGTACAGCATAACCATTGTTGAATCCAACTCATCGCGTAATGAGGAAAATTCCTAATCTTCTACCTCGTATCTACGCTGTACTGCCAATAATTGAAAGCTCTAGAATTGCTGCAAACTTTCAAGGAGCAAGGGAAAGGAAATTGAGGTTATATGAAATCTATATCTCGTAACACTACGCATCCTCAGTCTTGAAATTTATTTCAAATTTAGTTTGTTTTTCAAGATGTTTGGTTAAAGTCGTCGCTTAAGAGCGTTTTCGCGGATGCGACGCTTCACCTGGGTGTCCTTGTCATGATCGCGCTTGGTGTGGATTGCGCGCAGGTTTGTGCCCTCTATCACTACCAGTTCGACCAGTAACGACTCCCTCGTCGCCAGGGACATAATGCTGCAGTTCTATAAGCGCAGAAATTCTGAATTTTCTTCAACCTATTTCTGCAAACGCGTATTCCTGGAATCTCTTCAAATGGCATTCTGGTTCTCCCTTTCCGTGACAGTTATGTTTTGTTCTTTGCTGCCACCTCGCAGTGAAACTTGCCTACACTGCAGGCTGATTAGAGAACTTGCAGTCAAAGAAAGTTTCTCAGTGCGGATGGCACGTTCGGCTTAGACAGTCTGTGACTAAATCAGTTCCATGTTGACGTTAAGATCGTTGAAACGATGGTCACAGAACTACTGACTTGGGAACGTGCCCGAGCAGTCTGTAGCGAAAATGAAATTCCAGCCTGCTCTTGTACAATCACCAAGAAATCGTTCACTTTCAGCAATATATGTTTCCATACGTGGTTTTGTTTAAGAACTTTCCAGACTGACCCGCTCTCGTTTCTTCAGCGACTGTCTTGTTAGTTCTGTGAGCAAATCACAAGTTAACAACGTCCACATTAGAAACATTCCAATAAGTTTCTTTTCAAATTCGTTTTCATCAGTTTGACATCATCGAGAAGTGCGTGACCAGACTCTTAGCAGTTGGTTGGGATGGAACATCCAGTCTTTGCTAAATTACTGAAGCATAATAGCATTGGCTGAATGTTCATTCCCGAATAGCTGCTCAGGCTACAAATACATTAAAAAAACTTTTCTGGAGAGATCCTTGCCTCGAGCTTTGTGCACGGAACATCCAGTTCTTGTTGTCTTTGTTCTCAATTAGCACTGCCTCTGTGTTACTTCGCGCAAACTGTATCCCGACACATTAAAACCGCAAATGAAACCAACAAATTCAAACCTGCTAATTCAAAGTCAAAAATAAAAATCTGTCAACTCAAATTCCCCACAAATCACAGTTGACATTTCAAAGCAAGCAATTTAGCAGAGAAACGAAAAATGCTGATCATGACTATCTTGTGAAAATTATATTGTAGTTTGGCCAGCATACTGTTAACAGCATTTCACACAAGTCGTTATATAAATGCCATAGTTTGCGCATGTCAAGCTTAGGTTCAATTGGAAAGTTTTATTTTTTGTCATTACTTGTGGAAACAGATGATACTATGGACATGTTGTGCTTTCCATAGCAACCACAAATTGCACATTGCTTGCAAGGTCCTGACACATCTTCGATTTGATTGTTTGTCATGCTTGAAACAAGGTGCTTGTAGTTTGTCAGATTTTGCCCAGTTGTGATAGGTCTTTTGTAGGAAATCATCAAAGAAATGAAATAAAAAAGTTATTTTTCGCAAATCGATTCTTGTCTGTGAGTTAAATGTGTTAATCTGCCAGCAGACTAGATAGCAGATTAGTTGTCCGGTTATACTGGAGTTGATTTATGAAAATATAACTTGTTAATATAGTTTTCTCTGTGTGACGTCACAATCAAGTTTGTGAACTTACAATTTTCGGATTGAATTTGTGGATTGGAATTTGCGCTGTTTGATTGGCATAGAACTGCACAAACTGCTCAATCGTCAGACAGTAACTTACAAGTGAAGTATAGGAACAATTCCAAGGATATCAAAATGCACTACCGGTATTCAAATAGTTTTTAAGTACATTAGTTTGTGAAAAACTAGAAAAAAAATCGAAAACCTGATTATACGCTGTACTGCCAACAGTTGAAAGCTCTAGGATTTCTGAAAACTTTAGGGGAACCAGGGAAAGAAAATTGATTTCATATGGAATCGATGTCACGTAGCACTACGCATCCTCAGTCCTGAAAAATGTTTGAAATATAGTTTGTTTTTCAAGATGTTTGGTAAAAGTCATCACTAAGAGCGCTTTCCGCGGATGCGACGCGTCACCTGGATGTCCATGTCATGATCGCGCTTGGTGTGGATTGTGCGCAGGTTTGTGCCTTCTAATAGTTCGACCAGTTACGACACCCTTACCGCTGGGGTCATCATGTTGCAGGTCTTTAAGCGCAGGAATTCTGAATTTTCTCTAAATATGTTTCTGCAAACGCGTATTCCTAAATCTCTTTAAACGCGATCTGGTTCTCCCTTTCCCTGACAGTGATGTTTTGTTCTTTGCTGCCACCTCGGAGTGAAACTTGCCTTCACTGCAAGCTGCTTGGAGTACTTGCAGTCAAAGAAAGTTTCTCAGTGCGGATGGCACTTTACAAGAGACATTCCATGATTAGATCAGTTGCATGCTGTCGTTTAGGTTGTTGCTGAAACGTGCATCAAAGAATCATTACTTGAGGAACGTGCTCGAGCAGCCTGTAACGAAAAGTCAGTTCCAGCCTGCTCTAGTACGATCCACAAGAAATCGTTCACTTCCAGCAATATATGTTTTCATTTGTGGTTTTGTTTAAGATCTTTCCAGACTGACTACTGGCGTTATTTCAGCGGCTGTCGTGTTAGTTCTGTGAGCAAACCACAAGCTAACAACGTGTACATTAGAAAGGTGCATGTTGGTTTCTTATTGTCAAAGTCGTTTTCATCACTTTGACACTCCCCAGAAGTTCGTGACCAGTTCGTAGCAGTTGGTTGGGATGGAACAGGCAGTCTTTGCTAAATTACTGAAGCATAATAGCATTGGCTGAGTGTTCATTTCCGAGTGACTGCTCAGGCTGCAAAAAGGGACGTATTTGAGGAGCGCGGGGCCCTAGGCCATCTTACTTTTTTGGGCCCTACGCAGGTGTGACCAATTTGGAAGTTTGTCTGAAACGCGGGAAAGTATGCGTCTTATGTGTAACGCCTCCTCAAAAATATATCTTTTGTGGTGCCTACTTTACTTCCACGAATGCCTTAGATCTTCACCAGAAATTAAAGCCTATCATATACATTCTTGTCAAGAACAAATGGGCGATGGCAATGCGATCTTTCCTTGGAATTTGTAGCTCTTTCGCGTAGTTTAGAAGATATCTTCGTTAACTTTCAGTGACTTCTAACGTTTTTTTCTAGATTTATTTTTCGGACATGCATATTTTCATGCAGGCTGTGTTCTGCCCTAGAAGTTATCGTCTGGTTGTCGATATGATTATCTTTACGTAAACGCCTTTGTTATAGTAACAACATATTCTATGTTCCAAACAAGCACAATCCATTCAATGGACACAGGGTTTATTTATGCCGTTTTCAAGTTGCCATTTTCCAAGCAATACAAAATAGTGTTTTAATCCTCTATGCTATAGGCTGATGGTAAACAGCATGAAGACAAGTTTTGCACAGCAGCAAAGTATTCTTGGAACACCCCCAGCTAACCATATCAGGTGAGCCCAGTGTAGACACGTTTTTCCAAGTAAAACTCACGATAAACTGTTCTAGCTGATGTAACCAACATACAGAGCAGGAGTGGAGAACCTGCCCGCCCGCGTGAACATTTGATATGGCCCGCATCAGAATTTTCTTTACCCAAGTTAGAGTACAACATCGCTTCAAAGCGAAGCTCCATGATGAGTAGATTTTATATTGCAAGTCAAGAGAAGTTACTCTTCATCATAGTTAGATAAAGGTAGAAATTTAGGATAAAATAAATTGATTTTGCGTCCGGCCACCACTGATGCACAATCCATGCAGCATGTGATAATAAACAGGTTCCCCAACGCTGATATAGGGCTTCAACAAGCAATCTCTGTTTGCTGGCAATGTAGTTGGTAACACCCAAACGTAGCATCCAATACTGACAACATTACTTTCATCGGAGCTCTGCAGTGTCTGGCGGTGTTGCGTTGTGGCGAGCTTTTTGTCAGTGGAACGTTGAACATCAAGTAAGTACTGTTCTTTCTTCTTCATTCTTTTCTTGTAACCATAGGCGCAACCAGGAGGCCAAGGGCGCCATGGGAAAAACGCGAAAAAAAACGACAAACGTACAGCTTGGAAGTGGTGACGACAGTTTTTTGAAATATTCTATGAAAATTTGAGCAAATGCGACAGATTTTAAAGACTCGGTCTCGAACTTTCAGGTATCAGTCTTCGTATCCGATGAGTATAAGTGAAGTCTTGGTCTCGGAGGTTACGGTCTCGACTTCGTTATTCTATTGGCTGTGTTTCTATCACAAGGTGGTCGCCCGCAAGAAATCAGCTTTTGTCAGCTTCAGGAAGATGAAGCCATTAAAACGAACGAAGTAAATGAATTAAAGTGAAGCACATTTTGAATGAGACACCGAGGTTGAAAGATCCTAATTAGGGTCAAGTGCAAGTTATTGTGTTTTTTGTCGCATTTGTTGCAGCTCTCAACATAGTTTCAAGAAAGTTGTTGCGACCCAATTGGAACTTAGCGAGGACGTTTTGGCTTAAGATGTTACTGAAAACGCTTGTCACAATAACTAACTGACTGACTTGCTGATGTGTGGAGACACGGGTGCCACTGATTTGAGAAATCGAAAAAGCTTCCAGCTCTTTGTGTGTTGGGAGCGACTGCTTGCAAGCGAGATTTTTTTGGAAACGAATGGAACATGAAATGGGAAGCGACGAACATGTTGAGGAAATACATTATTGACGTTCGATGTTTAATGCCACTTGCTAGCATCACAGCCAGTTCACACAAAACGCTTTTGTTTGTTGAGCAAAACGCGTTCGCGTTTGGCTGCGATGATATTTGCGAAATGGGGTGCAAACCCGTTTCAGGGGTGTCAAACTCGTTTCAGTTCAGGGGCAAATAAAAAGATTTATCATTAATGAGTTTGAAACTAACCGAAACGAAAACACAATGTCTAAAAATCAACCGAAACGAAACATTTCGGAAAAACCGAAATCATTTCGGTCAAATTTCCGTTTCGAACACCTCTACTCGTCTGCAGCTAAGTGCAGTAATCCAGACCACCCGAACTGGCACCGCAATGTGCAAACTAGTGGAAACTTGAATTTTTCTTCTACCTTGAAAATGTATAAATTTTCACGCAAAATATACAGGTTATGACAATGTATGAACAATATGGTTCCATCAAACGAAACGCGTTTGTACTGAAGCTGCTGCCGAACATTACATTTGCTCACTGTTCAAGCGTTCATTGTCTTGAAATGTTTCCACAGTAACCACTCATTGCTGCATAACTATATTTCAGGGCGGAAAGAAGCAGTTCGCATTAAATATGGTTAGCGATTTAGGCCTACACCTGAAACTTGTCACCTTTTAGGTTTTACTAGTGTATCAATATCAGGTGTCAAATCCTGTGCAGCAGCCACTTTCAGGATGTCATTTGAGTGAGCGTGTATGAGCCTTATTTTGCAGCAAGGCTGTCACTTTGGGGTAGACTGGAATAAGATGCTGATAGAATGAGTCCAAGCTCGCCAAGGCAAACTTGGTCTTCAAATCTGAATGACACTGCAAGTCAATTATTTCAAGTTGTAAGTCAACGGGCAGAGGGTTTTACTGTGAATGGCGAACGAAAGACTTGGAAGTCCGTCTCAAGTTGGCCAAAATTCTGAAACCGTTGCTTGAACTCCCTTAGCAAGCCTGCTTATATTCAGCCTACTTACATTAATATCGTAGCAGGCTGAGCAGACCCAGGAACTCCTTAGTGACAGGCAAAGTCTCGTCTCATCAACACCACTAACAAATATGGATAGTTGTGCAACGTCCGAAATGTCCGTGCTTTCATGGAGCGCAACTGAAAACGTAACAAAAGGTTTGACTTTTTCTTCATTTGGCTGTCTAAATTTGCAGAAAGGTCCGAAATCCTCTCCGCCACAG